>Ga0187858_10002996_pt1 | contig 16775 bp, 17 predicted proteins | sample June2016WEW_8_15_FD_133015 | JGI IMG/M metagenome (GOLD analysis project Ga0187858, IMG submission 133015) | Peatland microbial communities from SPRUCE experiment site at the Marcell Experimental Forest, Minnesota, USA - June2016WEW_8_150 | ecosystem: Environmental > Terrestrial > Soil >...
GAGTTGTGGCCATTCCGACATCAGAATCGTGCCAACTTGCACTTCTTGTGGCATGAAGCTCTCCTCCCGTGAACTCGCCATGTTGCAAGCTCACATTCAACGTAGTTCTGTGCGGCCAAGCCTCGCGGTGGGGACGTTGACTGACTCCCATTGCGTAGGCGCAAAGCTACGAGTGAAGCCCGGTTCGGTTGCCTTACTTTGCCGATAGCCGCACGACAGGCAAATCGCTCCCACGTCACGGACGTCGATCTCTTTCGAGATTTCATTTTTGCGAACCGCGACCACGCCCGCCACTACCAGGCCTGCACACTTGTCGCAAGAATAAGCCGAGAGGTGTAGGCATTGTCTTTTGATCGGGGATCCTCGAAAGCTCAAGCGACAACCCTAGACCACTGCACCGCGGCCGCTGAACAGATTAATGACCAGAACCACAAGCGCGATCACCAGCAAAAGGTGAATCAGACCGCCTGCTATGTGCAGGCTAAAGCCAAGCAGCCACAGAATCAGCAGTACAACGAAAATAGTCCAAAGCATGTTGATCTCCTCCGCTCATTTGAGCGTTGCCAAAAAATGCGCACCAAGACAACTGGTTTATCTTGTCGTTGGGGCAAGTGATTTCCCGCACTCCAGGCAAGAAGTCTTCGCCCGCGGCGTGATTAACCCGCAAAACGGACACATCCTTTGCAATGCAAAAGTGTGAGACGGTGCCGTAACCGATGCGAACAGCTTCGAGACGGATGCAGAGATCGTCGCAAGCCGTCTGCGATAACGATCGCGCAGTTGTCGGAGCGCGCGTTCCATTAGCGACCTACCTTCGTATCAACTCCACAATGACACGCCAGAGCTCGCTATTCTGTGCAACATTGCTCATACTTGCATAAGAAGACCAGCCGGCGCATTTTCGGAACCCCACGAGCTTCTCTGACGACCGGGGCGAAAGTGAGCAATGTAGACCAGTTATCACCTGTCCGCTGTGCGATTATGACGTTGAGACGAGCACTTCTTCTCTCTCTTTCAGGTTCTCTGAGCTAAGTCAGCCCATCTGAAGTCTTCCCCTCTTAGTTCGGTAGATCTGTTCCGCAGATCTCAAAAGGACAAAATTCATGAAAAAGATAATGTCACTGCTATTGATGAGTTTGATCGGCTTGGCTGGCACGTTCGCGTTCGCTGGCTCGGATCGTGAAGACACGGTCGACCGCATGCAAAAATCCGTGGACGTTCTCCAATCGATCATGTCAACGCCCGACAAAGGCATTCCCGAAGAAGTTTTGAGCGGCGCCAAGTGCATGGTCATCGTGCCCAACCTAATCAAAGGTGGCTTTATCTTTGGCGCCAAGCACGGACGCGGCGTGGCTACGTGCCGCACGCCGGAAGGCTGGAGCGCTCCCGCATTTGTCTCGGTGGGCGGTGGAAGCTGGGGATTGCAGATCGGAGTCGAAGGCGTGGACCTGGTCATGCTGGTTATGAACGACCGTGGTTTACAGCATCTGCTTTCCAGCAAGTTCGAAATGACAGGTGAAGGATCGGTGGCAGCGGGCCCAGTAGGCCGTCACACTTCGGCCGGGACTGACATATTGCTGAATACTGAAGTGCTAACTTACTCGCGCTCGAAAGGCGTGTTCGCCGGCCTGACGTTGGAAGGTGCGGTAGTGGAGCAGGACAACGACTCGACGCGCGCCATTTACGGTCACCACATGATGTTCCGCAACATTCTTTCGGGTAAGGCGCCAACTCCGCGTAGCGGAGAAGCGTTTGTGGCGGCTGTGTCCGAGGCAGGCCACCAGGCCCACATCGCGGAAGCACGAGAAGACAACAAGTAAATTTGATAAACAGTTGCAGCGACATGATTTCCGCTGACCGACACCGCGTAGCGGTCTCGGTCAGCTATTTCATGGCACTGGAACTGCCCAATTCTGACAGACGCCCAGGAACTGATGCGACGCGCTGGAAGTGAGCTTTTTTGAACAGATTTGGACATCTCCGGAATGAGAAAGTTCTGTCAGAAACTTCTGTGAACAGGACAAGAGTCTGCAGTACGTGTTGTCTGAAAATCGGCCTCAATCCACGCAACCCGCGTCAGTAGAGCATCACCGAGCAAGCGAGGGATGATGGGCCAGAGGAATCACCATGCATATTCGTTTGATTCGTACGTTATTGTTCGGGCTCGTCGTGCTGTCAGTGTCGGCAGCATCGTTTGCGCAAATTGGCGTGGCCATCAGGATCGGGCCGCCGCCGCTGCCGGTCTATGAGCAGCCGCTTTGTCCGGGCGACGGTTATCTCTGGACACCTGGCTACTGGGCTTACGATTACGACGTCACCGACTACTACTGGGTGCCGGGCACCTGGGTGATGGCGCCGGAAATCGGTTTCCTATGGACTCCGGCCTATTGGGGTTGGGGCGGCGACGGATTTGTTTTCTATGACGGCTACTGGGGTCCAAACGTAGGTTTCTACGGCGGGATCAATTACGGCTTCGGCTACTTCGGTTCGGGCTTTGAAGGTGGACGTTGGGACGGCGGACACTTTTTCTACAACCGCTCCGTGAGCAACGTGAACGTCACCAACATTCATAATGTTTACGATACCCACGTGACGTACAACAACGAGAGCCGCGTCAGTTACAACGGCGGCAATGGTGGCATCAGCGCGCGTCCGACAGCTCAGGAAGAGGCTGCGGGGCGCGATCGACACATCCCGCCGGTAGCAGCTCAAACGCAACACGCGCAGGCAGCCCGAGCCAACCCGCAACAACGCGCGTCGGCGAACATGGGCAAGCCAGGCGTGGCAGCGACACCCAGGCCCGGAGACTTTAATGACCGTGCCGCTGTCCCGGCCAAAGAGGCGGGAGCTCCCTATACCGCAGCCAATCGGGGAGGAAATCAGGGGCGTTCAGAGAATAGCGCTGCTCAACCCAGCACAGCCGTTCATCCTCGCGACCTTCCGCCCGTGGCACGGAGCACTCCAAATACGGGCAACCCGAAGCGGGACAGGAAGTACCAGCAGCAGCAGGACAAGCAAGCTGCGAAGCAGCAGCAGGAACGCGACCAACTCCAGCAGAAACAGGACCAGGAACACGTGAAGCTGGATAAACAGAAGGCGAGTGACACGCAGAGGCAGCAGGTGGAACAGACCCATCAGCAGCAGACGCAGCAGTTGCAGGCAAGACACCAGCAGCAGACGCAGCAGTTGCAGCAGAGACAGCAGCCAGAGAGCCGGGAGCCGGGCAGGAAATAAAATCGTCCGCCAACGGAGAAGTAACGGCAAGGGTTTGGATTGGATCAGATTGGCAGGTAATATCCATGGCACCCTGAGTTTCCAGAGGGTGCCTTTTTTCTACCCTGAGAGGCTCCGCCGCCTTCATGCGTCATACGAAGCCGGAGGGATGGATCCGCATCCGTGCAATTGTGCGATCGCGGGCAACAACTGGCTGGCCAATCGATCTTTAGCTACGAAAGCGTCTACCAGCTGCAAGGCTTGCTCAGGAATATCGACTGCCGCGGAGAGCATGATGATTGGCGCTTGCGGCCTCAGCTGTCTCATTTCGACTGCAAACTCTTGCCCGTTCATCTCGGGCATGAAATAGTCGACGATTACAACGTCAATCGAATAGATGGAAGCCAGTTCCAGTCCCTTGATGCCGCTGGGTGCGGTCAGAACGGTATAGCCAAAGGTTTCGAGGAACGCCTTTTCGCATTCCAGCACATTTTGGTTGTCGTCGATGCAAAGAACTACTCCGCTTGAGAGTTTCGGGTTCGCCGATGTGGGCATGGTTCACCTTGAAGAAATGGCGCAGCCTTCGCAGCCGCGCCATCGTTAGAACAAACGACCCTGGCGACCTCTCTGGCCGCGTAGCTCGCTGGAGGTTCAATCTACAATAGCGGCACTTTGGAAATCTGTTCAAAATTGCACAATCTTGGAATAAGGGAATTTCGGTCTCGTCCTCATTGGACACAGGTTAAGATTCAGCGTAGGCTCGAGACTGAGTGAGCAGTTCCTCTCCTCTTTCAGATCCTCTGAACTAAGTCAGTCCATCTGTAGTTCTCCTCTCCTTAGGCTCTCAGGAAAGTAGGCTAAGCCAAATGCCTTCGACTGTAATCCTGCAAGAGGCTCAAAGACTGTACGGCGTCAGTGACCGCCTCGACTCTCTGGCGGAGCAACATCCCCTTGTCTCAGAAGCGCTCCTCGTCATCTCGGGAAGCGTTCGCAATACCGCCACTTTGTTGGAAGTGTTGGTGGCGACGAAAATGCCTCCACTCTTCGAACTAGATTCCGCAAACTAGCGATTGGCCGTCGCGGTCGGATCCGGGTGTGCGCTCCAGCTTTGCTCGGTGGAAGCTAGTCGTGCAAGACCACATGGAGCAGTGAGCTGTGGACTTGCAACCCACCGTTGTAGTGAATAAATCCCAATTTTCTGAACCGGTTCATGAAGAAGCTGACCCGCGAGCGGGTGGTGCCGATCATTTCCGCCAGGGTCTCCTGACTGATCTTGGGGACTACGGCTTCAGGAATGCCTTCCTTGCCAAAATGAGCGAGCAGCAGAAGTATCCGGGCCAGCCTCTTTTCGCTCGAATTGAAAAGCTGATCCACCAGATCCTCTTCATACCGGATGTTCCGCGCCAACAAATAGGTCACGAACATGTCGGAAACTTCGTGTTCGCGATGAAGCGCTTTCACCATGGAGTTCTTGTCGATTCGCAGAATCGAGCAATCCGTCAGCGCGGTGGCAGAGCCCATGCGGAGAACCTGGCCGGCAAGCGAACCTTCGCCGAAAAAGTCTCCTTCGCCTAATATGCCGATCGTCGCCTCCTTGCCAGTCTTCGAAACCACGGTGAGTTTTACCTTGCCCGTCTGGACATAAAACACCGCGTCGGCGTTATCCCCTTGCGAAAAGATGGTCTGTTTCTTTGGGAACTGCACAAATTTCCTACCCTCGCCGATGGTTGCGAGGAATGCATGGAGATCGAAATCGCGCTTCTTTTTGGCCACCGTAACCGGAGTCATGGTTGGGTGCCCCCCTCACGAGAACGCCAGGACGATTGCCGCAGCATCGATTACTTCCTGAGCGTCTCAGCCACCCATACCGCCAACTATGTTAGCGCGGCCCCATTCATACGGGTGAACTCTTAGCAGGTCTTTAGTGCAACGTAGGCGGGGCATCTTCTTGAAAACACTAAACTTAACGCATTCATACGCAGCAGATCGCCAGAATAGATTAGATTTGCACAGATTTTTAGTTGCGGTATATGAGTTTTAGCAGTAGGATTTCTCGCATACGCATACGATTTCTGCGGAAAGGAGCGCAGCCAAATGGGACGAAACGGAAACGGCACGAATTATGAGGCGGTGAATCGGGTGGATGTTCCGCAGGGCCGTAAAGGAAAGCATCGCAAGGCGGTGGCGGACATTCTAGCCGACCTGGCAAAGTTGAAAGCGCAGCAAGCGATCAAGGTTCCGCTGAGCAGCCTGGACGGCGAGAAGATGCAGAATCTTCGCTCGGCTTTGAACCGCGTAACGCGCGAGAAGAATATCCCTGTGGTCACGTCGAGTGACGAAAAATTCCTGTACGTTTGGCGCGCCGACCCGCCCCAGAATTCGGGAGCGGCCGAGTAGCAGGTTACCGCACGCAAGAGTGGACGTAAAAGGCCGGCAGGGGTGAACCCAACCGGCCTTTTGTGCTCTTCTACCTCACCTATTCGGCCGCTTTCTTCTTGGCGACCGGTTTCGGATGATCCGGAATCGGCAGTACCTTCGTCTCATCTACCGGGGTCGTAGTGCTGGCCTCGGGGAACGTCGCTCCAGCCGGAACGATCCACTGTTCCGAAGTCGCCGTGCCGGCGTTTCCAGTGCGGGTCTCGATGCGGCTTGGGTCGATGTTCTGTTTCGCCTCGCCTCCCGAGATGTAGAACTTCACGTCGACCGCGCGCTCCGCCGCCAGGTTCTTACGCCTTTCCTCCGGACCAGCATTCCCGACGACGACCAGCTTGGCGTCTGGATCCTGCTGCAACTTGAGTGCAACATCGTCCAGCGCGGCCTTGCAAGTGTTATCGACTCGCCACGGTTTCTTCTCGTTCGGATACGTGCACTCGTTCACCTTGCTCGCCTGCGGTGGCGGCGGTGGCGGATTTTCAACCGTCACCGAGCTCCTAGTCGAAGCCGTCAAGCCGCGCGAGTCGGTACAAGTTGCGCCGATACTGATCGGACCCGACGAGGCGCCGGTAGTGTTCAGGGTGGCGGAGGTTCCGCCGCCCGAAATACTGCCGCCGCTCGAGGTCCATCCGCCCACCGTAACCGCAACGTTATCCGGACTGGTGCAGGTGCAACTGATCGTGGAGTACGTACCGGCCTGGACCATCGACGGATTCGCCGAGCAGGAAATCCGCGGCGGGTTCTTGGGTGGTTCCTTCACGATGAAGGTCGCCATGCAGCTGGCCTCGCCGCCCTTCCTCATCTTGGGATCGGAGATATGGGCCGTAACCGTGTAGCTGCCGCCCGCCACGCCATTGGTGGTAATGCTCGCAGTATTATCTTTGCCGGTAATTTGGCCGCCGGTGCTGCTCCATGTGTAATTCAGCGTGTGCTTGGGATCAAAGTTGCTGCCGGCAGCCGTCGCCGTTGTGGGCTCGCCCACCATGACTTCACTGGGATTGACCGTGCAACTTGCGGAAACCGGCGGCCCAGGTTGTTCACCGCCAAACATATATACCAAGCCCGCTTGCAATCTTAGGCCTCTGACATCAGTGGCGGGAACAACCGACGACGGACCATACTGATGATCCGAGTACACGAAATCGGCTCTGAACAGACGCACAGCGAAGTGCCTGCCCCAGTTCACATCGAGGCCGCCACCAGCCATGAACCCGGGTGCGAGATCGTTCCCGAAGGCTTCCGACGCCAGGCGATGCTCGCCCCCAAGAACTTCGAGAAACGGGGAAAAATAGTGCGTGCGAAAAGTTATTTTAGGCCCACCGGAGATGTTGAAGAATTCGACTTGGTCAATTCTGGCAGCCACCCCGCTCTTACCGCTGCCCCACTGCCCACTGCTGTCGACGGTCAATCCGAACCAGCGGTTAAAGTCGTAGGTGACACTGGCGCCCACGCCCCGCGGATCCCATGTCAAGCAACTGGACACCGGAGTCACCCCTCCTGGAAGCAGGCCGTACACGGTGCAGCCTGGATAGAAAGCGGAGTATCCGCCGTAAAGTTCCCATTTGGGAGCAGGCTGATCCTGCGCTACCGCGAGCGTGCCAACGCTGCACAGGACAGCAACTACTGCCAATAGCATAACTGCGACGCGGCCACAAGCGATATGAGAGTGAGATGACATTTGTCAATTCCTCCGAGCTTCAATAACGTGAAATCATGCTTTTCCAGTCTGTCCGGTAGTGGACCAGCCTCAAGCTGATCTCACTCCCGAATACCTCCGACCGAATGCCTTATGGACAGGGGGGTACATTCACCTGATTGCTTAGCAATGTGACTGCCCCCGTGCGAGCCAGGGCTCTGCCATTCAGCGTTGCGCCGGTGTTAAGCGAAATGGACGCCTGAGCCATAATGGTTCCGGCGAATGTTGTGGTAGTTCCAAGCGTCGCCGAACTACCGACCTGCCAGAACACATCTTCGGACGTGGCGCCGCCACTTAGAATGACATCGCTGTTGTTGGCTGCCGTCGTCAGTGTAGACACGATCTGGAAGATGTAGACACCGTTGCCGCTGAGGGTAAGGTTCCCGGTTATTCCCAGCGAGGGCTGGGCGCTGGTCGTCTCATAAACGCCGGGAGCGAGTGTTTCCCCTCCTATATCCGCGGGAAGGACGGCCCCTCCGGGTGCCGCCGCGGCGTAGTTATACGCCGTGGTCAAGTCACCCTGGGCCGTCTGGGCGACGGCATCGCCCGCGTATATCGTGCCGCTATAATTTGCCGGCGTAAATCCAGTGACCGCAGTCCCTGGCCACACGCCAATATCCCCACTAACGAACGTGGACGCTCCGGAGTTGGTGACCGTGGAGCCGCCCAGAATTCCGAACATGCAGGCCGTTCCCAACGGCACCGTGCCTTGACACGCGGTGACAGAGGTAGTGAAGGTCCATACATAGTCACTTGCTAGCCCATCGCCAGCCAGATCCTGGGCCCCCGTGGTAATGGTGGCGGTATAGAGGGTGTCTAGTGCGAGAGGGCTGGTTGGTGTGAAGGTCGCGGCATAGCTCGACACAGAATAGGTAACTGTCCCGGTCACGGGTGTAGGGCCCGGCGCTGTCAAAGTAAAAGTTGTGGTATTGATCGTGGCAGGATTCATTGCCTCGCTGAAGGTGGCAACTACCAGGGTGTTGGGACATATACCGGCAGCACCATTAGGAGGTGCTACGGAGACCACGGTGGGCGGAGCACATGCTACGGCACTTGTGGTGAAGGTCCATACATAGTTACTCGCCAGCCCATTGCCATTGAGGTTCTGGGCCCCCGTGGTAATGGTAGCGGTATAGAGCGTGCCCAGTGCGAGTGGGCTGGATGGTGTGAAGGTCGCGGTTGACGCAGCGTAGGTAACTACTCCTGTCACTGCCACGGGTGGAGCGCCCGCTGTCAAGGTAAAGGTTGTGGTATTGATCGTGGCAGGATTCATCGCTTCGCTGAAGGTAGCGGTCACTACCGTGCTGGGACAGACGCCAACCGCACCAGCAAGTGGGGTCACGGAAATCACGGTGGGCGGAGCGCATGGTTCGATAGAGGTTGTGAAGGTCCATACAAAGTTACTCGCCAGCCCAATACCGTACTCGTCTATAGCCCCAGTCGTAATCGTGGCGGTATAGAGGGTATTCAGTGCCAGAGCGCTTGATGGCGTAAAGGTAAAAATTGTGTTGGTTGGATCGGCGGTAATTACTCCTGCCACTGCCTCGGGCGGAGTGCCCGCTGTCAAGGTAAAAGTTGTGGCATTGATCGTGGCGGGTTGCATCGGCAGGCTGAACGTGGCGGTCACTGCCGCGCTGGGACAGACGCCAGCCGCACCAGCAAGAGGGACCACGGAAACGGTAGGCGGGGCTAGGGCTGGGTTGGCGCCGGGATTGCAGCATCCGGGGCTGAAGATGAGCAGTAGGAATGCTATGGACCAGATCTTATGATTGTAGTATCTGCGCATGATCGTCATCCTTCTTCCTCTCGGCTCAACTGCTGCCGCACCGTGGAATTCTGCGTTTGAAAAAAATCTTAGCCAGACGCGCTGTTACGAATCTGTTCAAAATTGCTCACTTTTTTTAGAAGGCAAGTGGTGGTTTCAAATCGGGAAAGATGCGAGAGGAATTGTTGTTGGTTCACTATGTGAGCCATTTACTCGTGCCTCCCAAGATGAGCACTCTTGCTCAGACGAATGGACCGTGGAGTGCTAACGTCGGGGTGTGCTTCCAGCGGAATCGCCGAGGAAGCCCAATAAGTCGTTGCCGCCTTAACAGGACCGAGTTATGGTGAAGCGAATTGCACCAATTCGAGTCGTTATTTTTCTTCTCTTGGCTACTTGCGCGGCCTTGTGCCAGGAGCCTTCTTCGGCGGACTTGCTAGAGGTTTTACAGTCAGACGGCTCAAACTCACCCGGAGTGCAGCGCCCGGAGATGCGTACGTGGAGATCACTTCCGGATGCTCCGTCGTCGGTACAGCCTCCAACCCAAGCAGAAAGATTTCGCACATTCGTCAATGAAGCAAACTTGCCTTTGACACTTGGCGCGGTTAGCGTCACCACGGGCGTCATGCGCCAAACAGAACTGGGACACGTCATTCCCGGACCGCGGCCCAGCTTAACCGCTCTTTATCAAAATCAAATGGCGTTTACTCCAGAAAAGTCGAGCGCCTTTCTCGGCAAGTACTTGGATCCGCCGTCGCTCACAGAGTACCCACGCTATTCCGCTTCGACCAGCAGCAGTTTTATGGGCCGGGCTTCCTACGCAGCTTCGCGCATTTTTGTCACGCGTGACGATTCCGGAAAGGGGAGGGTCAACACGCGGTATTTCCTCGGGTTGCTAACCTCGGTCGCTAGCGCTACTGCTCGCCGTCCATATTGGGCGCGATCGACGTCGGAGACATTCAACAATTTTGGTTCGACGATCGGCAGCGACGCGGGGATGAACGTCTTCCACGAGTTTGGACCTGGCATCCGGCAAATGATGAAGGGTCTCACACCAAAGTTCGTGTCAAAGATCGAAGAGCGCATCAACCACAGCCCTCTTCCTGATTCGTATCGGAGATGAAGACGGTCCTCTGGTCTACCTGTAACTCCTACCGCGTAGGACAACGCACCCACGACAGGCAACAGGCCGGCCTACTCCGACGGTCGCGGGCATCAATCTGTCAGTTGATTGACTCCGAGCCTCTCCTATAGGGTGGTGTGGGAGCTCCGCCTTGGACATCTATCTGGTCGACGGCACATACGAGTTGTTCCGGCACTACTACGCGCTGCCGTCCGCCCGGGATTCGGATGGCCGAGAGGTCGCTGCGACCCGCGGCGTGCTCGCGTCGGTGCTGGGTATGATCAAAGGCGGCGCCACTCACATCGCAGTGGCGACCGATCATATAATCGAGTCGTTTCGCAACGAGTTGTGGCCGAGCTACAAGACCGCCGAAGGCGTCGAGCCCGACCTGTTGGCACAATTCCCGCTGCTCGAAGAGGTGCTGTCGGCGGCGGGCATTGTCGTGTGGCCAATGGTGGAATTTGAAGCGGATGACGCGCTCGCCTCCGGGGCAGCGGCGGCTGTTCGGGATGCGCGTGTTGAAAGAGTGGTCCTGTGCACGCCGGATAAGGACCTCGCGCAATGTGTGAGGGGGACTCGGGTCGTGCAGCTGAATCGCCGGACTCGCGTAACCATCGACGAAAACGGTGTGATCCAGAAGTACGGCGTATCTCCGGCATCGCTACCTGATTATTTGGCGCTGGTGGGCGATGCAGCGGACGGTTATCCAGGCCTGAAGGGTTGGGGTGCGAAATCATCGGCTAGCGTCTTGGCCAAGTTTGCCCATCTCGAATCCATTCCCGCGGACTGGCGCGATTGGCGAGTGAGTGTCGCCAACGCGAGCGCCCTCGCGGCCACGCTCACCCGCGAACTGGACCGCGCACTGCTTTTTCGCACGCTTGCTACGCTCCGGGCCGACATTCCGCTCTTCGACGATGTGGACGAGTTGCGCTGGAACGGCCCCACACCCACCTTCACTGATCTCGCGGCTCGACTAGATGCAGCGGTTACCCAAACCCGGCGGCCAGCGGCCGGTCGCTCGCCAGGCGTACCGATTCGCGGTTCTGCAGCGCAGCGATAGTCGGCGGATCAGGTTTCCCCGCGTAGTAACATCGGCGTGTGGGATTCGCAGCCCTTGCGTAACTCAAGCAGTCACGTTGACCTGTCCGGTGGTGGTGTCCTAATTTGATGTTCGACCACGGAGGCACCGAGACACGAGAACCCCAACGGCCTAGCAAGCCTTTCTCTTGTGGTTCTTACCGGTTCAAGTTTTTCTCCGTGACTCTGTGACTCCGTGGTGAAGAAACCAAATCAGGACACTACCTGACTCGTAGTTGGCTTGACACGTGGGAGAAATAGGCATACAGTGGCCGTCACCAGGACGAGAGCTGGACCGAGCCGGACCAGCCAACCCCACCAAGCATCCCCGTTTCAACGCCAGCCACCTTAGGAATGCTGGCCAAGGGAGCACCTGCGCTTAGCATCTGGCGACGTGAGTAGCCCCTGGAGGTGGAGTTATCAGCGCCGTTACCTCGCATGTATAGTTTCTTCGGCTAGGCTTTTGTTTCCCGCTGCCGCCTCATTTGCAAGTAAATACTGCTGTGCCGGGCGGCCTTCTCAGGATCGCCACCTGCCTGCCGGTACAAAGTCGCGAGCCAGCGGTGAGCCGCAATCAGGCCGGGCAGCATTGTCAGGGATGTCTCGAATGCCAAGGCAGCGCGTTGGCGATGGCCAAGCCGTGCCAGGGCTACTCCCAGAGAAAAGTGGCCCAACGGAAGGAAATGCTGCAATCCGACCGCATGGAGTGCCTGCTCGGCGGCTTGCTCATTTCGCCGCTTTTGCAAGTGGACCCGGGCCAATCCCAGATGCGCCGCCGCGCTATCGCCGTCGATTTCAAGCGCGCGCTCGAAGGCGCGCTCGGCGTCGTCGATCTTTTTCTGCCGCAGATAGACGTCACCAATGCGGAGGTGCAGGTCCGGCAAACGCGGATCGAATCGTTCAGCCTTCAAAAGGCTGGCCAACGCCTCGTCCATATTCCCCTCTTCAAAATGAATGATGCCCATTAGCAAGTCTGCCCAGGGATTCTGCCTCGGCGTTTGTGCGGGCGTTTCTGTTTCAGATTTCGAAGATTCTCTCCCAGTTTCGACGGTGGTTGGCTTCTGCTCTCGAGGTGCAACCTCCTTTTCGTCCTTTGGGGTTGGCTTCGGCGGATTGGAGATGAGTTGCTCGAGAATCGCCTTGGCTTCAGCGCGGCGCCGCAGGGCGAAAAAGCATTGCGCGAGGTACTGAGAAAAGCGCGTCTGATCCGGCCACTTCTTTAGCAGTTCTTGGAGAATCGGCAAAGCGTCCTTGTAGCGGCGCGCATCGAGGTACGCGCGCGCCAGATTGTAACGCTGTTCCCGGACGGCCAGCTCCGCGGCCTTTGCCGCGTCCTCACCGGGAGGGTCAATGTAGCCGAGCGCCACCAACCGTTGCATCATGGCTTGGGCCGCGACTGAGTCTACGCGGAGATCGGCCGGATGCATGCCGCATTCGCCCGCTTCTTGTTCCCAGCTCGGGATGCGCTTGATTTCCGGAGGCTCCTCAAATGCCTGCACAAGCACGCGGCCATCCATGTCTTCGCCCACCGGCAATCCAAACAATGTCAGGATGGTGGGAGTAACATCGAGCAGTGTTGCGCCGTAAATTCTTTCGTCCTGTTTGATGTGAGCGCCTTTCAGAGCGACGATTCCGAAGTTTCGATGTTGCACCGCCGGTCCCGCGGGCTCGTCGGGAATGCCGCGTGGCCGCAGATGATCGCTGTGAAAGCCGTGATCCGAAACCAAGAGCACAGTAGCCTCAGGACCAGCCAATTCCAGCAGAGTCTGCAGCATCATGTCGTGGAAACGGTAGGCGCCGTTCACCACATCCTTATATATTTCGAATTGATCTTCCGGGATTCCTTCCATGCGTGGAGGATGAAAATGCATGAATCCATGGCAGAAGTGATCGATCGCGTTGTAATACACCGCCATGAAATCCCAGGGCTCGTTTTCGAGAATCCAAGTGGCAGCGTTGTGGATGGAGCAAGTCTCGGCAACGATCTTGGCGAAGGATTCGAGTCGCTTGTCTTTCTCTTGATCGATCTCGGCGGCGCGTGGAATCCAGGGAAGAATGGCCGCTTCCGTCACCTCCCCGGGATGCATGCGTAAGCCGGCAAATGTCTCCCGCATGCTCTCGGGATGAACCGCGCCCGGCGGCAATGGCCACTCCTTTTCGAGCGGCGCCATGGCGTAAGGATAAAGATCGGAGACCGAGATACCGTTAATGGGCTCGGCGGGATGACTGGCAAACCAGCCGAGCATGTGCGTCTTGTACCCGCGTTGGGTGAGAATATTCCAGATCGCCTTGACCTTGCGCGAGGTGCTGGTAACTGGACGGATGCCGCCGGTTTTAGGGGCGGGCTCCGTAAAGCCCAGAATCCCATGCTTGTCAGGCCGCATGCCGGTAGCAATGGAATTCCATAACATCGGAGACAGAACGGGGTGCAAAGTGGCAAGGTTTCCCATCACTCCATGGTTGACGAAATCCTCGAGGGTAGGCATCAAGCCCTGGTCAAGCAGAGGATTAATGATCTTCCAATCGGCCGCATCCCAACCGATGAGTAACACTTTCTTTGCGACTGCTTGAGGCATGAGGAAGGATTACTTGCCTTCAGGTGCCGATTGCTTCTGACGCCACACCGAGAGCGCGCGTGACCCTTGAGCCAGCACGCCCAGAGTGGCCGGCGAGGGGGTTGAAGCGCTAATCGGCGTAGGCGTAACCGGTTCGACTAAGCCCTCATCATCATTGCCTTTGGTCCGCCCCGCCACAATGCCCTTGTTCGGAACGGTTTCGTAAGCGTACCCGGTCAGGAGTGCACTGTTCTCTCCACCGTCCCCAGTCCCGTGACCTTGCGTAATGCAGGTCTCTGTCAGTCGCGCCCAGCCGTAATGAACCTCGCCGCTAATCATGAACTTCAGGCCGAGAAAGCGATTGCGCACGTTTTTCCAGGGGCCGGTGCAAAAACCCGAAGTGTCGGCACCAGCCGAGTCGTTGTCGCCGCTTGCCATCACTCTCTTGTTTGGTGAGAACTTGGCTGTGGACTCGATTCGAACTCCGACCCGAAGCGCGGAAGCAAGACTACGGTTGCCCGCGGCGTAGCCCAAAACCTCGTTCCCCGCCTGGGCGGGTCTGACGGACAGTGCGCCATATAGAACTTCCCCGAAACTCGTGTATGTGAAAAAATCGTGGATCTTGAAATCGGTCGTTCCGTCACCATTAAGGTCGAGATGGAACGTATGATTGGGGACAATGTGATGGTGCGTTGGCGTGTAGACAATCTCAGCTACGCCGGGCCGCGCCATCGCTAGCATGCTCACTCCAGCTGCGCTTGCCGCCAGGGCATACATGTGAAGATGCTGATGAACTGCATCACGAAGGTTAACCGGCTTCGAGGGAACTGGGAGGGTTTTCACGACTGTCCTCACCTTCTGTTACCACTGCTTTCCGTCACCACTTTTTCCGCCACAATCAGTTGCCTGCGATTGGTGATTCCTTGCGCCGCCAGATCGATAGTGCGCGTGACCCAAGCGCCAACATTCCCAACGTAGCCGGTCTTTGCGCCGGTTCCGCGAGAGCTGCGGGACCCGGTTGCTCCACACTTCCTTCCGTCCCTTGCTGTTGCCCTGTCTTGATCCCCCTATTAGGTATGGTCTCGTAGGCGTAGCCGGTTAGCGTAGCGGAATGACCAAACAAGTTCTCCGTGGTCAGTTGCGCCCATCCGTAGTGGATTTTGCCTTTAATCGCGAACTTCAGCCCCAGATACCTGTTGTACACCCCTTCACTATTAGATGGGTTCCAACTGCCACCCTGAGAATAGCGGTTCTGGAGTTTGTGAGACCAGGCCATGGTGGCTCGGCTGCTCGAAATAAAGTGTCGTGCCGGCTTGGTAATCCTAAACCCGGAGTAGAACGCATACGCCCACTGGAACCCTCCACTGGCGGCGAGAAATCCGGCCACGGCGTTGCCGCCTCCCGGGTTCTGCACGAAGACGCTCCAATTGATCCCCGAGGCGCTGCTCTGGAACTGGTTCACGATCGTGAAGTCGATGGTGCCGTCATTGTTGAGGTCGAGACTGTAACTCTGATTGGGCCCGATCGTGACGTTAGCGGGTGTGTAGATGATCTCGGCTTGCGAGGGTTGCGCCAATGCCAGCATCGTGACTCCGGCCGCGCTGGCCGCCAAGGCATACGCGTGAAGGTGTTGATGCAGCCAATCACGACGGATGGACGAATCGAAGAAAGACGCTTCAGTTTTCATATTCCCCTCACATTCTTGCTTGCAAGAAATCTGTGGACATCGGGTAGCGACGCCCCGCTTGGGCGGAGATGAGCGGAGATGATCACGGAGTCTGAGATCCAGCAGCCGCCAGCACCGCTTGCCTCCGCCGCCACATTGCCAGACCCCGTGACCCTTTCGCCAACGCTCCCAGAGTGGCCGGTTTCTGCGCCGGTTGCGTGAGGGCCGCAGGATCCCGCTGCCCGACCTTCTGTTCCTCTTGCTCTTGGCCCGCATTGAGCCCCTGGTCGGGAATGGTCTCGTAGGCGTAGCCGGTCAACACCGCGCTCCCATAGCTGATGCTTAGCCGCGCCCATCCGTAGTGGACCTGGCCGTTAATCATGAACTTCAATCCGAGATAACGGTTGCTGAGGCCCTGGCCCGATGGGCGAGCGAGCCAACTGCCCGCAAAAAAACCTCCGGCATCACATTGACAATTCCACGTCATGGTTGCCCGCGCAACACTAAAGTGTGGGGCCTGCTGGCTGATGGGCAACCCGGAATTCAGGGCATAAGCAAAGTGATGGACGCCTCCATGTGCGTACCCCCCAAAGGCAAGATGTGCCGCCACTGCGTTCCCCCGCGGCGGATGTTTCACGAATAAGGAGAATGTCGCGAAAATGGTGGTGTACGAGAAGAAACGGTCCCTGATAGTGAAGTCGACGGTCCCGTTCCCGGTGAGGTCAAGCCCGTACTCCTGATTGGGCCCGATGGTCACGTTGGCAGGCGTGTAGATGATTTCGGCCTCGCCGGGTTGCGCCAGCGCCAGCACGCTCACTCCCGCTGCGCTTGCCGCCAGTGCATACGTGTGAAGGTGCTGGTGGAGTAAATCACGAACTCTGGCTGGCTTCGAGGAAGGTGGTAGGGTCTTCATGACTGTCCTCACTTTCGGTTACACAAGAAGGAGGCTCACGGTTCGTTGCTGTTTCCGGTCCTTCGGGTCGCTCGAGTTAGCGTCCCTAGGGTGACGTTCTTGGACCAGATAGCCTTGGCGGGCGCAGTTTGACACGACTTTAAGGCGAGGTCAAGAGAGAACGTCGCCCGGTGTAACTAACTTCATCCCATAGGCTGGAACCTGGTGCATTAAGAGATTTGTCGTAGCGTTTTGTTCGCAATTGGACGCAAACTGGAGGGGTAGGAAATGCGTAAGTCTTTGAAAAATGTGGTGGCCAGGGACGGAGTTGAACCGCCGACGCCAGCCTTTTCAGGGC
>Ga0187858_10003000_pt1 | contig 16770 bp, 17 predicted proteins | sample June2016WEW_8_15_FD_133015 | JGI IMG/M metagenome (GOLD analysis project Ga0187858, IMG submission 133015) | Peatland microbial communities from SPRUCE experiment site at the Marcell Experimental Forest, Minnesota, USA - June2016WEW_8_150 | ecosystem: Environmental > Terrestrial > Soil >...
CCCGTAACCCGATGATTCTAATAGGGGGTGGGGGAGGGGGGTGGGGAGTAAAGTACAGGATAATACCTCAAGAGTAAACAGCAAAAATTTGCCACTTGCAAGACGGCCCAGCAGAATCGTTCCTGCAGTCAGGAGAAGATTATGGCAACCGGCTCTGTCGCACCCGCCGCGCGCTGGATCGCTCGTGTCTGGAGCCTTCTGAGCATACTGTTCGTTTTCGTGTTTGCCGTGGGCAACATGGCGCGACCTATCGGCCTCCGACCAACGCTGCACGAGTGGTTTGGTCTGGCCCTCTGGCCGATTGGAGTTGGCGTCGGTTTGGTCGTGGCTTGGTATCGTGAGGAGTTGGGAGGGATTCTCGCGTTGGGATGCCTGATCGCATTCTACGTTTGGAATCTGCTTCGTTCCGGACATTTGCCTCAGGGGCCGTTCTTCTTTTTAACTGCCGCGCCAGGCTTGCTTTTTCTCATGGCGGGACTTCTGTCGCATCGCAACCCTGGCCGGCAACCGCGCTAAAATAGGCTCATGGAGCCGGAATCTGGCGGCCGGTTTGGATTCACTCTGAAGGGATCGGCGGGCCTCATCGTCGCCGTCGCTGTAGTGGCCATTCTGCTGATCGCACTGCCGGCTTATCGCTGGTTCTTTCTGATCAGCGTTCTTATCGGACTGGTTATCGCGGGCGCGCTCACGCTCTGGTACAAACTGCATCCGCTCAAAGAGCAGGACGTGCATCCCAAACGTCCACTCGGGCTTTAGTGAACTTCTTTTCTGCAAACTTTTTTTTCCGCGTTGCCACGCGCGACCCATACACTGGAAACTATCTGTATGCGGATTCTGGCGCGATTCATGCTGTCGGCGAGCGACTTGACGCACTTCCCTGCCCCCGGCGTGCCCGAGATCGCGTTTCTCGGACGGTCGAACGTCGGAAAATCGAGCGTCATCAATTCGCTGGTGGGCAAAAAGCTGGCTCGCACCAGCAATACTCCCGGGCGCACTCGAAGCATTAACTTTTATGAAGTTCGCCGTGCCGGACAACCCAGGCCCGAGATGCTGTTCGCCGATCTTCCGGGATACGGCTACGCCAAGGTCTCCCGCGAAATCTCCGAAGACTGGGCGCGGTTTGTGGATCCGTACCTTCACCAGCGGCCGAGCCTGGCGCTGTGCCTGGCGCTGGTGGATTCGAACATTCCTCCGCAGGAAAGCGACGGCCAGTTGCTGGAATTCCTGGCGTCCAAGGGACGGCCGCATGCGATTGTAGCCACCAAGTGCGACCGGCTGTCGGGCAACCAATTGCGGCAGGCGATGCACGCGCTCGGGCAAGCGTATGGCCGGGTACCCATGGTGGCGTTTTCGGCCAAGACCGGAGCCGGCAAAGACGAACTGTGGCACCAGATTCGCGCTTCTTTGTCGCATTTTTCGCCCGCCTAAAGTCTTCAAGCAATTCATCCGATCTCCTCAACAGCGGCGTTTTTTTTGGAGGCGTTTGTGGACCCGCGTATCCATCCTGAGGAACCCGGCTGGTCGTCAGACTCTGGCAAGGGTGAAGACAGCGTGAGCTATCTTCGCCGGTTGAAGGGAGAAGTGGAAACTGCGCCAGCGAATGCGGCTGTAAAAGGTGGCGGCAAGACTCCGGTGGCTAAGGGCACTGTGGAGTGGAAAGAGCGGCGGCAAAGCCCCCGGCTTCGTTGTTCGGGCAACGCCGAGTTTCGCACCGAGGGCAGCGACGTGCCCATGTGGGGAACCCTTACCGACATTAGCCTGCATGGTTGCTATGTGGAAATGAGTTTCACGTTTCCCGTCGACACGAAGGTAAATCTTGTACTCAAATCGTGCGGCATTCGGGTTCAGGTTTCGGGCACGGTTCGTGCTTCGTACCCTTTCTTGGGCATGGGCATCGGTTTTGCCGAAATTGATCCCGAACAACAGTTGCAACTGAAGCAACTGCTTGCCGCGCTCGGTGGGCAGAGCGCCTTTTTCAGGGGCGTACCGGCTCCGGAGAATGCCGTGAAAGATACCGTGCGGTCGGCAGATCCGAGAGCCCTCCTCGATGAAGTCACGGAATTCTTTCGCAAGAATCAGCTGCTCTCCCGCGACGAGTTCCACCAGATCGCCAAACGGGTTCGCCGGTCGTGAGTCCTTCCTCCAGGGATACTCGCGGCTAGCGGCCCGCTTGGCGGGCTCCGGAGCGGAAGTTACTCCGGTCACGGGGTGTTCCGTGCCGGGTGATCCATCCATCCGTTATCATTAAGGATATATGGCTAAATATCTGGTGACCGGAGCTGCCGGCTTCATCGGGTCCTCGCTGGTGCGCGCTCTTTTGGAAGCTGGCGGCGAGGTCCGGGGCATCGATAACTTTGCCACTGGCCGACGCGAGAACCTCACCGAAGTGCTGAGCCGGATTGACTTCCGCGAAGCTGACATTCTCGATCTGGAGGCCATGCGCGAGGCGTGCGCAGGCGTCGATTATGTGCTACATGAGGCAGCCATTCCGTCCGTCCCGAAATCGCTGCTGGACGCTGTCGGCAGCAACCGCGCCAATGTGGACGGCACGCTCAATGTGCTGGTCGCGGCGCGCGACGCGAAAGTGAAACGCGTCGTGTACGCCGCCTCGTCCTCGGCTTATGGGGATACACCGACGCTTCCGAAGCGTGAGACCATGACCCCCGATCCGATCTCGCCGTATGCAGTGGCCAAGCTGGCTAGCGAGCTTTACATGATTTCGTTCTACCGTTGCTATGGTCTTGAAACCGTCTGCCTGCGCTACTTCAATATCTTCGGGCCACGGCAGGATCCATCTTCGCCATACTCGGGCGTACTGGCCAAGTTCAGTATGCAAATGCTGCATGGAGAACAGCCCACAATTTTTGGCGATGGCGAAACCAGCCGCGACTTCACTTACATCGACAACGCTGTATCGGCCAACTTGCTGGCCTGCTCGGCCCCAGCGGCAGAATGTGCGGGGCGTGTCTTTAATTGCGCCACCGGCCGGCGGATCACGCTGAATGAAACCTTCGTCGCTTTAAAACAACTGACGGGCTACAAAGGCACCGTCAAGTACGCTCCCGAGCGGGGTGGGGACATCAAACACTCTCTGGCGGACATCGCGCAGGCGCAAAAGCATTTGGGATACAAAGTGCTGGTGAACTTTGAAGACGGCCTGCGCCAGACGGTGGAGTGGTACAAGCGCCAGGGCCAGCCGGTTGGAGCCTGAGGGTCCCAGGTGTCAGGTATCAGTTATCAGGTGTCAGGAAAAACCTAGAAACCGCATGCTTGTGATTTTTTCCTGAGACCCGAGACCTGAGACCCTTCTCTCTCGGACTACAACGGCGGGTACCGCACATCCGCCACGGGCGGGGATTTCGGCTTCGCGGACTCTTCCCAAACGGTGAGTTCGTTCAAGTCGTAGCGGAACGGGCCGTACGCGCTAAAGGTGTTCTCGTCAAACAGCCGCTTGGCGCCGCAGCTCAGGCAAACCTGGTACGAATATCCCTGCACACCCACCGGCCAGCTCATCTTGCCGTGCCAGCAGCCTCGGAACGCCGACACAACAATGCCGGCCACGCTGGTTGCCACAACTCCACCCCACCAGTTGGACCTCTTGAGTTTTTCGGATTTATCCTGCTCGACTGCGTCGGTCATCCCATCTCCGCGGCTTTTTCTGCCACTCAAAGAGTAGGACGAATCGAGGCCGAGGGCAAAATCTGAAGGGTCGTAGCTCGGGCAGTTTCGCTCCAGCATCGTGGTTTTGCGTCCGGAACCCCATTCGGACCACCCCATTCGGACGTGTACTACCGGACATTGCGGCACAACCCTAAAGACTTTAGGCTGCAAACAGGAGCTATAACCGTCGTGTCCAGGCTAGGCGTGCCGGCAGAATCGAACCAAGAGTGGCAATGAGGCTCGCACCGAGCCGAGGATACGATGAACATACGTTCTATCAGGACGGGCGGCAACGCCCGACACTCCACTTCGACGTTGTCGTGACCGCACCCGCATGAGTGCCAATCCAACCCGAGTTGACTGGGACGCGACGGCGGCCGACACCGGCTCTATGTTGCAGGAGGGAAACCGCGTCCTCGAATCGATTGCGCGTCAGGAAGCCTTGCGCGCACTGCTCGCCTTCTCGGAACTCCACGAGCAGATACGGAACCGGCGCACGGCCACGGGATGCGCATCCGATCGCGACTTATTTGCAACGGAACAATTCATCCTGGACGAGGTACTGCAACTAATCTGCTCCCGCGCTCAAACCATCACGAAAGCCGATGGCATTGTGGTTGCGCTTGCGGAAAGCTCGACGGTACAAAAATCAAACATACCGAGGATCGTGTGCCGCGCTGCCGCCGGACCGCTCGCTATCATGCGCGGTGTTCACTTGATCGGCGAATCCGAGTTTCTGCGGGACTGCCTGCAATCGGGGCGTATTCTTCGTTGCGACGATGGTGAGCTCGACACTCGCGTCGAGCTGGACCTCGCACACGCCGTGGGAGCTCGTTCTACCGTGCTGGTGCCATTGCGTGGCCGCCACGAGCAACTGGGCGTACTGCAGGCATTTTCAAGAGCTCCCTGGGCTTTCACCGATCATGACGTTCGCTGTTTCGATCTCTTTGCTGAGCTGGTGCTTTCGGCCCTCAAACCAGCAGACCAGGATCGGCGCATCCACTGGCTGTCAGATGTGGCGGACGAAGTCCTGCAAGCGAAGCCGGATTGGTCAGCGACGACTGTTGCCGACGCGGCGCGCATCGCGACTCCCGAAACGCTGGCGCAGCGGGTTGCCATTCCCGCGGCCATGGTCGAGTTGCCTGAGTTTGGCGCCGGGAACGAGCCGTTTGAGATTCCTTTTAAGATCGAAGAGCCGGCGAATCCCGCTGAACCGCCTCGCTTCTTATCGTTTTTGCACCACCGTTCCCTTCCCGGCAGCTCGCGGCCAGGACTGAATGTAGTGGTGGGTCTGGTGGCCGTGGCCGCGTTATTCTCGGCCGGAGCGTGGTGGGGCATGCAAGTTCATGGGAAGACGGGCGGCTCGGGGGCGGTTGCAACCCAGGGCGCAGCGACAGAGATCGCAAGCAACATAGCAACAAAGACCGCGCCTCCATCGGTGACCGTACCGTCCGCGCCTCCGGCCGATGTCCTGTCGCCCCCAGTCTCCGACAATTTGATGAATCCGGAGAAGCTGGACTCCGATGCAGCGCCCGAAACACTCAGTGCCGTGGCGGAAGACAAGTTGGCAGCACTACCGAAGATCACGGGCGTGCGTCACTGGTCTTCGTCGATCGGAAGCACGGTGGTCATTGACATGGAAGACCAGGTCCCTTACGAAGTACATCGTTTGATGTCGCCGGAGCGAATCTATTTCGATCTGCACGATACGGTTCTGCCCGCCGAATTGGAGGGCAAGACAATGGATGTCGGCGATGCCTCGCTGACGCGTGTACGGGTCGCACAACCGGTCGCGGGCGTAACGCGAGTCGTGCTTGACACCAAAGACGGATCGAACTTCTCCGTCAGCATGGAGTCGAACCCCTATCGCCTGGTCGTAGAACTACGGGGCAGCGAGAAAACTTTGGTGGCGAGCCAATTTGCTCCGAAAAGCGCAACTGCGAAACTGACGTCAGCATCCGTGAACACAAAAGCGGCTCCGGTGACAGCTTTGGGGGCTAAGGCATCCAACCAAGTGTTACCGACACGAACCGGCAAATTTCGAATTGTGCTCGACGCCGGGCACGGCGGCTGGGATCTGGGCACAGTTGGAAGGCAGGGATTGCTGGAAAAGGATCTGGTGCTCGACGTTACACAGCGCCTGGGCAAGTTGCTGCAAGCACGATTGGGGTCGGAAGTAATGTTCACGCGGACCGGCGACACTTACTTGCCCCTCGATCAGCGAGCGGACATCGCCAACCAGGCGCAGGCCGATCTGTTCGTGTCTGTGCACGCCAACTACAGCAGTTCGGCGACGGCACGGGGGGTTGAGACCTACTACACGAATCTGTTTTCGGCTCCGGGGGCACGCGAAGTCGAAAAGCATGACGATGGAACCTTCGCCAGGGTAACGCCGGTATCGTTATCGGCCGGAGCGTTACATGAAAAGATTGAGGAGTCGCAGCGCCTCGCGGCAAGTGTCCAGCGTTCTCTCTACGCCACCCTGGCCGCGAGCAGCCCCGACATTCGCAACCGCGGCATCAAGGACTCGGCTTTTGCCGTGCTGACCGGAACGACCATGCCCGCCATTCTTACCGAGATTTCCTTTGTGAGCAGTCCCGCCGACGAGCGCAACCTGCAGCGCGCAACTTACCGCCAGCAAATTGCGGAGGCTCTTTATAAGGGCATCGCGCGCTACCAGGAAACTTCTCCGCGTTCGAAAGTTGCTCGACTGCAAACGGCCACCGCGCGCCAGTGAGAGCCTTGAAGTGGTAATGGATAGCCGGGCGTTCCGCCCGGCCGGACGGGCGAGGACGCCCGTCACTCCATTTTACGTTCATGGCGCGGTTGGTTGCGCATTGCGCAGCGCATCATCCAGCGTCTGGTTGCTGGGTACGGCTTGTTCCATGATGCGCCAGCCGTCGTCATAGCCACGGAATCCCACAGTTGAGCGGTAATGCACTCCGCTGTCGTAAAGCGCCGCGCCCACCTGATTGATCGGTACCCAGCGCCAGGTAAACTCCACGTCGGCGAAGTTGCCCGCTTTGCTGATTCCAGAAATACTCAGCAGTTCGCGGCGCGCTACCTGGATGCCGATCGGGCCATTGTCGCGTCCATTGTCCGGAAGCGCATTGGAGATCAGCGGACGAATGGTGTCCACCCCGAGCGGCGTTAGCACTACGTCCCAGCAGGGCGGAGGATCGACTGCGGCGGGACATTTCTGCTCGGTGCCGATAATCCATCCGCGACGCTGTAAGACCAGGGAGTCGGGAGAACCGAAATCCTTGTTGGAAACAACGCCGGAGCGGAGCCAGAACAATTGCGGCGCTTTGAAGGCGTCGGAGGCGGAAATCAAATCGGCGGCCAGACGGCGCGTCAGGAAGTCGCGCGGAGAACAGCCTAATAAGCTCAGACACAACAAGACTGCCAGCAGCAATGCTTTTGCCGTGCGCATGAATGGTGATTATGGTTGCGAGAGGATTTTAACCAATTGCGCCCGCCGGCGGGGCAGAAAAGGCGAGGCTGAAATCTGCCCGTCAAATTTCTTCGACCAGCGGCCAGGAACCGGCGTGTGGCACATCGGACAATCGCCTTGCGGCGTCAACTTGTACTTTTCGATCAAGTATCCATAGCGCTGGATCAGCAATTCGCCGCATTGGTGACAATGAGTATCTTCCAGACCCTCCACCCGCCCGGGAAGGTTGCCAGCGTAGATGTAGCGCAACCCAGCTTCACGGCCGATGGCAGCGGCGCGCTGCAGATCTTCGGGACGCGTGTCGGCGGGTGAAGTCATCTTGTAGTCCTGGTGAAAGGCGGTAACGTGCCAGGGAATGTCTGGGGAGACATCGCTCAGAAAGGAGGTCAGCTTCCGCAGTTCGTCGTCGCTGTCGTTGAAGCCGGGAATCAGCAAGGTGACGATTTCCAGCCACACGCCCATGCGATGCAAACTGCGGATGGTGTCGAGGATCGGCTGCAAGCGTCCGCCAAGCTCGCGATAGTGGCGATCGTCGAAACTTTTGAGGTCCACCTTGTAGAGATCGATCCAGGGATGAAGATACTCCAGCACCTGCGGAGTGCCGTTGCCATTTGAAACAAACGCGGTCAGTAAGCCTGCCTGGCGGGCCTGGCGGAAAACCGCAACCGCCCATTCGCTGGTGATCAGCGGCTCGTTGTAAGTGCTTACAACAACTTTTGCACCTTGAGCGAGCGCGTCTTTGACCAGCAGGTCGGGATTGGCCTCGAGCGGTGGTGACACGGCATTCGGATCGCGTAGCGCCTGCGAAGTGACCCAATTCTGACAGTAGGCGCAGTGCAGATCGCAGCCCAGCATTCCGAAACTGTAGGCTAGAGCTCCGGGGTAGGCGTGGAAAAATGGCTTCTTCTCAATCGGATCGCACTGAACTCCGGCGACATAGCCCCAGGGAACGTAGAGCGTGCCACCGTGGTTGAAGCGAACCTTGCAGACACCGGGTTGTCCCTCGGGTATCGGGCAGCAATGGCCGCAGGCATAGCAGCGCACTCGATTGCGATCCAGCTTCTCCCAAAGAGCGGGGTCGCCTTCGCGAACGCGGGCGTCCGCCGTGAGGATGTCGCGCAGTGTGGCCACAACTGTATTCTACGGCTGTTTGGGCGTGCGGGCTAAGGGCTGGTTCTTTAAGGTAGTGTCCTAGAAACAAGGTGTCAGGTCTTAGGTGTCAGGTCTCAGGAAAAACATGGGCGGTCCACTTCGCCGTGAATCTGAGAGCGTGCTTTCCGAGATCCGAGAGCTGCCGCCTGAGACCTTACTTTCCCGGTATCCTCTCCCAGTATCCAGCCGACTGTTTACTGCTGAGGTAATAACCCACGAGGATGATTATTCACTTGACACAAATATACCATTTGTGTAATATGAATACATGTCAAAGCGAATCCATCCCAAGCCTATCAGCCTAGCGGAAATCTTCATAAAGTTTTCGACCGACGATCAGTGCTTTGAGTACATCGAAAAGATGCGCTGGCCTGACAGCGTAGTCCGCTGCCCGCAGTGTGGCAATGACAAGATCAGCAAGGTTGAGCGCAAGGCGGACTCCAAGAACCGCCGCAAGTGGTTTTACCTGTGCCTAGAAAAGACCTGCCATAATCAGTTCTCGCCAACATCGGGTACCCTGTTCGCTGATTCCCATCTTCCGCTGATAACTTGGTTCCACGCCATCGGCCTAATGCTGAACGCGAAAAAGGGACTTTCCGCGAGGCAGCTACAGCGTGACCTGGGGCTTGGTGGTTACAAAACGGCGTGGTACCTCTGCCATCGCATTAGGGAAGCAATGGGCAGCGGCGATATACCGAAGCTCGGTGGAATCGTGGAAATTGACGAAACCTACGTGGGCGGTCACATCAAGGGGAAGGGACAGGTCTACGCTCGGAAACAAAAGCAAGTTGTCATGGGCGCGATTGAGCGCGGCGGAGAGCTTCGCTTGCAGCATGTCACAGGCGCGACCGTGGGCAATTTCCGAGAGTTCATCGAAGCGAATGTCAGCGAAGATACCGAACGCGTGATGACGGATCAGCACCGCGCTTATCCTGCCGCGCTTGGAAAACTGGCGGATCGGCATGAGACGGTGAATCACATAATCGGTGAGTACGTGCGCGGTGACGTTACAACAAACTCGATTGAGTCCGTGTTTTCACTGTTCAAGCGCGGCCTGATAGGGCAGTACCACAAGCTCTCAGCGAAGCACTTACAGCGCTATTTGACGGAGTTTGAATATCGGTTCAATCGCCGCGACGATGGCGACGTGTTCATAGAGACTGTGCGCCGTCTATGCGGATTCAGACCTCTGCGCTTCGCTGATCTTACTTCTGATCCTGAGCCTTCGGTTCCTTTTTAGGCTCTTTCTTCGCGTGTATGTCTGAGGCTTTCTGCGGAGGCTTTTGTAGCATCCGCCCAAGAACCGTGTCGAATTGTCCCTTATCTACCTTCATGTCAATTTGGTTTGGCGTCTTTGCTAATCGCTTGTGAGCCTGGTACAGGATTTTGAGGCCGATTCGGGAATGCCGCTTCCATAAAGGTCTTTTCGCTAATATCGAATTTGGCCAAAACCGCCTTGATGTTGTGAGGGCTGACAGATCGTCCTCGATTGTGCGTGAAAACTTGGATGCTTCGACAGTCCTCCACGAAAGTGTTGTACGGGCTACCCACGAATCGAATAGCGTAGGGCTTCCCATCAACTACCTCCGTCACAATGTCAAAAGAGGCCCTCATAATGTGCATGAGGACCTCCAAATTCATTTCTGGGATTAAATCAGGCTGCTGCTGCTCTGGCAACTTTCACCTCCGAGACATCTGGCTCGTCAATTTTCAACTCGCGGGCGACGATGTCCAATTTGAACGTTTTGGTGCCATTTTGGGCAGCCGTAACGCTCCATCTTTTCCAGACATCCATCGGAGCTGGAGACGATAAAAGGTTCTTTAGGTTATTGTGGGTAATCGCATAGGTTACTTCGTCAACCAGCAATTCCTTGATCATTTCTTCGGCTGTGTCGGCATCCTCTGCGGTCACGACATTGCCGGTTTGCAAGCAGTGCGCGACAAAAAATTTGTACTTCTGATCATACTCAACGAGCACACGCAATGGGATGAACGGCTCGTGAAGGGCAGTTGAGGGCTTGTCGGCCATGGGTATCTTCTCCTGTTGGGGGCTGTTTTGCCCCGGCTGGGAGGTGTGCTAATTCCTCCTTAGGTTGTCCTCTTCCGAAGGACGAGGATAGTAAGAATGTATACCACATCTGCAACCCTGTCAATCTAAAAGAGTTATCCTATTTTATAAGCAGTGACAAAGCATTACCGTCCCAAAAATGCTTATCAGTATGGCACTTATAAGCATCTGCATATAGGCATGTGAAGTTTACTTGATTTCAGCAAGGCGCTTGCTATAATGGGTGTGTTCGGGGGGCTTTAATCATGGCTGATACCAGTAAGAGCGCTCTAGAGTTACTTGAACAATTGCGAACCGAGAGAACGGAGCTAGATTCGCTTATTCAGGGGTTGGAGAAGCGCCTAGGAGTTGTCCCACAGGGGGGCGACGTAAATTCGACAACAGCAAATGTTCCACGGGTTACCGTATCCCTTGATTCGATTCCAGTCGGCTTTTTCCACAATCTGAGTCAGGTCGCTGCTACAGAAAAATTGCTGCGCATGAACCCTGGTCATCCACTCACGACAACCGAAATCCTAGATGCGTTTCGCAAGAGCGGAATGGAAACTACATCCAAGAATGCAGCCACCATTTTGTACACTTCGCTAAAACGGAACCCGAAATTTGAGAGAGTGGCCGGTAGCGCGTGGGGGCTTTCGGACTGGTATCCGCAGAAGCGCAAGCCGAAAGATGAAACGGTCATCTCTGTAGAGGAAGACGAAAGGAAAAGTCGATAAAGATGATTCGTAATCGATGAAGATACGAATAGCCCTTCCTCACCACCGCATGACCTCATCGTGTGGTTGGGCGATAACAGAAAGGCCCGTTCCGATTTCCTTGGGCGGAGACGCGGAACGAGCCGTGATGAGGATCACCACAATAGCCCGACCGGAGGGCGACCTAGTTGGCTGCTAGGACCCGCCTTATAAGCGGGAGTTCCTTTACTGGAACGGGGTCCGATCCCCCCGCCCTCCGCCATTGTAGCGCAGCGGAACCATTTGGTTCCAGAAAGTTTCAGGGTGCGTGCTTATGGCTATACCAGCAATGAACGGCGATTATGCAGTGACAAAGAAGGGCATAGACGATGCCGTGAAGATGATCAAACCGGGAGTCTATCTTCTTGGAGCTATTCAGGGGGATAAATTCATAGTGGAGCGTACTGGCCGATCTGACAAGAATTTGAATGGTCGGTTACACGATTACGAAGGGCAGTACCAACATTTCAAATTTGCGTACTGCTCAAATGCAGAACAGGCGTTCTATGCGGAATGTGAGCTTTGGCACGCATACGCTAACAAGAACGTGCAAATTCATCCAGATCGGCCAGAGGGAACAAAGTACCTTTGCCCGGTAAACCAATTCTGCCTGATTTAGTTAGAAGATTTTCCAGCGCCCTCGATCAGCCTGAGAATGTCTGCGAGGGCGCTGGCATATCCAGCGTGCCAGTAGGCTCTTTCTGCGCTACCCTTGTCCAAATGCTTTTGTGGCCTGAGCACTTCCCGATTCTCAGACATAAATTCTCTCAAGCCCTTTAATCGGTTTGTGATCTTTTCAAGAAGCTCCGGCAAGAGCATGGCGGTATTCAGAAGACACCGCCAGTCTGAAGGTTGCCCGCTGCCCTGTCATGGTAACCGTAGTCACCGAGGATGATTTGTGTCAAGTGAATAATCATCCCCACGAGGATGGGGGTACCCCCCCTCCCCCCTGCTATTGGAATCATGGGGTTAGGAAGAAATTCCCGCTAGTTCTTTGACTTTTGAGGACTCATAGCTAAAGTCTTTGAGAACCAATGACTTAGCGGCGATTTTGCTGTGCTTGGTTGTCAAAGAGCGTTCCAAAATGGAATTGTGTGCGGGCTTCGATGGCTGTCTTCGGAGACGGGCACACGTCTGGATGCTGCGATCCGGTTGTCAGTATCGCGCACGACGGGATGGGTGTCTGTGATGGGGCTCACGGGGTGTTTGTGATGAAGAGAGCGGGTGTGCTTTTGAACGCAGTCGCCCCATCCGGAGACTCCGGTTTTTAGCGCTAACGCTGCTTTCGACAACGATCGCTGGACTGAGCCAGCAGGCAGGGCCTTTTCTGCTACTGCAGCTTCGCGTACTCGGCTTTGGCTTCTTTCAGGATGGGGATGTCCGGGTCGGACGAATTTCGTTGCTCGCCCGGTTGAGTACTTTAAAACGGAAAAAGAATCATCGGCCTTAATCGCCCGTTCCACTTAGTTGAATTACCTGCGGACTGTCGGCAGCATTATCGGTGATGGTGATGGTGCCTGTTCTAAGACCCGTTGCCGTCGGCTGGAAGACGACGTCGATGTCACAGGATTTTCGGATGGGAACAATGTCTTGGCAGTTGTTGATCTCGGAGAAGTCTCCGCTGGCGACTATTCTTGAGAGCTGCAACACGGCGCTGCCGGAGTTGGTCAGGGTCACGCGCCGGGGATTGCTGGTGGACCCGACGGCCTCTTTCCCAAACTTCAGGCTACTCGGGGAAACCGTCGCCGCCGGGCCTTGGAGCAACAGAGAAATAGTGTTATCCACGGAATTTGCCACTGCTATATCGAGCCGGCCGTCTCCATTAAAATCTCCGATTGCCAACTGGCTTGGTCCGTTGCCGACCGCGACTTCCAGAGGAGTTTGGAATGTGCCATCACCGTTGCCGAGATAAATCAGAACCGAGTTATACCCCAGCGTCACAAGATCCAGTTTGCCGTCGCCGTTCAGGTCGGCGGTGGCGATGAATCCGCCACCTTGACCCGCCGGCTGGCCGGTCTTCTGGGTGAAGGTTCCGTCTCCGTTGCCCAGCAGCACCGTTAGCGCGGTTGAACCGGAATCCGCGAAAGCCATATCGAGGATGCCGTCCCCGTTGAAGTCTCCCATGGTTACCCAGACTGGATTCACCAACGTCGTGGTGGGTTGCGTCGCGGCCTCGACGAACGATCCTCCCCCACTCCCCAGCACGATGGCCAATGGGCCGCTGCTATAGGGCGCGGCTTCGTCTACGTAGTTGATCACGGCTAGATCCTGGATGCCGTCGCCGTTGAAATCCCCCGCGAATACGCCCGATCCAAGTAGAAGGGTCGACCCCACGCCCGAGCCAAACGTGCCGTTACCGCTGCCGAAATAGACAAAGATGCCGGGGAAGTCGGCGTCACGCTGCGTGAAGGCTACGTCCAGATAGCCATCGAGATTGAAGTCGGCAAACGCTGGGATAATGGGAATGTCTAAATCAGTTATTCCTATGAGACCGTAGTTGGAAGAAAAGGTTCCATCACCGTTCCCAAGGTAAGCCGTGAGTCCGACCTCTCCGGCCGAATACCATTCGGGAGCCACGCCGAGATTGCCATTGCCGAAATTTTCCGCCATCAGTACAGGCATGCCCTCGATGCCGAGCACATCCGGTAAACACGTGGATGAGGCCGTGGAGAATCCTCCGGCGCCGTTTCCGAGCAAAAGCTGAATCGTTCCCACGCCACCGTATTCATAGCAAGAGTCTGGCTGATACAGATTCAGAACCGCCAAGTCAGCTTTCCCGTCGTTGTTGAAGTCTCCTTCAGCAATGGCGGCTGGCGTGAGCCCCACATTCAAGATTGAGGCGGCAAATGTCAGCAAAGCGGTCGGCTCGGTAACAGTAAGAAAAAGAGGGCTTGAGGTACCGCCACCGGGCGCGGGATTGGTCACCGTCACGTTTACAGTGCCGGCGTTAGCTACGTTTGCCGCGGGAACCGCGGCTCTCAGTTGGCCTTGGTTTACGAACCTAGTCGCGAGCGGCGCTCCATTCCAGTTCACGACCGCGCCGTGCGCAAAGGCGCTGCCATTCACCTTCAGCGTGAAACCGGCTCTGCCCGGCCGGACGCTCGATGGGACCAGCGGCTGATTCACGGAAGGGATCCCGTTGGAGGCTGCAACCAGCGGGACAACAGAAAACACCATGAAGAGCGTGAAATTGAAACGGCGCATGGGAGCCCTTTTTAGAAGTGCAATGAGAGCGCCTCAAACAGAAAGGAAGACAGCAGCAGCGTGATGTTACGTCGGAAGGGCACGTCTGTCAACAAGATCTCTCCCTTGGTGCAGATGCTCCAAGATAATGTCAACCCATAACTGCAACGAGACTTTGTCACCCTCGAAGGATAGTGACGATGAGTTAGAAAGAGTTCCAACGGGTGAAAGTGATTGAGAATGCAGCGGGGGGCATCCAGGATCGTTGGCGAAAAATCCCGATAACACTCATTGGCCGATGTCACAGCGCGGGTAGGGTCGCTAACGGAGCTCGATTTGGCCGGATCCGATCTTCCCGGCACTTACGTGCGGGGCTTTCTTATGACGCGACTTACAAGGAGCGGCTGATTTCCAGGGACTTGGGGCGCGGCTGAAGAGGGTGCGGAAAAACTCTCCCGGCGCCGCAATCGTGGGCCGCAGCTCGACGGGCTACTCTCATCACAGCATTCATGCAAAGTACCTTATTTATGCAAAGTACCTTCCACGATAGCCGGCGAGACGCCGGCGCTACGGTCTGGGCGATTGCTGTGCGCTCCTGCGATTTCCTTAGTTCTTCGGCGATTTCATGGCGTTGTGCTGAGTCATCCACTGTTCGGCCTGCTGGGTTGCGGCGGAGACCTGGGCGGGCGTCATGCGAGAAGCCAGCCCTTCGAGTCGAGCTTTGCTGATCTCGTCGCCTCCCCTAATCGCGATTGCGGACCACATGTAGGCTTTGGACAAATCTTCAGGAACTCCGCGTCCCGCCCAATAGTAGGAGCCAAGCGCGGACTGGGCGGCAACGTTCCCTTGTTCGGCGGCCAGTTGGAACCAGAGCATGGCCTGCATGTCATTCTGCGGAACGCCCTCTCCGTTATGGTAGCGAACCGCCATCTGCCATTGTGCGTCCGCGTCGCCGTGATCGGCGAGTTGGCGCAAGTCTTCCAGGGACATCGCGTGCGCGTTGTGACCGGCTCCGCTTTGCCCTGAAGCTGTCTCGACAACTGCGCTCCGGCCCGACGCGTGGGTTGTGTCGTCCCAACGCTTTTCGATGACGGGGCCGAGCAAATAACCGACGACCGTTGCCACCACCGCAATGACCAGCCCGAGCAGTGCGCGAGAAAGGAAGCGCGACGGGACGGCGGGCGCCGGCTCGTCGAGTTCCTCGGGAACGCCCTTTGACATGGCTTGTTCCGGGACTTGTTGCGAGACTTGCTCGGGGACTTCTTCGGGAACTTCTTCAGGGACTTCGGGCTGCGGTTCCCACAGGGCTTCTTCAATGGCATGCATCGAACTTATCTCGACTGAGCACAACTCGCTCGAACCCGACTCCGAAGCCGGAGGTTGCGCCACAGCCTCTAGTCTGATCGGAGTTTCCGATCGAGTGTCTTGAGGCTCGGTGTCTTGCAACGCCGTGTTTTCACGAGGAGTCCTAGGAATCATTTCGACTAGCCGGGCCAAAACCGTTCCGTGGGCCTTGGTGAAAGCGCGCGGTTGCAGAGAAAAAACCTCCAGCAGGCCGACCACCCGGAAATCGGACACGATGGGAGCGGCCAAAAGCGAGCCAATGCCCAGTGCCCGGCCGACTGCAGGATCGACACGCGGATCGTTTTCCATGTCCTGGCACGAGACGAGGAGTCCGTTGCGAACGCATTCTCCAGAGAGACCTTGGCTTACGTCCACGGGAGCTCCGAGCGGCGGAGCCGGTTCGCCGGCTTGCGCCCGACAGATCATCTTGTCGTTAGTAAGTACCGTCGAGATGAGTAACGTCGGGGTAAGTAACGCCAGAGCCGCTCCGCTGGCTCCCGTAAGATTCCGGGCGCGGTCGGTGATTAGCTGCAAAACTGCATCGACGTTGTCACCGATCTCGCGGGCCTCCATGCGAACAGCTTCGACGTGAACTGCTTCTACTGGAGAGAGTATTCCGCTGTCATTGGAATTGGAGTTGGAGATGGGGACGACATTTGCCGGTTCATGCACCGGCGGCGGTTCAGGTGATGTCTCTTCGTCATTCTTGCGCCGCGCGAGCTGCTCGGTTCGAGCAACGTGATTGGAACAGGCGATCAGCAGGTTGGCAAAGAGCCATTCTTTTAGTATTCGCCGGGAACTCTGCGGAATAGCAGAAAATCGGATACCTCCACGGCCAGCTTCGTCGCTCCAGATCACCTGGCCGCTGCCATGAATGAAGCTTTTTGTTTCCGGCAGATCGAGGCACAGCGTCAGAGCGCGGTTCACTTCCAGGCGTTCACTGGTCTGGACCGCGAAGCCGTCTTCGTGCAGGTCAAGCAATTCGCTCAGGTCCACAACCATGCCGGTGTGCGGGCCATTGAAACTGGCATAAACCGGGCTGTGGAGTTTTTGACGAATCCAACGGCGGCGCTCTCCGTTGGGAGATGCCAGGACTGGATCCGGCAATCTGCGAGTGCTCCGATCCATGATTGCCTCCATATTAACTCAGGGATCGAAAGGAAGGGAGCAAGATC
>Ga0187858_10003001_pt1 | contig 16763 bp, 14 predicted proteins | sample June2016WEW_8_15_FD_133015 | JGI IMG/M metagenome (GOLD analysis project Ga0187858, IMG submission 133015) | Peatland microbial communities from SPRUCE experiment site at the Marcell Experimental Forest, Minnesota, USA - June2016WEW_8_150 | ecosystem: Environmental > Terrestrial > Soil >...
ATAACAGAACAATGCACCCGGGGCGCTGCCGCGGACCTCCAGCCATTCTCTCAAATATGTTGCTGCATTCTGATCAAGGATAAGTTTTGCGGGGCGCTGCTTGTTGCCTTTCCCGATGATCATGATCTCGTATTCAGGTTCAGGGCTGCCAGAAACCAGGGAGATGCTATTAATGCTGAGGCCGGCGATCTCGGAGACGCGCGGCCCAAGTCTCCATCCAATCGAGAGCATGGCCCGATCGCGGCAGCCGGCTTTTGTTTCATCCATGCTGAGGGACCCAATCAACAGGTTGATCTCTGCCAGGGGGATGTATCTCCCAGCTTCAATACCCTCTCCACGACTGCCCTTAGGTTTCTTAGCACGCAGACAGCGTTTAGCCCGCTCAAGCAGCTCTTCCCGTGTTTCTGAGGTGAGGTGCTGTTGGAGAAAGCCGTTGTCTTGCAGCAGATCGATCACGCCGCGCACATACCAACGCAGACTGGCCAAGGTACGCTCTATGGTTGCCGGAGCATAGCCTTTCGCGCGCATATATTTCAGATATTCCTCGATGAGCGTTTTGTCGATTTTCTGCTGGTCAACCGGCCGTTGGACGCGCCACCGGTTGAAACGGACCAGATCCATGCGGTAGGAGGCTTCGGAGTCTTTCGATCCCAATGCGCTGGAGGTGGTCAACTGGTGCTCCAACAGCGCAGAGAAATCCGGGACCAGATCGCCGAGGAAACCGTCATTCCCTTCGATCACCACGATGCTATCGGCTTGTTTGTCGGTCATAGTGTTCTCCAATGGTGAAATCTACAACATTCGCACAGCCTGGGCGATCCTACGGGAAGTTTTGGTTATTTACGCCCGATCGATCTCTTTTGTTCCAAACGAGCTCCCGCCGGAGGGCGGCAGGATGATTTGAGTTGTCTGACAACCTGGCCTGCTTTCCGTAGTGGGTGGGGGAGGGGGGTGGGCGCGGAAACTCAAATTTTTTTACCTGTACCTTCTGCCTGGCAGTTTTTGGGAGACGTTCTGCGTATCGCGCCAGAGATCCTTTCTGTACGCGAGTACCAGGGAAACCGGTGACGACGGTCGCAAATTTTCATTCTAGTTTGCACCTTCAGTTTCACCGCCTGCCTCCCAAAAATTCGTAAAAACGCCTTGATTTTGCCTATTAATAACTTCGTATAAGAATGATTTCGAGAAGTTATTTAGAGGATACCATAAAATCCACAATTTGCAAGGTCGATACAGCCAATGACGAATTTTAATTTTTTGCGAGCTGTGTGTCGGCAGATCATCCACAAAGCCAGGAATGCACTTGCCCCAGTGCGACGTGGTCCGACTGCACCAGACCCCCTAGCGTGACCGGACGTGCTGTTTTTATTGAGAAAGGTTTTAGGTTGGTGTTAGTGTGCTTAAATGGCTATGCAAAGTTTTTATTTTGCCTCCCCTTGCCCTCCGCACATACCTGCAAAATAATAAAGCGGAGCCATTGATAATAGAGCTTCCAAATAGTTATTCTAAAAAACCCGAAAATATCCGATGAAACCGATCTCCGCCATTACCATTATCCCGGCCACCGATGGCTTCATCGAAGACCTTGTTCCCGGTGCCGGCGCGGTCATCGTAGACCGGCTGGCAAACGCCGTAGGGCTGGGATCAAATCACTCCAAGCGCGCCTACCTGGAGGATGTCCGGCGCTTCACTGGATGGCGTGCTGGCCGCCCAATAACCAAGTCGCTGGTGGAAGAATATCTGCAAGCTCTAGCCAAAGCAAAGACATCCCCAGCCTATATATCCCGCAGCCTGGCCGGGATCCGCTGGTACATCCGCAACGTCCTGGACCTCTTGCAAGATGATGATGATATAAAACGCCTCCTATCCGGAGATCAGCGGGAAGAGATCTCGTCACGCGCGGAACGGGCGCTACTGGCCAAGAAGCCGCGCGGGGAACGGGCTGCCGGCATCGAAACAGGACGCTACATTCCTGAGCCTGAGTTCGATACGTTGATCGATGTCTGCCTGGTTGAAGACACCTATGCCGGCTTACGCGACCGGGCTATGTTCGCCCTGGCCTATTCGACTGGACCCCGTGTCCACGAGGTAGCCGGCCTGAATGTCAAGGATGTTACTTTAGTGAAGGGGGACGAATTGATGTACAAGGTATGCATCATCGGAAAAGGCAACAAGGAACGTCCCGTAAAACCCGTGCTGGTGGGCGGCGCAGCGCAGTACCTGCATGAATGGCTGCTCCTGCGGGGCAGCACAAGAGGCGCCTTGTTCTGCTACATCACCAGGTCCAGTAAAAGCTCTGGCGCCAAAGGGGTTATCTCAAGAAAAGATGCTCACCTGACACCTGATGCGTTGGTCAAGATCCTGGAAAAGCGCCGGCTGCAGGCCAGCCTCGAGCATCTCAGCTGGCACGATTTCCGCCGGACCTACATCAGCGACCTCATCAACCAGTATGATCTGGTGACCGCTCAAAAGATCATTGGACATAGCTCCACTAGCATCACGGCCAAATACGATCGTACCTGGCAAGACAAGGCAAAGGAAGCCGCCCGGATGCGTGTCATTACCTACAAGCCAGGAAACGCAAACGAAAATAGCGGGTAACTCAAACAATGCCTGCATTGCGGTCGAAGCGGTGGCCAATGCCAATATAGCAATTAGTTCTATTAGAGATGCGAGTATTGCCAGCATGAGTGATCCAACAACCCTTGTTACGAATCCATAATCTGCAACCAACGAGGGAATCAACCCACGGAACACGTCCCAATTACCTGGTAATTAAAATAGCCCCCAGGAAGCCCCAGGAGCCGTTATTATGGAGAATCCGGGGAAAAACTACGGCCAAAAATCCGTAGAAAGGCAAGGTAGTGTCGGATCTCATAATGTTTGGTGCTGAACGCGTAAAGTTTGGCACTTGGACATATAAAGTCTGGAACTGTCTGCAACAAAAACTCTGCCACTGGCCTAACAGCAATGAGCCTCGGTGGCTTTAAAATTACGTGCAGTGCCATGTTTTGTGGATTTACTAAGGAAATAAATTTCAGTTGCACTTGGTATTAGCCTACCCCAGAGATACCCGAGATACCTTGACGGGGTGGCCGGAGGGAAGAGAATTGCTCTGCGAGAAGCGGTTCAGTCGAGAACCGCCTCAGCTTTTATTCAACTCGAAGATCACCAATCAAACTTCCTGCTGACACTGTCTAACTCGGGTCATAAACGATGCTTGACTCCGCTAGATTTATATACCTTGTCGGGGATTGGCATCTTGACAAAACGTGTCTTCTATCCGTGCTGGTCAACGCCAGACACCCAATAATCTATTCGCCTGAGGCGAGAAAAGCTTTTGAGGAGCTGCCCCATCTATACTTCGGTCTCCATTAGGAAAACCCGCATGAGCAACGGGCAGCTCACACCAGCGGGAAAGTACGCCACAACTGGAAACAGATCAGTCACTCTTTAGATACGCTCCTTCCGGCACAGCGCCGGTCTCCAAATACTTCCATAATTTGATCAACAATTTCCGCGCCAGGGCAACGATCCCGATCCGCCTCACCCGGCTGCTCCCTTCCGCAAAACGCCGGTTATACCAGAGGCTCAAGGCGCTCTCCGGCTGGTAGCGCAGCCACACCCAGGCGATCTCGATCGCCATCCCACGCACCGGCCGGTTTCCGGCCTTGCTGATCCCACGTTCCCTCGAACTCTCCCCGCTCTGATACGGCGTCGGCGTCAGCCCGGCCAGTGAGCCCACCTCCCGCCGGTTCCGAAACCCTCGCCAGGCAAAAAACTCCATCACGTACAGCCAGGCTGAGTTCACCCCGATCCCCTTCAACTGCAACAGTCGCCGTACCTGCTCCACCGACTCCTCCTGGGATGTGCGCAGCACTTCCTCCCGCTCTTTCTCCAATGCTCCAATCTGCTGCTTCAATAACTCCATCCGCTTGTACTCCCGTTCCAGCCGCTTCCGCAGCCTCCCGAGCAATCCCGAACCATCCCATAACCGGACCGCTCCAATCTCTTCCATGAACCCAGCCCCCACCTCAATTACCACTCCCTGGCCCGCCAGTAACCCTTTCACACGGTTGATGTGCCGCGTGCGCTCTCTCTTCAATACCATCATCTCCCGGTGCAACTGCCGTTCATCCTCTGCCCCCGCACTCGGTACGTGCACCACGCTCCACACCTTTTTCTCCCCCAAGTGGTATCTCATCAGCATCCCCAGCAGCTTCCCTACATCCATCCGGTCTGTCTTCACCCGTCGAAACCGGCGACTTACCTCGATGCTCGCCGAGTCCACCACCAGGTTCTTTACCCCCTGTGCTTCCAGGTAACGGTGCAACCAAAATCCATCCCGCCCAGCCTCATAACAGCTCTCCACTTCCACCCCCTCGCCCAACCTAAACCGCTCTCGTGCCAGCCGGATCTCCGCCATCAACCCTCTTACATCCCGCCCAACCACACTTCGCAGTCGCGGCGCCTGTCCAGGTCCCACGCTGAACCCCAGTTTCCATTCCTTCTGACTCAACTCCAACGCCATGTAAAGCTGCCTCTTTTCCGTAGTATCATTACCCTTGCAGGTCGTTTCTGGTTCCATTTGCTCCTCCTTTGTGAGCATTCTCTATTCGCCCAATGCGAGAGTACCACATTTCTTGGAGTGAAACGACCTGTTTCGTCAAACCGCTTGACCTTACTGCACATATTATCTATACTCATTTAGTATCAACTCACGCCCCAATGGGAAGGGGCAGTGAAGGAGTACCGAAAAGAGATTGGATTGCCTCGAAGGAAGAAATACCTTTGAGGGCTGAGGTAGCGACGATCGATGCGATGGCTGCGTAAGCCCGGGCGCCCCAGCCGGAACGGAAACAGCCGATGACCTTGCGATGCACAACGGAGGGGCGCAAGTTACGCTCGCTGACATTGTTGGTCGGACTGACATCGGTCCGCTGCAAGAAGACGAAAAGGCAATCCCGGTACTTGTGGTACCGTTTCAAGAGTCGTTTGGCTTCGGGTTGCTCCAGTGCTCGTTCGAGCAGCCAGTTGCAAATCCGTTCAACCCGTTGAATTTGCGTCTGGAATTCTGGTGGTGAGAGCTGATCTTTTTGATTATGCAAATGAACAGCCGATCGGAACAAAGCTTGCATGGCTCTAGGCCAAAAGGCAGCCGGATAGAGGTCGACCACGGCTTGCAGGTTGCGCAATTGGTGGGCCATACAGAGTTGGCGCTGTCCGGCAGGCGCTTTCATCTGGGCCGAATAGCAGTCGCTGACCCAGACATCCACCTTGTGACCAGCCATGACCTCTTTGATCACATCCACACTCCGATCAAAGCGGATCACATGCAGCACGGCGGTAGCCGAGCAAAACACCCACTGCCACCAATTCTGCCCATCCACCCGGCTGCCGGTTTCGTCGCAATGCACCACAGCGCTCTGTTGGATCTCGGCCTGGATCGGATCGACTTGCCGGGCGGCTTGTTGCCCCCCTCGCTGCATGATCTTGTCGATCCCGCCGGGAGAGATCTTGACGCCATACAGATCTCGCAGGGCCGCTTCTGCCCGTACATAGCTCATATGCTGCTGCTGCCGATAGTAGACCACCGTCGCTTCCAGACGTGCCCCAAAGGCCCGCTCCATTTCCAGACCAGCTGGAGCTTCACCCGTCTGCTTGTGCCCGCAGCAAGGACATTTCACCGCATATTGACGGACTTCGATCACTTCCGCTTTGGCGTCCGGCAGTTCCGTGATCTGATTGACGTTCACCAGGGCACCACTTTCCTGGCTCAGATCTCCCTGGCAGTCTTTACAAACTCGTGGTCGTACTTCCACAACATGATCCGCGTTGGCCACAAATTGACGGATGTGTTGCGCATGTCCGTGCGGCGGCCCATGCCTGTGCTTCTTGCGCTTTTCAGGCAAATTGCTCTTCTGGTCCCGCGAGGGAGGCTGCGAAGAATTGCTCGAATTCGTGGGCGGTTTCTTGCCTTTCTCCAGTTTCATCTTCAACGCTTCGATCTCCACTTGCAATGCCTGCAATTTGGCATTATCTGCCAGCGCCAGATCGATCAGTTCATCTCGGCTCATTCGAGCCAGGTCATCTCGGGTCATCTCGACCCTATCTTACCAAACCTCGCGATTTTTGAGGAGGGTGTGAGTAAGTACCTCATTTATGGTTAGGTCTGTAACTTGGATGACAATCCGTAAAATACATGAGATAGTAATGTGATATGGGTCCTCTATGAATGAACGATGCGAACAGCAGATTGCTCAAATCCTATAATTGAGGCGCCACCGGTTATATTCACGGCGCGAACACAAGCCAGCCTTGCAAACAGCACGGTCATGTTTACCAGCTAGTTTTTCTATTCCTTGCACATCCTTGTTGTCTCCAGCCGCCGACCACAGGCAACAAGTGTTGGTAGCCCAATGGAGGTGCTAACCAATGTCTGACGAACTGCCAAAAGGATGGGCAAAAACGACGCTTGGCGAAATAGCGGAACCGACGCGAGAGCGTGCGTTGCCGACAGAATTTGCTACTTTGCCTTACGTCGGTTTAGAGCACATAGAATCACAAACAATGAGGCTTCTTGGGCATGGATATGCAAGAGAAATTCGCAGTTCTTCCATGCGGTTTTTGAAAGGTGACGTACTTTACGGGAAAATGCGGCCTTATCTGAACAAGGTGTGGGTTGCTGACTTCGACGGGCTCTGCTCAGCAGAGTTTCTCGTTTTTCGGAAACGTAACGGATTGAACAGCCAATTTCTTGCCGCACGCTTGAATGCGGATGATTTCGTCACTTTTGCAAACAGGCAAGTCAGTGGTGAACGTCCGCGTGTTGATTTTAAGAAGCTGTCACTATTCCCCATCCTTTTGCCTCCGATTGCTGAACAGAATAGAATTGTGGTCAAACTGAATGCAGCCTTATCAGCAATACAACGCGCTGAAACGGCTACGAATCGAGCTAGCAGACGGCTCGACAATTACTGTAATGCTGTTCTGAACGCCGCTATTTCCGGGGAACTCACCCACAAGTGGCGCAAACAAAAATCCGATATCAAGCCAGCAGATCAATTGCATGATGGGGGAGTGCCATCTCGCTCGGCCTTGCCTCTATCTTGGAGTTGGCTACTATCAGCTAATGCATTTAGCTTTGTTACCAGTGGTTCAAGAGGTTGGTCACGTTATTACTCCGACAGAGGCGCCCTTTTCATTCGCGTGGGTAACTTGAACCACAATTCCATCGATCTAGATCTAAGATCAATTCAGAGAGTCTTGCCGCCCGAGAGTGCAGAAGGTCGTAGGACAAAAATTGCAGAAGGCGATATTTTGATTTCGATCACTGCAGATGTTGGAATGATTGCACTTATCAAGGCTGGACTTGGAGAGGCTTACATAAATCAACACATCGCCCTCGCCCGTCCTGTTGGTAATATTGACACGCAATATCTCGCCTATTTTCTTGCTGCGAAGAGCGGAGGCCAGGAGCAGTTCTTATATCTTCAGCGTGGGGCGACGAAGGTTGGCCTCGGTCTGGACGACATAAGAAATATATGGATTGCATGTCCTCCGCTTACTGAACAACATGAAATCGTCCGTGAAATAGATCGTCGTCTATCGGCGGCAAACCGTTTGGCGGAATCTTTGGACCAGCAACTAGGCCGAGCAAGTGCGACACGCCGATTGCTGCTACAGGAAGCCTTCGCTGGCCGCCTCGTCTCCCAAGATTCCAATGATGAACCTGCTTCTGTTTTGCTTAAGCTTATCCGTGCCAACCGCGAAGCTGAAGCCCAGAACCCGAAAGAAAAGCATATGACAAAATTCAAATCAAAGGACGCACGCCGCCCCCTACTCGACGTGCTCCGAGAACATAAGGAACCGATGACGCCTGAGCAGCTTTTCCTCAAGGCGGGATTCGAGCCTTCGCAAGTAGATCTTTTTTATCGCGAATTGTCCTCGATACGCGATAAGTTGGAGGAGCGCAAACCGAAAGCTTCCGATGCAATGTCGTGGCCTTATCACGCCAAAGTCACGCTCCAACTTAAAGAAAGCTAAACTATGAGAATCGACCGCCTTTCACTTATGGATTTCAAGAACCTCGTCGATTTCGAGGTTGATTTTGATGAAACGAGCAATCGGCAAGTTATTGTGGGTCGGAATGGCGTCGGGAAATCCAATCTATTGGAGGCACTAACGCGTATTTTTCGGGATCTTGACTTGGAGGAGGATTCAGATTTCGGATACGAGATCGAATATCTTTGTAACGGATACTTTGTAAAGATCAAGTCCTCCCAGACAAATTTAGAGGAGCACAAAAATAATCCAAACGTTTCATTGCTATTCAAACGCCAGTATGAGATAGCGAGCGAAGCCGATTGCATCGCTATGACAGCTGGCGAAGCCCGACTATACGAACAAATTTCAGAAAGCGATTTTTTTCGAAGGAATCGCCCCAAATATCAACACCCTAATCCTTACCGTCTCCTTCCCCTCTACGTATTCGGTTACTACTCCGGAGCGGTTTCAAGGTTTGCCAAAATCTTCGAGAAGCATGAAGAAAGGTATTTTAAGGAACAGATTGTCGGTGAGGAGGCGCCTTTACGACCGCTGTTTCAAGCCCAACCACATCACAGTCAATTTGCGCTTCTTGCTTTCTACGCCACTCGTGATTCGGCAGCGCAAAAATTTTTGGAAGACGAATTCCGGATAGTTGGCCTTGACTCGGTACTTTTCTCTCTACGAGAGCCTTACTGGCGGCAATCCAAACCCGCCGAGAACCGCCGAAACACTGGCGATCCCAGATTCTGGTTTGCGGGCGGCAAGGTAGCCCCCTTCTTGGATTCCCTTTTCACGCACTGCTTCGCACCCATGAGTGGAGAGGAACGAATCCGGGTTTCAATCGGCAAAGGGAAGACGAAAGAGCGGCGATACTGCTTCTTAGCTGACCAGGGGATGCTACAAGCCATCGCGAATGGGCTAAGCAACAAAGAGTTTTTTGCGAGACTTGAAAGTCTTGTTTTCAGCGATCTTGTTGATAGGGACGGGGAAGATGTGCGGATTTGGATTCGTCTGAAAGGTTCCAAAGAGCTAGCGACTTTCCAGGACCTTGCCGAAGGTGAACGTCAATTGCTGACCGTACTGGGCTTAATGAGATTCACGGCTGATAAAGAGGCTCTATTTCTTCTCGATGAACCTGACACGCATCTAAATCCGGCATGGTGTTTAGATTATATGGATAATTTGCGAAATTATGGGGCAGAGCCTCCAAATAGTCAGATCATAATGACTACCCATAGCCCTCTTACATTTGCGGGCATGGATAAGAACGAGGTGGTCGTTATAGAACGAGGGGTTGATGGCAAAATATATGCAGAACATCCGACAAGCGCACCAAAGGGTTTAGGTTTCGCGGCAATCCTCACCAGCGATTTCTTTGGTCTGCGTTCTACGTTGGACAAAGACACGCTCAGGAAGATTGACGACAAGCGGGAGCTGGGACTCAAACCCAACAAAACTAACGGCGATAAAAAGAAGCTCGCAGAATTGAATGATGAACTTGGGAAATTGGACTTCTCGCACACAGTTCGTGACCCCTTGTATGAAGAATTTATTCGCGCGATTACGGCTGCCCAAAAGGATGATCCGTCCTTAAAGCATCCTGCTCCGCCTTCAGACGTGTGGCGTAGAAGGCAAGAGATAGCAAAAGATATTGCCGAGCGTCTATTGAAATTGAGTTCGAAACCATGAGACCGATCGATAATCAACACTTACGAAGGGCAGCCAATCTCGACCAGCTAAACGCGTCAAATTCCGCGATTGCCGAAATAACTGCAGACGACCGGCAGGCGTTCATCTCGGAGCACGAGGCTGAATGCAGTGCCATTCGTGGTGCTCTTTGGGCAGTTGGAAATATGAAATGCTGGTATTCCGAGGCTTCTCTTCAGCAGGGTGAAGGACATGTTGAACATTACCGACCCAAGAAGAGACTTTCAGGAACAGGCCACGACGGTTATTGGTGGAGAGCTTTCGACTGGACGAACCTAAGATTGGCACATCCCACTGTGAACCTGCGTAAAACAGACTATCTCACTGGAAAGCGAGTTGGCAAGGGATCATATTTTCCCCTGCGTAATGAGGCAAGTCGCGCTCAGAATCTTACTGAAGAGGTAAATGAAGAGCCAGTCCTTCTCGACCCTGTGATCCCCACAGATACTCGCTTAATCTGTTTCTCTGAGGAATCAGGTGCACCATGCTCACGATACAGAAAGGACCAGGATGAGTGGTATTATCGACGTGCCGAGGAATCCATCGACTACTATCACCTCAATGAGGGCACATGGAACGCCAAACGGGCGGATTTGATGGCAGCTGTGCGAAAACTTTGTGATCAGCTTGAATCACTCGCAGATCAAAATCCTCGTGACGAGCTTGCTTACAACCAGAAAATTGACGAAATTGTCACGTATATTTCTCCCTTCGCGGAATTCACTACAGCATGTCTCCAAGTCGTTCAAGAAAGGGGACTTTTGGAGCATTTTGTTCCTGGATTGGTATGACCGAGGCAAACGAATGACTACACAGCTATCCTCAAGAATTGTTCAAAAAGTGTGGAACTATGCCCACGTCCTAAAGGATGATGGGTTGGCATTCATGGATTATACAGAACAGATCACCTATCTTCTTTTTCTAAAGATGGTATGGGAACAGCCGCAGGTTGTGGCGAATAAGATTCCATCGCGCTATACCTGGGGTGTATTAAAGAACATTAATGATAATACAAAGCTTTTGGCACGTTATCATCAAGGGTTACGGAAATTGAGCGAACAGCCGGGCTTAATCGGCCTCATCTTTACCAAACCGCAGAGCAAGATCAACGATCCGGCCAAACTTCGCTTATTGATCCAAATGATTGATAGCGAAGATTGGTCCAAACTCGATGTGGATGTGAAGGGAGAAGTTTATGAAGGTTTGTTAGCCAGGAACGCTGATGATGTGCGAGGCGGAGCCGGGCAATATTTTACGCCTCGGCCTGTCATCCGGGCAATTGTAGAGGTGATGCGCCCGGAAGCCATGACGCAGATTTCCGACCCAGCATGTGGCACGGGAGGTTTTTTGTTGGCCACATTTGAGTATCTCAAAGATAGAATGGTGGATATCAAGGAGGCTACTTATCTCCGTACAAGAGCATTGCATGGAGTCGATCTTGTCCCAAATGTAGCGCGTTTGTGTGCAATGAACCTCTTTCTTCATGGGATTGGTACAGATCCAGAACATCCTGTGGTAACAATTCGTGACAGTCTCGAATCGAAAGCTGAACTAGTGGACATGGTTCTCACAAATCCGCCATTTGGAAAGAAGAGCAGTTTCACCATCATTGGCGAGGATGGAAAAAGCCAGACTGACAAGATTTCTTACGAGCGACAGGATTTCTGGGCCACAACCAGCAACAAGCAGCTCAACTTTGTTCAGCATGTCTATTCTATGCTCAAGGAAACAGGCCGCGCTGCGGTTGTCGTGCCGGACAACGTGCTCTTCGAAGGTGGCGCAGGCGAAAAGATTCGTCGGACTTTGCTTCAGCAATGCGAAGTTCACACTCTATTGCGATTACCAACCGGAATCTGGTATTCACCGGGCGTGAAAGCAAATGTACTTTTCTTCGACAAGAGCCCAGTATTAGAGACGCCGGCGACTAAGGAGGTGTGGATCTATAACATGCGCTCAAGCCGAAATTATTCGATCAGGCAGAACCCCATTAGGCCTGAGGACCTTACGGATTTTATTCACTGTTACTGTGCTGGCGATCTGACTCAGCGAAAGGAAACCGCTCAGTTTCGACGATTCAAATATTCGGATATTATGGCACGAGACAAAGCGAACCTCGATATTCAGTGGCCGGATGAGATAATGATTGGAGCTCAAAGAGAGAGTCATCAAGGGCTGATGAAAGAGATTTTAAAGGATCTGAAGGAAGCAATGAAAGAGTTTGCTGCAGCGGAGAGGGAAATTCGTAGATAGTGCAAGCTATTACCGCTACCATATTCAATCAACCGCAATCACTAAATGCAAAATTCGTGTAATTGAATAATGCAAAAAATCCCAGGAAGAGGTATTCTACAAGCTACAGGTCCAGAGTCGGCACGGCTCTGTATGTTATAGGTTAAATGCTCATACAGATTCCACACTGTTATCTAGAAAATTAAACCAGGTTCCACTACTTTGTCCGCACCAAAGTGAGGCAAGAAAGGATAAGGCGCCAGTTCGGTGATAGTTTTTCGAAAAGTACTCCTTCCAGTCTCAAAACCATGCGGAGGTTTGAACCAATGGACAAGATTCACATTTATGAATTTGCTACCCAGCATCTTTCTGATCTCAGAATTGAGAAAGACCGAGAGGCTCATATTCGGTTATTTGCTGAAAGGACTGAAAAGCAGGTAGGGCAAATAATAACCAACATAGTGACCGAAATCATGGCTCTGGTTCTGGTCGGCAGATCCCTAGCTGCCACTCAGTTGTCTTTACCGGCACATCCGCCTGAACCAGCACTTCTACCGGTGAGAAGATTATTAACTGCCGGTGAAGTTGCGGACTTCCTGAACATCAGCAAGGCCAAAGCATATCGTATGATGCAGAAAAGGGAGATGCCTAGTCCGAATGGGAAAGACAGCTCGGGTAAAGGCGCAAGATTTGGAAATTTTTATCAAGGAGAATGTTCTGTAAACAACACGAGAACCTACCCATCGGTATGGATTTCTCCTTCGATCTGGATCTGGCCGAGCGGCGGAAGGTCATGGTTCCCGGGCCTGGTCATCACTAGCCGGCATATATTACACCGGCATTTTTCGTCCCATTCTGGGTTGTGTATAGCTGGCTTTGACGCCGCCTTAATCTAGCTTTAGCACGATCACTCCCCCGCCCCACCAACTACTTGGATAGAAAAGTGAACTGTCTCTGTAGAGGTGCCCATCATCGGAAAGGGCAACAAGGAACGTCCTGTAAAACCCTCGCTGGTTGGCGGCGCAGCACAGTACCTGCACGAATGGCTGCTCCTTAGAGGCGACGCTAAAGGAGCCTTATTCTGCTACATCACAAAGCCTGGTAAAGGTTCTGCTGCCAAAGGGGTTATCTCAGGGAAAGATACTCACCTGATACCCGATGCGCTGGTCAAAATCCTGGAAAAGCGCCGGCTGCAGGCGGGCCTGGAGCACCTCAGCTGGCACGATTTCCGCCGGACCTACATCAGCGACCTCATCAACCAGTATGATCTGGTGACCGCTCAAAAGATCATTGGACACAGCTCTACTAGCATCACGGCCAAATACGATCGCACCTGGCAAGACAAGGCCAAGGAAGCCGCCTGGATGCGCGTTATCACCTACAGGCCAGGAAACGCAAACGAAAATAGCGGGCAACTCAATTAATGCCTGCATTGCGGTCAAAGCGGTGGCCAATGCCAATATAGCAATTGGTTCTATTAGAGATGCGAGTATTGCCAGCATGAGCGATCCAACAACCCTTGTTACGAATCCATAATCTGCAACCAACGAGGGAATCAACCCACGGAACACGTCCCAGCATACCCGGCAATTAAAATAGCCCCTAGGAAGCCCCAGGAGCCGTTATTCTAGGGAATCCGGGGAAAACTACGGCCAAAAATCCATAGAATCTGACAAAATCGCTGTGGAGAGAGCTCCATCATGGATTACCGGTGAACATTTCACACATTTCTACGGATGCTAGAAAGGAGGTCGGCACGCCGGTAGTCCCGCCCCTGCTTCAGGCTCTGAAAGATAAAGATAAATTTGTGCACTGGCCGGCAACCAAAGCCTTGGGGAAGATCGGCGATCAAGTCAAAAGCATGCCCATATTGAAGGACATCATGGCCGGTTTACACCTTGCCAGGGAATGGAAGCAATTGGAAATTGTCGCCAACCGGCTCGAAGCCTTGCAGGGCGACCAGCACCCGCTTCCGGATCCGCTTGTACTGTCATCGGCCCGAAGCTGGTGGCGAATTTTAGCTTGATTGGGTTGGGGCAGCCTAGCAATACTGTTGCTGGGAATTTTAGGTCTGTTGGTAGCTTTAGAAACTAAAGCTGGAGACGTACTGGGCAAGCAATGGATATGGCTCGAACAGCAGTCGGCTGGTATGCTGGTACTGATCATTGTCCTGGTAGCCATCCTTGCTGGCGTCTTGGGTTGGATCATCGATGCAATCGAGAAACGTAGGACCAGTAATCGACACTCTTAAGCACTGGGGATGTCGTGACGCGGGCGATCTGACCAAGGATGAATAGCCATTTATGGCCACCTCCCTGCGGCCTCATTTACGCTCAGCATCGATTCTAAGAGTTTTATCCGATATTACTTTTCAATGAAAAATGGCTGTATTGATTCCAAGAACAGCGGCGGCCAGAAAAAGACTATTGATCAATCCGATTACACACTTTTGGATGATATTTCTCGTTTTGGGTTGCTCGGCCTGTCCACTATCTGTCAAATCCAAATAAACAAAATAAGCACCCAACAGGATTGCCAGAACTAGAGGGACGATCGGCGATTTAATTGCGGGAGCATTTGGTACAACCGCCTCCAACAACTTCCAGATGACGGTGATAACACCCGACGCGACCGGGAAGGTTGCCAGCGTGGCAGTCGTTACAAAGGCACCTTGATTATTGGTCGCTTCATTAACGGCTTCAGTTGCCTGTTGCGTTGCCACGTTCTCGGCTTCTAGAATTCCGGGAGGTGTTAGTTGAAGCGCTTTCATGAATCTTTGTTTCAGTTGTACTTGCATTAATGGATGGGATATGCCCTGCGTGCTGAAGAGTGTCCTTAGGCTGTCATTGATTGACATTTTCTTTATCTCCTTTCTGAAGGTCACCAATTGGCAGATATTTGTCTTTACCTGCCAGATGAGCAAAGGTTAATATTGTTAAATTCTCTAAGTGTGTTTTTGATCAGTCGGTAACAGCGATCTCCTTATCATGATTTAGGATCATTTTCATTCCAATTAATTTCAATCAGAATATCCCTCTCAATAAGTATAATTGGGAGGGAGGCGCCTATTTTCCCAACAGCTTGTTTATGAAGATGGTACTCCGACAGAAGGGTACTTGTTCTCTAGGCAGGAGATCATTTTAAATTAAACTTGGCTATCAAGTCTAATGCAAACCAAGCACTTATTGCCCTTTTGCCCAAGCTCTTTGTCTTTTGGCAAAATCTTTTTTCCTTCAGAGCATTGATCATTGTCATGCCATACTGGGGAACGTTTATGGTCTTCTTCGTTCTTTGTGTAGAAAGGTGGTACCTTTGCCATTAGATTTTCCTCCTTCTAACGTGAACCATAAAAAACAACAAACATCCAAACAGAGTATTAATCACCAGAAGTCGTATGGAGCAGACGAAATTGGTGTCCTGAAAAACATCCTAGATTATACTGGCCTCCAAAGTCTTCGAGAAATAATAATAAAATGTTTCTTGACATTTACATTTTAATTAGTGTACTGCTATTAATATGATATATCAAGTATGTAAATCTGTAGGAATGATCTAGACAGCGAACTGTTTGACCGCGAAAACCCTTCATGCTAAACTAAACAATCTTAAAACGCTTCGTCCGAGGAGGATCAATGAAGAATCGACAAGGCTGCCTGGCTAGTTTGCTGGAGTTATTCCTACTGGATAAGTTATTCAATTGGCTCGAGCGGAGGTTCGGCCTTGGCCGCGGCTGCTCGTGCTCGGGGATCGGCTGCGGCCTCATCATTCTGGTTGTTGCGATTCTGCTGGCATGTTCCATCATCACAAGAACTAACTGGCTGCGTTTGTTTTAAGATCGGCGGATTTTGTAAGCTAGCGTTGACTCTGGGGTTACTTCTGTTCGCGGTCGGTCTACATCCGCTGGTTATCCATAACATCATAGACTTCCCACAAGGCAACGATGATGTAAAACCGCACTTGTCTGAAGAACAGGGTGAAGAGATCTTGGTATATCCCCTGCCCTTCCGCAGCCCCACCTTTTATTCATTACGGGGCATTAGACGGATTACAAACAATCCCAACGCCCGCAATAAATTAGAACATTTATTCTGATTGCGCAAGTATATACCTGTACTATGCAAAAGTTAAGGATATTAAAATCCCCGCCTGGGTAGAACGGGAGTTTTCAGTCGTTCCCTGACTTGCTCACTTTTGCTTTTTTTCGCCTTTTCCAAGGGGAAAAATCGAATTTTCAGGACACTAACGGTCTTGTGGGGGATGGACTAAAATTGAATGCATGGCGTTCATCCGTAAGGTGAAGACAGCGAGTGGGGCAACCGCGGTTCAGATTGCCTACAAACAAAAAGGCCGGATCATCAAGATCATCCATATCGGTAGCGCACACAACGCAGAGGAACTGGAAATGCTGCTTGCTTTAGCGCGCAAGCGGATGCAGGCCAACCAGTTGGAATTATTTCCAGAAACGAAACCCTCTCTGCGGGTGAGCATCAAGCGCTCCTATTCCGGTTTATTGTGGGAAGTTCTCCAGGACGAATACAGAAAACTAGGATTTGACCGGCTGGGAGACGAGATCTTTGAGGCGCTGTGCATTGCCCGGATCGTGGAGCCCACATCGAAGCTGGACAGTCTGCGAGTATTGGCCGACCTGGGGGTGGATCCGATCAACCGCAACAGGTGTCAAGAGCCGCCCTATGTATACCAGTCATAGCCGCATTGATGGGTACCACCAAAAGGAGTGTGGAGGGGGTTAGGATTCTGGATTTATTGGGGCATCAGAA
>Ga0187858_10003003_pt1 | contig 16760 bp, 10 predicted proteins | sample June2016WEW_8_15_FD_133015 | JGI IMG/M metagenome (GOLD analysis project Ga0187858, IMG submission 133015) | Peatland microbial communities from SPRUCE experiment site at the Marcell Experimental Forest, Minnesota, USA - June2016WEW_8_150 | ecosystem: Environmental > Terrestrial > Soil >...
CTGAGCGTGTTTTTGCGTGCTTTTTGGTGGCCAACCGTGCCGCAAAGTCAATGAGTTAGCTTGCATTGTGACTTCTCATAACCCAAAGGTCGCTGGTTCAAATCCAGCCCCCGCAACCAACCTTTCGGCAATGGTCCCACCAAGTTACACGCAAGGCCGGAAATGGCCGTTGCACCAAAATGCAGCAGATTGTCCGTGTTTTCTCATTGCACCATCCCCGAAGCGTTCTGGATCGGCACACCATTTTGACTTATAGGGAGGCTTTCCACATAGGTCAACGTCTTTGACACTGCTTCTCGGAGGTCCTCTTCCGAAACGATGTTATACCGATCAAAGACCTGCCTAGTGCGATGGCCTGAAATCATCATTGCAACCCGCTCCGGGACTCCGGCGCGTACCATGTTCCTAACAGAGGTTCTCCGCAGATCGTAGGGGATCCGCCCCGAGACACCGGGCAATTTGCAGGCACTCTTCCAGAGCTTACGGAATTCTCCTACAGGCTTTCCGTCTCTGTGGAAGATCAAGTCGCAGCCGAAAAACCTGAGCGCTATATGCCACTTGATAATTTCTTGCAGCGGACCTTCCAATCCGTTGCAAACCCGGGCCCTGCGGGAATACGCCATCCGCCGGGGTTGGACGATCGCTTTGCAGGTCAAAGAAATCGGCTCGGGCGCTTCCCAGCGTAAGAGGCGGGAGAAACTGCTCGACGCCGCGCGTCGCCGCGATGTCGACCTAGTGCTGGTGTGGCGGCTGGATCGTTGGGGCCGGTCGGTCACGGACATGCACGCGACACTCCAGGAACTCGATCATCTGGTAGTCGGTTTCGTTTCACTGACCGAAGCCATGGATCTGTGGCGATTTGCAACATTGATCTGGGCGGCAAACTTCGGCCGGCGCCGGGATCACCCCCCAGCCAAACTTGGCTGAACGACCGTGACATCCTCTACCCTACACATGAGCAGGCCGTCTGCGTGCCAAACGGAGGAATGCATTCCTCTCGAGAGTGGGATTGCTCTTGCAGCTTTGAATCCTTCTTTAAGGTACAAGTGAAAGCTACCTTCACGGCGGGATTCGCGCAGCTTTCGATGCCGCACTTTCTATCGCGTAGCATGCACATAAACGCGAGATCGCGGAACAGCGCGGGTCTCCCTTGTATCTCAAGTGCCGTTACGAAGCGGCCTCAACTGCGGAGTGGCGAGCCAAAGGCTCCATACAACTCAAGATGATCGTTGTGTAAAACTATGCTTCTCTGCGTCCTGGCCTCCCAGCTCCTGGTGGTCATCAAGAAAGGATTTCTGGATCAAGCAGTGCACACCTCGTGGTGGACCTTGCGAGAACAACTCAGCACTTATCCGGTGGTCACGGTGGTGTTGCCCACGAAGGTGGGACGGTCCTGAAAATTGCAAGCGCACCATCGCGGAAGCGATCCACCGAGAACTCTACTCGACGCTCCAGACACCCACACGTCGTGAAGCCCCTCAAAGCCAAGCATGAGCTCTCCACATACTGGCGAAATAAGATGCCAACCTCGCGCAAATACGGCAGTTCGTTCGGTCAAGCGCAGAAGTTGAGTTATCGGGATTCTCCCACCTGAACGAGACGGACGCTTCCGGAGATAACGTCTCCCTTTCGCAAGGTTCGTTGCTCATGGGCATAGTGATTCATGCGCAGAAATACTTCACTGCCCCCGTTGGAAAAGTCGGAAACCAGCAGTCTGATTCGGTCCCCGTCTACCCAAGTACGGACAGTCTGCGTGCCATCCGATTCGACACGCACGCCCTCCCCTTTCGCATTTGTAAGGGAAGCCCAAATGATGTTGTACTTGGAGCTGCGGAAATCATTCGTCCCGCCCGCAGTGCTATCCAGTTCCCAGGGCCATGGAGATGCCTCTCCCCAAATAGCCGGTGGCCAGGCGGAGGGCTCGCGGAAGGCCGACGCACTGCCTTCCGGGCGGCCGATGTGCCCATCGGGGTAATAGCTCCACTGGGTCTTGTGCTTCCAGTGGAGGATATTCACGTTGATGGGAATATCGAACAACAATCCGATCTCGCGGGCAAGAACCTCGGCGCCGGAGTACTCGAACTGATACCCAACACCGAGGCTACCCGTCCCGTCTATACGAACGGTATAACCTCCCGCGTAGTCCGGGTAGTTACCTGTCGTTCGGATCAGGACAGACCCACCCTCCACCTGCGCGGCCACGCTAGATGCAGTCCAGTTCATCAGGGGCGGCTGCAATGCCACATTCGGGCCGGAAATCTGCGAGAACGGGGCAAGCTCGAGCGGCGTGACGGCAAGATAAGGCCCGCCCACCTCGGAAGCGGCATTGCACGACTTCCCACCTGCGACCAACAGGCCGGTTTTTCGATCGAACTCCCAGTAACTGCTCCCGGAGCGAACAATGTAGGATTTTTCAGACTGCTCCAAGTTTGGCCGGATTTGTTCTTCTCCCGGCGCCGCCTCAGCTTCTGCGGGATTCCCATCTCCAACCGGCAAGTCGTAACCATCCACCAGTTCTCCCCGATTTATGAACTTCAATGTCAACTTGTGGATACCGGAAGCGTGTTCCGGCAGGGGTATCTCAAAGAAGCCCTTGGAGTGAGGGGGAACATTCGCGATGGCGGTACCCTGCCACTGGCTTGCGCTCCACTGGATGCGCAATTCATTCAAGTTCGTAAAGTCATACCGGTTTTCGACAGGAACGCGCAGCCGCCCGCTAGGATGAAGGGGAATCGCTTCGTGTTCCTGAATCCGCACGGGGGAGTAAGCCTTCTTAACGTTCCAGAATTCAGGTTTTTTCCGCAGCCAAGAGTCGACGATTCCCCACGGCCCGTAACCGACAATCCAGCGACCTGTTTCGGGATCCAGATAGCCTTGGAAGCGATCCCGCTCATGTCCGGAAGGGGGAACATGGAAAACATCGTCGCTCCATTCCCAAATCGCGCCGCCCGCGATCCCCGCGTTCGCATACATTACATCCCACATGGGTGCAATGGCTTTCCCGTAGTAGTCGCGCACTCCGGGATCTGTGAAGTGCTCGCGACGATTGTAGTTGTTAATATGGGTGTATTGATCGTAGATGATGGGCTTGCTGCCATCCGCCGGCGTTCTTCGAGCTTCATCGAGAGATGGGTAGTGCTGCGAGAAGAACTTACTCGTGCCGGCTTCATACGAGAAGTTAATCGGCCGGCTCGGGTCCACCGTGGCAAACAGCGACATCAAGCCGGCAAAGTTCCTGCCCCAAATACACTCGTCGCAGCTTTGCCAAAACACAATGGAGGGGTGGCTGCGATCTTTCTCGAGTGCGGTCGCCGCGATCGTGGCCAGGGTTTGGTAATAGCGCGGATCTGTGCTGCCGCGAGGAGCATCCCCTGTGGTTCTCCATCCGACCCATACATTGGGTAGTTCTTCGGTTACGAGCACCCCTACCTCGTCGCAGGCGTCAAGAAACTCCTCCGGTACGGGGTAATGTGAAGTGAAAACATAATTCATGTTGGCTTCATGCAGCAGCTTTACGTCTTGCCGCCACATCCCAGCCTTCAGCGAACGTCCCAGCACGGGATTTGTCTCATGTCTTTCTACCCCATGGAGCTTAATGGCTTGGCCATTCAGGAAAAGTTGGTTGCCACTAATCTTAATTTGTCGGAATCCGATTCGGCGCTCCGCCGTCTCAAGCGTCAATCCGTCCGCGACTAGATCGGCAGTCAGCTTATAGAGCCTCGGGTGCTCGTTCTCCCAATGCAGAGGTTTGATAATAGGAATATCCACCGTCTGCACCCGGTCTTCACCCGTCCGCATCGCCGGCAGACGCACCGAACCCGGGGCAATTGAGACTGGCTCGCCCCCGGGATCAGTCAAACGCAGTCTCAATTCTGCCCCCTCGACTGTCGTTTTGCTTTGATTGGTCACTCCCAGAGTGAGGTGCAGGACCGCATCTTGAAATTTGCTGTCGAATCGCGTTTCGGCGTGGAAGCGGTAGAGATTCACCTCGGGTACCGCAAACAAGTAGATTTTGCGCGTGATTCCACCCAAATCGTGCTGAGCGTAATTGATCATGGACGAGAGGTCCGCCGCCATCGTGTCCTGCTCAACCCGCAGAGCGATTACAGCCGATTTGCCGGCCTCAACGTACTCAGTGATGTCGAATTCAAAGGGAGTAAAGCCGCCTTCATATTGGCCCACTGTCGTTCCATTCACCCAGACCTGGGCCAGGCTGAAGACCGCATCACACTTCAGCTTGATTCGTTTTCCCGCCCAATCTCGAGGGAGCTCAGCGGTTCGCCAGTACCCTGCTGCTCCGCCTTTCGGGATCGAATACCCCTGCATCGCCCATTCGCCGGGAACTTGAATGCTGCTGACCTGGTCGGGAGGCACGGGGCTCTTCTCCCAGAACCGCGGGGATGGTTGCACGATGAAGTTCCACCTCCCGCCAAGGTCCACCTTCAGCGTGTTTATACCCAAAACCGTCGATGGCCGTGGCGTCAGCCGGATATCGGGAGGGAAGATCTCAAGAGAATGGATGGTTGTGGAAGTCGAGAACTTTCCTCGGGAAGCCTCAATACTAACCAGTTGAGGCGCAAGTGAACGCCACGCGGCAGACGCTCGGACGGAAAACCGGCCTGCCGCGTCGGCTGTGGCACCGATTTCCGCCATGTTTGGGCAGTAGACACGGATCGAGGTTTGCGGCGCAGGCCGGTTCAACCAGTCCGTGACTACCCCGGTGATTCCCCCACGGCTATCACCACCGATTTGCAGATGAAGGTTGTTGGCAAGCGCGCTGGAGGTGCACCATAGCTCAATCAGGCTGACCGAGACTTCTCCGTGTCCAGCCGGCTCAAACTTCAACTCCAGCACCCCCTTCTGAATCGCCGAAGCAGGGACGTCAATCTCGCGCATTGCGGCCTGATGTTCCGGCTCATCAAATCGTGATTGCAGTTCGACGGCCCCCGCAGTTAGCTTTACACCTTGGCTGGCATGGTCGCTGAGGTAAACCACTCGCACCTTGTACCGTTCCCCAGGCGCTAACCCTGAATACCGGTACACAACTTCCTCTCCGCCTGAGGTGGTCCTCTCTTCGGGGCTCGCCATCGGAGCCAAAGATGCCGGAATTTCGATATCACGGCCTTCTACCAAGTGCGCCTCGTGCGCAGGATTGCCACAATCGTCTACCGCCACAAGGTAAAATCCCGCGGGGTTTCGATCCAGCGCCACTAAGGACGCGGGGCAGGATATAACCAGAGAAAAAATAGTCATTGCGGGAAAAAATCGGGCGATCTGATTCATAAGAATCTCCTTGATGCTTGCGAGGAACGTGTTGCCAGCCGTTAGGGCAGCGGGGGCCTAACCTTCGGTATCCGTCAGGCGCAGGCGCACAGTATTCCTGTAGCCCGGTGCGAGGGTGACGGGCTGATCGTAGGTTCCCCATCGCAGGTCGGGATACGCACATAAGTTGTGGTGTGAAACCGAACCTTGCCGTCCGGTAGAACTTCCGCAGGCACTGCCGCTGTGCCATCCGACTCTGCCCTCACGCGGAGCTCCGATCCAGCCAGGACGCACGGAGCGAGCCAGATATTTTCCTTGAGGCTGCGGAAATCATTCGTGCCACGGCCACCAGAGTCGCCGGACCCAAACAGGATGAAGTTCTTTGAATCCTGCCAGCACGGTCCCTGAGGTTGGTGGCGGTAAACTTCTGCCGGGCCGCTAGGCCGCCTCTTCAGGGCTTGAGAGCGGCGTCGCCGCAGATAATTCGCCAGAACGAGACCCTAAAAGTCCGGCTCCCGCCGCCGCCTCCACCGTATAGGTTTCCGGTCGAACGCCCATCGATTTCTGATATGATTCTATCACTCCTGTGCGAAAATCCTCTGTCTTCTCGGCTTCGACCAGGGCAACCATGCACCCGCCAAAGCCTGCGCCTGCTTGACGTGCGCCGATCACCCCCGGAGCATCCGTCATCGCATCCTTCATCGCCAACATGGCAGGCGAACATATTTCGTAGAGGTCGCGAGCGCCAGCGAATGATTCCGCGCAAAGGGTTGCGATGCCAGCGCGGTCGTCTGCCGGCAGGGCATCTGCCAGGCGCAGCACACGTTCGTTTTCCATGACAATAAAGCGCGCACGTTTTGAGGCTTGTGGGGGTAATTCGCCTGCACGGGCTTCCAATTGCTGAAGCGTCACCTCGCGCAGAGAAGCGAGGCCCAGACGTTCCGCAGCTTCTTCACATTGTCCCCGGCGCAGGGCATACTCGCCTTCGGCCACTCGCCGCGGTACGCACGTGTCGCAAATGACCATCCGAATGCCGTGGGCAATAGGAACGGGGCGTGTGGAGAGACACCGGCAATCAAGAAGTAGCGCACAGCCTTGCTTCCCGAGGCACGATGAGTATTGATCCAGAATGCCGCATTTCACGCCCACAAACTGGTTCTCGGCTTTCTGGCAAAGCTGTGCCATTTTTTTCGGCTCGAGATGCCACCCACTGAGTGCCTGGAATACGACGGCCGTAGCGCATTCGAGCGCTGCGGATGAACTCAGCCCGCTTTCGAGAGGAACCGTACTGTGCACGACGGTATCAAAACCGCTCAGTTGCAAACCGTGCTCCTGCAGTACAAAAGCGACCCCGCGGATGTAGTTGCCCCAAGATTTGGTACTACTCCTCTCGATCGAGGTGAGAGAGAAACTGTCGTCCTCATCTAAATTCGCAGAGTAGACACGCACGATTCCGGCGTTAGTCGCCCGCGCTGCCATCCAGGTATCACGGTTGATGGCCACCGTCAGCACATGCCCCAGATTGTAATCAGTATGACTGCCCATGAGATCAACGCGTCCAGGCGCGCGCGCCCATAATTCCGGGGCGGTTCCGAAATTGCCCTGAAACAATTCGGTGACGTATCTTGTCCGTTCGGCTTCGGTGAGCATGATCAGGCTCCCAACTCGCGAAATGCCTCGAGCATTGCTTCAACACTTCCCGGTGGAATATCCGATTGCATCCGGTGAGAGGGACCTAGAAGGAGCCCCGTCCCGGAAGGAGGTCGACAAGCAGCCTGTCGAAGCCGCGCAAAGACCAAGCCCTCTCGAAAAGGCACATGCCAAAATTCGGCACAACGAACAACTGGCCGTGCTTCTCGCGGGAATGGGCAGCGTCATCAAGAAGGTGCGGAGCGTCCGCATCAGGCCAGGGAAAGTGTGCGAGATCACTGGAGTACGCCAGCGGTGCGACAGAATGCCAGTAGCCCTCCGTTTCAGTGCTCCATCCCGTCCCCCACCATTCAAACTCCACGCACCCATCATCGCTGAAGCTCTTCGGGTGAGTCACATCGACCCGCAGAAGATGATTACCCAAGCGCGTAGGAAGTTCAGAGAGAGAAACCTTAAAATACTCGGCGCGCGTCTTCCCCATTACCGCGGTGTAACTGCATTGCGTCGGAAGACGATCAACGGGCTCACGGTATTGCGCGCGGCGGACACGTTCTTTTGGGTTCAATTCCAACGGAAATGCCGGGTGGCTGCTCATAGGGCGACGATGATGTAACGCTTTACATCTGTTGTCAAGATTTCTTGCGCCTCGAAGTAACCCCGCAATCTCCTGGAGGAGGGAAGAATTCAGCGATGGCTAAGGGCGCCTTCAAGGGCAGGCAACGCCCAGCCGGAACAAGCCGGCCCCGTGGACTCGCGCACGACGAGTTGGGTATCAATGAAGATTTGCCGGCCCTCCGGTGACCACTGACTGTCAGGAACCGGCTTTTGCCTGATAAGGTTTTCAAAGAGGTGAACGGCAATTCGTTCTCGATCAATGTGAACGGTGGTGAGCGCAGGGCTGACATATTCCGCATAGATGGTGTTGTCGAAGCCGGTAACGGAAATATCTTCCGGCACGCGGATCACATGCTCACGCAACTCCTTGAGCACGCCTATCGCCATGTGATCGTTGACGCAGACCACTGCGGTGGGCTTAAAGCCCGAGGACAGGAGGTCGCGAACCGCTTGGCGCCCGCCTTCCAAGGAATCCGATTCGGTGAAGATTCGCGCCTGCGCCGAACTGAATTTCCCCATTCCCTCCAGGAAGGCCTTCCGGCGTTCGGTGATGCTTTCCAGGGTTGAGTGGTGGTCGACGAAGGCCATCCTTCGGTGGCCCAGGCTGCGCAGGTGATCAAGAACACGCTGCATTCCCTTTTCGCAGTTGACCCGAAGGCTTGTAATGTTGGGCGCCTGGGCCTTAGCGCCGGAGACCACAACCGGTATCTTGCTGCGCTCCAAGACTTGCCTCACCGTCTCATCCATTTCTGAAACGACTACCCCGAGACCCGTAACGCGCCGTCCGAGCATCAGTCGTACCTGGTCGGCCAAACGCTCGGGCGAATAATTTGTGTCGGCGACGAGGACTTCATAACCTTCCCGGTGGGCCGCACCCTCAACTCCGCGGTAAACGTCGACGAAGTACGGGTTGGCCAGGTTGGAAACAATCAGGGCAATGACCCGGTTGTTGCGGACCGAAAGGGAACGGGCATTGATGTTCGGGTGGTAATTCGACTCTTCCAGTGCCTTGAGGACCCGCTTGCGCGTTGCCGCCCTGACAACATCGTGCCCATTAATAACCCGCGAAACCGTTGCAATAGAAACCCCGGCCTTGCGGGCAACATCATGTAGATTCATGCCTCTGAAATCCTTTTCTCACTAGTGCCAGCAAGGGTCCCAGGCCTAGCTACTGACAATTATCATAAAACACGAAAAAAGCTCTTGACAAGCAAAATGTAAAGGGTTACATAGTTGTGTCAAGCTGGCCTCTTTATTGAAAGCCTTTGGGGCCACTTGATAGGTTCAGTCACAAGCGTAGCGACGAAGGTTTGATTCTTTTTCGCATATGGAATTCTTAACGTCGGGTCTGGGTGTCAACACAATGAGGAGGTTTTATGAAAACGTATGCAGTAAGGCACGCAGCCATTGCGGTCTGCGCACTGCTTCTGGCCTCCGGCATGTTCTTCCGCTGCGAGGCACAAACCAATTACGGCAGCATCGTAGGCACTGCGCGAGACCCTAGCGGCGCCGTAATCGTTGGGGCGCGGGTGGCTGTCACGAATCTGGGCACTGCGGTCGAAGTCACTCAGGCCACGAACGACGTGGGTGCCTATTCATTTACGACGCTGTTTCCCGGTCAATATACTATCCACGCGGAGATGCAAGGCTTCCAATCCGTGGATATTCGCGACATTCAACTCCAGGTCAACCAGACCCTCCGGCTTGACCTATCCATGCAACTCGGGCAAGTAAGCCAGAGGGTGGAAGTGACGGCGACCTTGGCGACTCTGGCCACGGACACCTCGGACGTGGGCGAAGTCATTGAGAATCAGCAGCTCGTGGATCTGCCGCTCAACGGACGCCAGTTTGTACAGCTCGCCACGCTCTCGAGCGACGTCTATCTCTCCGGACCCAATAATGCCGGCGATTCAGCCGGCGACCAAGTCATCAGTCAAGGTGGCCGCCTGTTTAGCAACAGTTACCTGCTGGACGGCACGGATATGCGCGTGGAGCGGGGTGGCTCGTATGGAGTGAGCCCCTCGATCGATGCGCTGGGCGAATTCAAACTGATGCAGAACACTTTCTCCGCCCAGTATGGGTACGGCCAGACGGTGTTGACGGCGACGATCAAGAGTGGCACCAACTCCCTTCACGGCGTTGCCTTCGACTTCCTCCGTAACAACAAATTGGATGCGAACTACTCCTTCAATCCCTACGGCAAGGTGCCACCCTTGCGCCAGAACCAATTCGGGGGAAGCCTGGGCGGACCGATTAAGAAGGGGAAGGTCTTCTTCTTCGTGAATTACGAAGGCACACGCCTCACACAGGGCAACGTGACCAACGTGTTGGAACCGACCCCGGATCAGTTGATGGGCAACCTTGCGGGAATGGCCACCGCCATCGATCCCACCACTGGCCTGCCCTTCCTGGGAAATGTTATCCCACCCGGCCGCATCTCGCAGTTCGCGAAAGCGGCCGCGCAGTATTATCCCACGCCCCACGGAGCCGCTGCAGGGGGCACCAATCTGGCGGTCAACACGGGATATACGATGAACAACGACCAGGGACTCGCCCGCCTGGACTACTACATCAACAACAACAATCGCATCGATGGATTTGTGTCCATCAATAATTTTGCTGACAACAATCCGGGCCCAAATCCCTACGAAGGCATGATTGACACGCGAAAGGGACACCCGATTATGGGTGCGGAGTACACGCACATTTTCAGCCCCACCCTTCTGAACAATTTCCACTTTGGCTATGCCCGTCAGTTGATCTTCGAAGGGCAGTCCCAGACAACCCCCGGCAACCTGCCGGTAACGGCCTTCGGTTTACAAAACGTCAGCCCCGACGCCTTCGCAATGGCTATCCCGATGGTCAACATTTCGGGCTTCCAAAGCACAGGGCCCTACGAATGGCAGCCTACCGGCACCAACAATTTCAATACACAGTTCAGCGACACGGTGACGGTTACGCACGGGCACCACATCCTGAACCTCGGGACGGATATCCGCCACATCACGTATTTCGACGACGGGTGGGCTGTGCAAAACGGCGCGCTGAGCTTCAACGGCTCATATACGTGCCAGATTTCTGCGGGCAGTTGCGTGTCTGGCACCGGCAACTCGATGGCCGACTTCCTCCTGGGCCTTCCGAACTATGCTCACCTTGCCCAAAAGGGCGCCGGGGACTATACGTACCAGCTCGAGTGGGGGGTATTTGCCTTCTTCGCCCAGGACGATTGGAAGATCACCCCACATCTGACCCTCAACCTCGGCTTGCGCTGGGAAGGGATGCAAAACCCGCGCGAGATACACAACGAGTACGACAACTGGGATATGAAGACCCAGACGATGCTCTATGCGGGGAAGACCATGCCGGAACGGATCTACCCCATGCAAAAAGACAACTTTGGGCCGCGTGTGGGGTTTGCCTATAGCCCCAAGTGGCTGCCCAAAACGGTGTTCCGCGGCGGGTTCTCCGCCATGAATGGCCAGCAGCGGCTGTGGGAAGCCGCCTTGTTCCATTTCCAGCCTCCCTATGTGAATGAGATGTTTCTTTACAATGACTGGCCGACGCCCACCTTCGCGACTACCACGTTGTTTCCTGCCGCGATCACCAGTTGCTGTGCGGGAGTGGATTTGACGCAAGATACGGTCTACACCCTCAACAAAAGAATGACGCCGAAATACTACGAATGGAACTTCAACATCCAGCGGGAACTGCCCCATAGCTTCCTGTTGCAAGTGGGCTATGTGGGCACCGCGGGAAGGAAGTTGCCGATCCGGTACAACGCGGATCAAGCGACTCCGTTCGATCCCAATAACCCCACAACGGTGCTGTCTCGCGAGCCGTATCCGTTAATCGGCTATATCGGCGGGAATGCTTTCAATTCCTACTCGAGCTTCAACGCCCTGGAGATCAAAGTTGAACGCCGGTTCTCCCATGGGTTCTCCATAACCGGGGTCTATGACTGGCAGAAGGACCTGGAAGTGGCCACCCAGGATGAAGCTTCCACGTTCGATATCAACCACCAGAACTGGAACTACGGCCCCAACTACGTGGCCCATCATGCGGTGATCAACTACATCTACGAGTTGCCCTTTGGACCGGGGAAAGCTCTGTTGGGTAACTCCCACGGGGTGCTCGGACACCTTGTGGGCGGCTGGCAGTTCGATGGGATCACCAGCCTCAATTCGGGCAACTACCTCACCGCCAATAGCGACGTCAACAATGGCGTGGGCGGTCGCGCCGGCAACTATCCGGACGCCGTCCCCGGCCAGAAGCCCAATAACGGAACGCATAGCGTGGCACAATGGTTCAACACGGCCGCCTTTGTGGATCCCTCGTACACTCGCTACGGGAACAGCGGTGCAGGCACCATCGTTGGCCCCGGCTTGGTCAACTTCGACCTTTCCATCTTCAAGAACATCAAGTTCACCGAGTCGAAGTCACTCCAGTTCCGGTGGGAGATGTTCAATGCTTTCAACCACGTGAACCTGGGGAACCCGAACACGGACCGTTCGTCCGGCCAGTTCGGCTTGATCACCTACGCAGGCGCAGCCCGCATTATGCAAGCCGGATTGAAGCTCTACTTCTGATTCGTGGTTGGGGCCTTTACCTGGCACGGGTGCTCATCCCGAGCGCCCGTGCCGGGAGAGATCGCGCCCCCCGTGGCCGCTCAGGGTGGCGGGCTACCGAGATCGAATTCAGGTAGGGGTACAGCGCGACCGAGCCGCAGGCTCATGGGAATCGGTGGGGACTCTTTTCTCCGCAACACGCGAAGTTTTGCCAGTGGTGCCACTTCCCAGACGCAGTCATTCCCGCGAAAGCGGGAATCCATCCCGCAATCCTTTGAAACGGAAATCATATGAGCGACAAGAGCAAAGATTTGCGCGTTAACTCTATCCCCTCTTCGTCCAAAACTCCCTGGTCCGTGTCACGGCGATCGTTTCTTGGCATGATCGCGGGGGCAGGTGCGGTGTGTGCGGGAGAGGGGGCAACGTCCAGTGGCGTGTCCCCTGCAATTTCTGCGGATGTCAGCAATCCGGTGAATCTGCTCCCTCGCCTTTCGCCCCAACCCGCGCGGGTGGCGCGTATTTCTCGACCAATCTTGAATCTGAATGGAACTTGGCGCTTCAATCCGAGTCCAGCAGCAGAGTTTTGGAAAGACGAGGCTGAGACAAACTGGTCTGACATTCAAGTTCCAGGGGAGTGGATGATGCAAGGGTTCAGTGTCAAGCCGGGGCAAGCCGGGGGGTATCGTCTTCGGTTTCCGGCTCCTGCCGACTGGGCTGGACACCGCATCAAAGTTCGGTTTGATGCTGTTTACAGCAAGGCGGAAGTGTGGATGAACGGAAAGCCGGCGGGGTCGCACTTGGGTGCATTCACACCGTTCGAGGTGGACGCGAGCGACACCCTGTTGCCGGGTAAAGACAACGTGCTGGCCTTGGCGGTGACAAGTGAGAGCTTGGCGGACATCTTAACCGTCGGACGCGAAATGGTCGGGCACGCGATGGGGGGGATCATTCGCAAGGTTCAGATTTTTGCCGTGCCCGACCTCAACATTGCGTCGTTACATGTGGAAACGTCTTTCGACGGGGAATATCGGAACGCTACCTTGCGTGTCTTTTTGGATGTGGCCAACGAAGGCAAGAAGGATGTTGAAGGGGCCCAGGCTCATTTTGCCCTTCGGGAGTATGGGGCTGATGGTAAGCAGCTTAACTTTGATCCGGCCACCGTTCAGTTGCCGAAGATAAAGGTTGGAGAGACTTTCTCACAGGCGATCGAGATTCCTGTCGCGGCGCCGAAGAAGTGGGACGCAGAGCATCCGAACCTGTATATTCTCGAGTGTGAATTGAAGGTGGAAGATCAGCGGTACTCCACCGAGCGCCGGTTCGGCTTCCGTCAGGTAAATATCAAAAATGGCCGGTTCCTGCTGAACGGACAACCGATCCGGCTGCGTGGGATGTCGCGGCAGGACGCGCATCCCCTGACGGGACGAACGGTGCCGCCCGAAATCCAGCGGCAGGATATCGACTGGTTACTTTGGGCCAATTGCAACAATACCTACACATGCGCTTTTCTTCCTGACGAGGAGTCGGTGAGCCTGTGTGATGAGGCGGGGATTTACGTCCTGGACGAACCGGGAACCTGTTGGGTGGGCACGGGCGGTAAATTCTGGGAAAGTGAGAAGTTCGATGATCCAAAGTTTTTCCCGTTTTTGCTTCAGCCGGTTCTGGAGATGATCGAGCGCGACCGCAGTCATCCAAGCGTTATCACGTGGATGCTCGCAGATGAGTCGCCGTGCGGGAAGAACTTCGGGGAAGTTCTGAAACTGACTCGGGCGGTTGATCCTACTCGGCCTGTGCACATCGCCTACGATCCCGGAAGCGGTGCCGAGCAGGCAGGGCTGGAGCGTAGCCCCTCTCCGTTTGACTTGGGCAGTTGGCACTACCCCACCGCGAAAATGTTTGCCGAGGCCAGCCAATCCAAGCGTCCCGTCATCTTCGATCAGTCGGCGTCTGCGTACTTCGCCAACGTGCCCGAGTTGATGACCGACCCGGGCTTACGCGATGACTGGGGACGGCAATACGTTGCCTTCTGGGAGAAGCTCTGGGAAACGAGTTCGATTTTGGGAGGACAGGTCTTCAATCTCACCGACGACCAGTACCTTATTCCCTCCGGGTTGATTACAGGCAACGGCGAATGGGGGTTCATCGATCCCTGGCGGCGGGCAAAGCCAGACTTGTGGCACGTCAAGAAAGCCCATACCCCTGTCAAGGTCCAAGACGTGCCGCTCCCGTTGCCCGCAGCCGGTCAACCCCTGGAGGTGCCTGTTGAAAACCGGTATGACTTCACGAACCTTAGTGAAGTACGTATCGAATGGTCGCTGGGCGATGAGTCCGGCACCGCCCAGGCGGACGTCCCCCCGCACGGAAAGGGAACGATCTCCATACGGACGAACAGCAAGGATCTGAACGGAAAGACGCTTTCGCTGAAGTTTTTGCGCAAAGATCTTCTAGTCGATGCTTACAAGCTTCCGATCGGCAAGGCGACCGAACCAGCAACGGTTGTCAAGTCCAAGGGAAACAGAGGTGTGGAGTTGGCCCAGACGAAGGAAACGATAACCGCAAGAGGCGAGGGCTTCGAGTGGGTCATTAGCCGCCAGACCGGGGAGATCATCAAGGCGACGCGCAACGGCCAGCCAGTGCTTGTGGGTGGCCCTGTGCTCATGGTGTTGCCGACGAAGGATTATTCTATGACGCCCGGTTATCCAGAGCCGCGTCCCCAGTTGTTCGATCTCTTCAACCCGCTGTGCCGGGACTGGAAGGCCGCGTCGGTTTCGAGCAACCACTCCGATGACGCGGTTGAGATTGCCGTGGTGGGGCAGTACCGCGAAGCCGCGGGAAGCTATACGATTCGCATCGGCGGCGATGGGGAGGCGACCGTGAGCTATCGTTTCACTTACACCGATGCGGAGAAGATCGCTGCGCGTCAGATCGGCATGGTGTTTTACACTCCGAGGTCGTGCGATAGCCTCACTTGGAAGCGCAAGGCCCAATGGTCGGTTTACCCGGAGGACCATGTTGGCCGGCCGGAAGGAATGGCCAAGGCGCTTCCCGACCCAAGCGTGGTCGGGAAAGCCGGAAGTTGGATGGAGGTAGCATATCGCGAGAAACCGTCCTGGCCTTGGTTCATGGACGCCAGTGCACTTGGGACGAGGGACTTTCGGGCTACCCGTCAGAATATTTTGCACGCCTCGCTAAAAGACTCCGCGGGCAACGGGATTACGGTCTTGTCGAACGGCACGCATCATACCCGGTCCTTCTTGGACGGCAGCCGGATTGGCCTACTTGTGGCTTGTTACAGTGGCCCAGCACTCAACACTTCTTGGCTGCATGGAATGGGTGAGATCGCTGGAGTCGAGCCCATGACTCTGCAAAGGGGAGCAGAACTCAAGGACGCGGTGCGTATATTTCTGGTCTGCTCGTAATTCGCAAGGCCATTCTGTCAGCGAAGGGGGAAATGCACTCTGTTCCCCACATGCCTATCAAAGAGTACTCCGCCCAGCCGGTGCAGCGCCGCATCGTCGTGTTCACAAGCTGGAGCAACGTACGTCTCGCCATCAGCGCTTGGCCTCGCTCAGCCGCACCCAGGTAGGCAGAGGCATGGGTGAGAACCTATGAGGAACCTTAGATGCGTCGCCGAACATTGCAGATTGGAGTGAACCGGTGCGAATCTCCTGTTCAGGACCGTGGAAACCCTGCGTGAGATATGGCGAAGCCGATACGAAAACGATGTTCGTGTTCTGCGACGGCGCATATCCGAATACGTCCAGCGTTGGCATCCCAGTGCACTTCACGATTGATTGCATCGAAGTCGAACGGCCGATCTAAAACGATCTTCCTGCGCGCAGAGAGATTTTAACGTGGGCCCCTTTTGGGGTACGGAGGTTTGTGGCGTGACGAACAACCTGGAGTCATCTCGAAGACAATTCCTAAGCAACAGCGGAAAACTCGTGATCGGAGAAGCGTTTCTTTCTTTCGCACCGGCCTCAGCAGCCGAATTCTCTCGGCAGCTCCCATCCGGCTCTCTGGATGCAGTGACGAAGTCGCAACTGAGAATCTCGGAATTCCTCTTTGGCGCCAGCGTATACCCGGAGCTGCAAACCAAAGACGAGTGGAACAGGATGCTGGACCACTTCCAGCGTGCGCACATGAACTGTGTGCGCGTTTCTGAGTCTTCCTGGGGAAATCTCGAGACCGCGGCGGGGAAATACAATTTCGCCTGGCTGCGTAGTTTCCTGGATGACTTGCAGAAGAGGAACATGAAGGCCATCCTGGGGACAGGTTCCTATGTTCCCCCGCAGTGGCTTGCTGCCGGCAACCCGGAGATACTGGTTCAACTTCACCCCGGCGTGAAGGCGCACCCCATGGCGCGGCATGCGCCATGTCTGAATCATGCGCTTTACCGGAAGGCTCTGCGCGAGTACATCCTGGCTCTGGGGAAGGAGTTCAAAGACCACCCCACAGTCATTGGGTGGCAGTTGGGGAATGAGATGGAAGGCAGCGTGACCCGGATTTGCTACAACCCCGCCTGCGAAAAAGCCTGGGTGGAGTGGTTGAAGAAGACTTACCACACTCCGGAGGAATTCAATCGCCGGTTGAATCTGGTCAGTTGGGGAATGGAGGTGCGATCGCTCGAGGAAGTGCCTCAACCGGGCGAAGGAGTCGAGGAGAGCGGAA
>Ga0187858_10003009_pt1 | contig 16742 bp, 27 predicted proteins | sample June2016WEW_8_15_FD_133015 | JGI IMG/M metagenome (GOLD analysis project Ga0187858, IMG submission 133015) | Peatland microbial communities from SPRUCE experiment site at the Marcell Experimental Forest, Minnesota, USA - June2016WEW_8_150 | ecosystem: Environmental > Terrestrial > Soil >...
CAGACGGTGGGAACCAAGGGATACGACGGTTTTGCGATCGGCTTCGTCACCTCTGACGAGTAGGTCCGCGACGGGTGGGCATGAGACCAGTGGCGGCATGGAGCCTCAGTGCCTTCTTCGGGTCCGGGGGCGGTCACCTCGGGCCAGGTCGGCAAGATAGGCGTTGTAGGCCGCAAGCTCGGGATCCTCTTCCTCTGCGAGGGTGATCGTCTCCTCCAAGAGCATCCGTCTCTCGACGTCCGAAACGTCGTTTGGTGTTTGCTGAAGCCCGCGAAGACCCCTGGAACCGAGAGTCTCAGGATCGTCGTGCACCAGATGCCACCAGAAGACGACCCCGAAGACGGCGAAGCAGGGCCACATGACCGAGTAGACCCAGCCGAGGCTGTCGCCCGACAACGCCACCTCAACCTGCCACCAGCAGGCAACGACACAGCCGGGTACCCACACGGCGATCGCTGCGTGGGCGACGAGCGCGCGTCTGCTGGTCCACATCCCTTCACGTTGGGACGGCTGGCTCCGGGCTTGCGATGTCTCTGTGTCCGTCCTGTCCCTCGTCTCAGTCGTTTCCGTCGCGGCCCTGATGTCGGCCTCGACCTGATGTCGGGTCGTGGCCGGCACCAGTCGTATCCCTAATGCCCGTCGTACCCGTCGTATTCCTTGTCCTTGGCGTTCCTTACGGTTCTCAGCCTGCGTGGATGCCGGGCTCGAGCGGCGCAAGTGAGAGGTCAGCGGTCGAACGCTCGTAGAACCTGGTGAGCAGACGTTCGGCGACGATCGCGCAGAACGGCACAGTCCCGGCAAGCAAGACGAGAACCATCTTCCCGAACGTGAGGTGCAGCTTTCTCGTGAGATCGAACGCCGTGAAGAGGTAGACGATGTAACAGAAGCCATGCACGGTGCCCACAACGTTCACGACTCGGGGGCGCCCTGCGGCCAGCTGCAGGGGGACACCTACGAATACGAGGACGATGAGCAGCACCGCCGTCGTGTAGGCCATCACCCGGTACCGGATCAGCGCCCCGTGGAGCACGGCTCTGGCCTCGTTTTCCGGCGCTTTGGAAGGGGTTCGCACGTTCACCTGGGCGATCCTTCCGTCCTTAGTCGATCCACGCAAGAGTATCCCGGCGGGAGGATGCTCCACGGCTCCTCTTTGGAGCTCAGTGATACACCCTCGTGTCAGGCTGGCCAGTGATGTACTCGCAAAGATATCCGCACGGAGACACCTTTGTGTTCCAGGACCTGAAACGTATGAGCGGTGAGCTGCGACGAGACCTTTCTCGTTTCGAGCCTGAACGTGTGACGACCGACCAGGCTGCCTCGGTTTTCGAAGCCGCGGCAGAGATGGAGCTCCTGGCGGGGTCGCTCAAGCTTCTCGCCGCGAGGCGCGCGGCGGAATCTCGCACGTGGGCGAAAGAGGGCCACCGTTCGGCTGCGAGCTGGGTGGCCCAGAAGTCGAAGAGCTCCTACGGGGAGGCGATTTCGGTCCTGGAGACCGCCGAGCAGCTCGTTTCGCTTCCCCACACCACAGAGGCACTGAAGGACGGGAAGCTGTCGCGCTCACAGGTGAAGGAGGTGACCCAGGTCGCCTCCTTCACCCAAGCGCCGAGGCCGAGCTGCTCCAGGTCGCAGCCAAAGGGACTGTGAAGAACCTGAAAGAGCGGGCCCGACAGGTGAGAGCCCGGTCCGCGTCCAAAGAAGGAGAGCTGGCGCGCTATCGCGCCATCCACCGGCGGCGCTACCTGCGCTACTGGAACGACGCGGAGGGTGCTCTTCGCCTTGATGCGAGACTCACGCCCGACTGTGGTGCGCGCGTGGTTGCTTCGTTGCAATCAAAGGCAGATGCAATTTTCGAAGAGGCGAGGGTCGCCGGGGCGCGCGAACCTGCGCACGCTTACATGGCGGATGCACTGGTCTCACTCGCCACCGGTGAGCGCCGAGCAGCTTCTACGAAGGAGGATCGCTCACCTCGCATTCGTACAGACGCGGTAGTGATCCGTGTCGATGCACGAGCGCTTCGCAGAGGATTCGTCAAGGGCAAAGAGACGTGTGCGATCCCAGGCGTGGGCCCGGTCCCGGTGGCGACAGCCGAGAGGATCCTGGGAACGGCGTTCGTGAAGATCCTCGTGAAAGACGGCGTGGACGTCGTGAGCGTCTGCCACGTCGGACGGTCCGTCCCCGCTCACGTACAGAGCGCCCTCGAAGAGCGCGATCCTGCTTGCGTGGTGCCCGAATGTGACACGGCGTTCGGCCTCGAGAACCATCATTGGAAGGAGGACTACGCGAGTTGCAAATCGACGAGCCTCGATGGCCTGGCCAGGGTGTGTCGAAGACACCATCACCTGATCACGTACGAGGGATTCGAGCTCGTAGGTGGTCCAGGCCGTTGGAGGCTCATCGCTCCAACGGGGATGGTTGGTCTAGACACCTCGTGACGCACGTGTACGAGCGCGGTCGGCACGGTCGCGCGGGCCAGCACCGAGTCGCCCTCTCACTGGATCGTGCACCTGCCCTCGAGCTTCTTGGGCGGTTCGGACGCTAGACAGCGCCGCTCCCGTACGGACGGGTCAGGATCTCGAGCAGGTGACCATCGGGATCCTTGAAGTACACGCCCCGTCCGCCGTCGTTACGGTTGATCTTGCCGGCCTGGTTCGTCCCTGGGTCGGCCCAGTAATCCACCCTCTGCTCGGTGATGCGACCGAAGATCTCGTCGAAGTCATCCTCGGTGACGAGGAACGCGTAGTGCTGAGAGGCGATCTCTCCGTCGGTCTCGCGGAAATCGAGTGAGACGCCGTTCGCGGCTTCGACCACGAGAAACGGCCCGAAACGGGTGGGGGGTCGCAGACCCATCATGTCGGCGAGGAACGTTGCCGAGAGCCGTTGGTCTCGGCAATGGACGATCGTGTGGTTGAGCTGGACGCTCACGGGTTCTCCATCGAGACGCTCATGGGCTCTCCATCGCGAGATGCGTCTAGGCCCCGGTCGTGGTGCTCGCCACGGCTGGTGTCCCACCTAGCGCCTTGGGCATCACACCACCCACATCTGGGTACCCGTCGCAGAGCATGACCACGGAGTCGCCGATCTGCAGTTCGGCATGGCCGACCTTGCCGTCGGGGCCGGTCCTGAGGAACCGCTCCTGTGTCCCGAGCACCTCCCGGTAGAAACGGATAGCGCCAGCGGTGCCATCGATCGTCAGGTGCGCGCTGACGCGGGGATAGCCACCGGGGATCGGCTTCACGGCAGGCATGAGGTGTTCCTCCTCGATAAACGTATGGCCAGGTCCTAAACGATCACCTTAGCGACCGCGTGCAGGAATGAGAACGGCCCAGGCACGAACTTCATGTTCCACGCCAGGAGGACGAGACCGGCGGCGAGCCGACTGGTCGAGTGAGAGGCTTACCGGCATGGACCTTCACGTCGTACCGATCGAGAAGCCCGAGGACCTGAATGTCGTCCTCGGACAAGCTCACTTCGTGAAGACGGTCGAGGATCTTCACGAGGCACTGGTGGGTACGAGCCCGCACCTGCGTTTCGGGCTTGCGTTCTGCGAAGCTTCCGGCAAGTGCCTCGTACGGCGGTCGGGTAACGACCAAGAGTTGGTCGATCTCGCCGTTCGAAACGCTCAGGCCGTCGGCGCCGGCCATTGTTTCGTCGCCTTGCTTCGCGAAGGCTACCCAGTGAACGTGTTGAACCAGCTGAAACTGGTGCCCGAGGTCTGCAGCATCTTCTGCGCAACGGCCAATCCTGTTGAGGTGGTGGTCGCCGAGACCGAGCTCGGACGGGGCATCCTGGGAGTGATCGACGGCGCGGTCCCCGTGGGGGTGGAGGGCGAGGAGGACGTCGCCGAGCGTAGGACGCTACTGAGGTCCATCGGCTACAAGCTTTGAGGAAACGAGCCAGCCGAGCATGAGAGCGTGAAGGAGGTAACCATATGCAAGCGAGCGCTGGAGACCACCTCCGTGTCGAGGGTCGCCGGGTCGGCGACCGTTCGTTGGTGGCCGAGGTCCTCGAGGTTCACGGTAAAGACGGTCAGCCTCCGTACCTGGTGCGGTGGGACGACGGGCACGAAGGCATGTTCTTCCCCGGGTCAGACACGATCGTCGAACACAGGCCCAAGAGTGCGACCAAGCGCAGCGGCTCGGGGTCTTCCAAGAGTGCGACCAAGCGCAGCGGCTCGGGGTCTTCCAAGGGTGCTACCAAGCGCGGCGGCTCGGGGTCTGCGGGTCGCCGGGGAGCCTGACGCGGTCACGACGGGTGCGCGGCCTTGAACCGTGGGAGAGCGCGTCGAAGGGACTCTCAGCTCGGTGACTCGAGGAGATGACGCGTGAACCAGCTGCTCGCCATGTCGGCAACGATCTCCAGGGCACCGGGCTCTTCGAAGAGATGCGTCGCCTCCGGAACGATCGCCAGCCTGTTCTCGCATCGCAGCTGAGCCTTTGCCTTTCGGTTCAGCTCGAGCACGAGCTCGTCGCGGCCACCCACGATGAGCAAGGTCGGAGCACGAACCTCGCCGAGCCTCGAAGCAGCTAGGTCGGGGCGTCCCCCACGCGACACGACGGCACCGATCTGCGCGTGGGGCTCGGCAGCAGCGAGCAAGGCCGCGCCTGCACCCGTACTCGCACCGAAGTAGCCGACACGCGTGTGTCTCATTTTCAGCTCACTTCGAAGCCAGAGGGTCACTTCGGCAAGACGTCTGGCGAGAAGCGTGATGTCGAACACGTTCGCCCTGTCGAGCTCCTCCTCTGCGGTGAGCAGGTCGAAGAGCAGTGTGCCGAGCCGGTCTCTGTTTAACACCGATGCCACGAACTGGTTGCGGGGGCTGTGACGACTGCTGCCACTGCCGTGCGCAAACATGACCACCGATCGAGCCCCTCCGGGCAGGGTCAGGTGGCCGGAGAGCAAGACCGTCCCGGCGTGGACCTCGACCTCCTCGTCCATCACATCTCGCGCCTCGTGTCCCAGGTCCTCTACCGCCGGTTTCTCTCCTGCTCCTGTGCTTTCGAGCAGGGCCACGACCTCGTCGTCGGGAGTCTGGGAGAAGTCGGCGTACCACTGTCCGATTGCGAAGAAGTACTCCGGGGTCTCGACGCAGACCACCTCGTCAGCGTCGTGCCGGAGGCTCTCGAGCGACTCAGGTGGTGCCACCGGCACTGCGAGCACGACGTGCGACGCTCCTTGGGCCCGCGCCACCCGGCACGCGGCTCTCGCCGTAGACCCGGTGGCGATCCCGTCGTCGACGATGATCGCGGTTCGTCCAGCTACGCTCAGGCGCTCCCTCGCACCGCGAAAGCGTCGCACCCGCCGCGCGAGCTCAGCACGCTCCGTCCGTTCGATGGCGGCGATTTGCTCGCTCGAGACTCCCGCATCGCGCACCACGACGGCGTTCAGGACCCGGGCACCGCCCTCGCCGATCGCCCCCATCCCAAGCTCGGGTTGGAGTGGCACGCCGAGCTTGCGGACCACGATGACATCCAAAGGCGCCTCGAGCGCTCGCGCCACCTCGAACGCGACGGGAACTCCACCACGCGGAAGGGCGAGGACCACGGGGTGTGCACCTCGGAGATGCTCGAGGCGTGCTGCGAGCTGCCGTCCGGCATCAGCGCGATCGACGAATGGCACGGTCAACCCTTGACCACGCCCAGTGGACGTAGGCGCGCCACCCGCCTCGCGAGTCCCACCCTTTCGCATGTGGCCACCACCTCGTCGATGTCGCTGTAGGCGAAAGGTGCCTCTTCGGCCAGCCCCCGGTCCGATGTCGCGCGCACCGCTATTCCTTGGTCCTCGAGCTGTTGTCGTAGTACCGAGCCCTTCACCTGGCGTGCTGCCGCCTGACGGCTCATCGTCCGCCCCGCGCCGACGCAGGCGGAGGAGAACGCACCTCCGGGTGAGACGCCAACGAGCACGTGCGAGGCGGTGCCCACGGATCCCGTGACGAGCACGGGCTGGCCAACTGGGCGCAGGTCCTCGGGGAGCTCGGGGTGTCCCGGCGCGAGAGCGCGGGTCGCCCCTTTGCGGTGAACGCACAGCAGGCGGCGCTCACCGGCCAGATCGTGATGCTCGAGCTTTGTCAAGTTGTGCGAGATGTCGTAGAGCAGGTCGAGCTTCGCTGTTCCAACAGCCTTGGCAAAAGCCTCTCGCACGGCGGCCGACAGCGCCTGACGGTTTGCTCGCCCGTAGTTGACAGCGGCCGCCATCGCTCCTAAGTACGCACGTCCCTCGTCAGAGTCGACCGGTGCGCAGGCGAGCTGCGGGTCGGGGATCTCGATATCGAATCGGCTCATCGCCGCGAGCATGGCACGAACGTGATCGGAGCAGATCTGGTGCCCCAGCCCGCGAGAGCCGCAGTGGATCATCACGCACACCCGGTCCTCGTGAAGCCCGAACGCAGCAGCGACAGCGTGATCTAGGACCTGGTCGACCACTTGGACCTCCAGGAAGTGGTTGCCCGATCCCAGGCTTCCCACCTGGTGCAACCCACGGGCCCGGGCACGCTTGCTCACCGACCAGGGCGTGGCGTCTGACACCGCACCGCCGTCTTCGCACCTCTCGAGGTCGGCCTCTGTGCCTAGACCCTCCGCCACCGCCTGACGCGCTCCGCCGAGCAACACCGCAGTCAGGTCACGCTCACTCTCGAGGTGCCACATGCCTCCCGCGCCGAGCCGCCTGGGAACACAGGCGTCCAACTCGTCCATGAGAGTGCCGATCCGGGGTTGGATGCCGGAGGCCTCCAAGGGCGACAAGAGCAACCGCACTCCACAGGAGATGTCGAACCCGATCCCACCAGGACAGACGACCCCTCCGTCCTCCACATCGGTTGCAGCGACACCCCCGATGGGAAAGCCGTAGCCCTGGTGCAAGTCGGGCATGGCGTAGGAGGCTTCGACGATACCGGGCAAGCCGGCTACGTTCACCACCTGCCGCAGCGCCTTTTCCTCGGCGACCTGGGGGAGGAGGGTTTCGGACGCGAAGACGACCCCCGGCACGCGCATCGCCCCGGCGCGTTCGATGCGCCACCGATCGGGCCCATCGGGAAGAAGACGAACAGGCATGTTCCCACGTTCACGACGACTCGGCATCGCCAGGTTCCTCCGTCGTTGTCTATCCGAAAAGCCGTGGCGCGGCACGACCCGGGGCCTGGAGGTCTCGCTCGGCGAGCGATGTTTCAGGGACGAGCTGGTGCCTGGGCACGCGCGAGAGGCCGGACAGATCTCGGTGGAAGAGAGATCCGCCGGAGTCGCCGAATGCGATCGTCACCGCCCCTTTCCTCGGTCAGCTCCCCAGCGAGTAGGCGCTCTCGGCGTGCTGGGTGACGTCCAGGCCGGTGAACTCGTCCTCGGGACTCACCCGCAGGCCGATGGTGAGATCGACGGCCTTCGCGAGCAGCCAGGTCACCGTGAACGAGAAGGCGACGGCGACGGCGGCGGCGAGGAGCTCCACGCCGAACAGGTGGGCCCCGCCGCCGGTGAAGAGGCCGTTTGCCCCGCCCGGATTGACACTCCGGGTGGCGAACAGCCCTAGGAGCACCATGCCGACGAGCCCACCGACCCCGTGGACGGCGAGCACGTCGAGAGAGTCGTCGTAACCGAGCCTGAACTTCGCACGCGCGGCCATCGCGCAGAACACGCCGGCGACGGCACCGATCAGGATGGAAGCCATCGGCGACACGAATCCTGCGCACGGCGTGATGGCAACCATGCCGGCAATCGCACCAGAGGCGGCGCCGAGTGTCGTCGGGTACGACGCCCTGAAACGCTCGAAGCACACCCAGCCGAGCAGCGCTGCCGCAGCGGCCAGTTGGGTGTTGACGAAGGCATATACCGTCACGCCGTTCATCCCGAGAGCTGAGCCGGCGTTGAACCCGAACCATCCGAACCACAGGATTCCCACTCCGAGCAAGCTCAACGGAACCGAGTGCGGGGCCATCCCCTCGTGAGGCCACCCTCGGCGTCGGCCCAGGACCAGCACGATGGCCAACGTGGAGAAGCCGGAGTTGATCTCGACGACCGTGCCACCGGCGAAGTCGAGCACGCCGCGTCGGGCCAACCAGCCTTCAGGGCTGAACACCCAATGAGCGAGAGGCGCGTACACGAGGATGAGCCACAGGCAGATGAACACCACGAATGCGGTGAACTTGATCCGGTCCGCCGTCCCACCGGTGATCAGGGCTGCGGTGATGATGGCGAACATCATCTGGAAGGTGACGATGGCAAGCGGCGATGCTCCTGAGTGCGCGAAGCCCGGGAGCCCGTGTGCCATACCCCCCAGACCTGCCAGCGAAAGGTTCCCGATCAGGCCGTAGCCCGCGTCGTGGCCGAAGGCGAGGCTGGCCGCGACCACGGCCCAGAGCACGCTGACCGCTCCTATCGTGATGTAGTTGTTCATCATGATGGCCAGCACGTTCTTCGAACGGACCAAGCCGCCGTAGAAGATGGCGAGGCCTGGGGTCATGAAGAGCACGAGCGCAGCAGAGACGAGGACCCAGGCGGTGTCGGTGGCGTTCATATGCCTTGCTCGCTCCTATGTCCGTCGTTCGACCGGGCAGGTGTCGTCGACGTCCTGGACCGGCCAGCATCAATGAGCAGTCATCCGAAGAGCGGGCGACGGGAATCGAACCCGCATTACCAGCTTGGAAGGCTGGGACTCTGCCATTGAGCTACGCCCGCGCGTCGAGACGACGTTAGTACCTGTGGGCAGGGAACTCTAAGCTCGCTGGTTCCCGACGCGGTGCCGTGGTGCGAGGTCGTATCAAGGTCGTATTGGGAGCGTCTGGCGTGCGAGCCGTTCCTCGCCATCCCGCTTTCAGGGCCGCGAAAATCGTCTGTTCGGACGTACCGACGCACTTGGCACCTCGATTAGCGTCTCGGAAATGATCGGAGATGATCGGAAATGAGCAGCGTCGACTACGACGAGTTCGGTCTCTTCCACGAGAACGCGCAGGAATTCGGTCTGCCCTTCGACCGGCCTCCCGTCGTTCGGCGCGAGGCCGTCGAGGTCGAACCGGGTCGGTCGCTGAGCAGCCTGGTGTGGGGACAAGCCGAGCCCGAACTGGTCCTGCTGCATGGTGGAGCTCAGAACGCGCACACCTGGGACACGGTCGCCTTGGCCCTGAATCGCCCGTTGGTGGCGGTGGACCTGCCCGGTCACGGCCACTCAGATGATGGTCACGCCGGTTCGTTGTTGCCGGCCGACAGCGCAGCCGATGTGGCGGTGGTGATTCGCTCTCTCGCCCCATGCGCAGGGGCGGTGATCGGCATGTCGCTCGGTGGCCTGATCGCCATCGCGCTCGGCCGACAGCACCCCGATCTCGTGCGCCGCCTCGTCCTCGTCGACATCACCCCGGGTGTAAACGCCGAGAAATCGGCGCCCATCACTGCATTCGTCCAGGGGCCTGCCAGCTTCCCGAGCTTCGAGGAGATCCTGGCACGGACCATAAAGTTCAACCCGACCCGGAGTGAGTCGTCGTTGAGGCGTGGCGTTCTGCACAATGCTGTTCAGCAGTCCGACGGCACGTGGGTTTGGCGATACCGTCGGTTCCCGTCTGCCACCGAGTACGGTTCAGTGAACTATCCTGTCTCTTGGGAACATCTGTCCGTGCTAACCGTGCCTGTCATGTTGGTGCGCGGGATGCTTCCGCAGTCCGTCGTCGACGATGCGGACGAGGCAGAGTTCCTTCGGCGTCAACCTAACGCACGTGTGGAGCATGTGACGAACGCTGGGCACAGTGTGCAGGGGGACGCCCCACTGGAGCTCGCCCGTCTGATCGCCGACTTCGTGTGTTCTTGAGCGCGATTTGAAGTCCACGCGTTCTTGAGCGCGATCAGAGAACCGCCTTCTAGCCAGCACCTCGCCAGCCGGGCAGAGGGGGTCGAGGCCCTTCGAGTGCCGGCGTGGCGGAGGACCGCCAACCGGTAGGCGGCCCCTTTGGCCAGCTGTCGCTCTGTCACCTGGTCTCCAATCCCTCGATTGGAGACCCCATTCTGTAAACGATGTCCGTCAGTTTTAGAAAGTCGGGGAGGGGGGACTCGAACCCCCGACCTCCTGCTCCCAAAGCAGGTGCGCTACCACTGCGCTACTCCCCGGGTTTTTTCTGGGGCCTGACCTGGTATTTCTCTCTCCTGGCCCGAAAATCTCCCCCAGTACAGCGCTACGAGCGCACATATTTCGAGCGTGTGCCGCACTGAAGGAGAACCATGGACAGGATAGGCGACCTCGACCGGCTGGCGAGGTCCTTCGAGCGCCATTTACGGGCGGAGAATAAGTCCCCCAAGACCGTCGCCACCTACGGAGAGGCAATCACTCAGCTTTCCGCCCACTTAGCGCAGTTTGGGATCGGGCATGCTTCTCGGATCACGCGCACATTCAATCCTTCATGCGCCATGGTGTGCACAAAGATGACCGCGCCAACCCTCCCGTGCATGGTCGAATTGTCGAACATGGCGCGTTCGGCGCAACCGGCGCGCAATCGGATGACTATCCCAAAAGTGCCTGATTCGTGCTTACCCGGGCGAAGGACTCAACAGCTAACCGTGGTCCCTATGCACCGGTCTCGGCAGGTCCCCGTCACGTACTCGAATGAGCCGTTCTATGGGCCGGCTTCCCGCCATTGATGCATGGCGCAGATGCCGCTCGCCACAAGGTCATGCAACGAAGAGCGTCTTGCGTTGGTGCTTCAGGCTGCCCAGACGACGGACGACCTCCTCCACGCTGAGGTCGTCACGCCCACGGACGCGCGAGGCGAGGATATCGAGTCGCGCTTCCTCCCGGCTGCGCAGCCGCGTTCGGTCGGCCTTAGGCCTCCTCCTAAGGGCCCGGTTGAACGCTGCGTTCGCCGCAACGGGGCTGTCGAGCTCGAGGATCCCCGCAATACCGACGAAGGACCGGCTCTGGTCGCGCAGTACCAGAGCCTGCTCGTCACGATCCATGTCTTTGCTCATAGTTCCTCACTCTTCCAAGAACACATCGCTGCAGGCGACAAGGCGGCCGGGACCCAGTGCGTGCTCGTCAAGGCGGCCCAATCTGCTTGGTTCGCCATCCGTTGGCTGCTGTCTCGGCGTCGAATGTGATGCGCTGCCCTACCACCAGCTCTTGGTCGTTGGAACCCTCAGCAGACGAGAAGCGCAACATGGCTGGGTCCTTTCGCTGACCTTCGAGCAACTTGGCGGTCGGCGACAGTCGAGCCTCGATGTCGGTAACCATCCTACTCTAGTTCCAAAAAACTAGCAATGGATTTCTGGAAGGATTTAACTATACTTGTCCTATGGCCGAGTGGAGCTTCCTCACCAACCATGCCCGGACCCTCGTCTGCATCGCTCATGACCCCGGGGTGCGCCTGCGCGACATCGCCACGACGCTAGGCATCACCGAGCGCAGCGCCTTTGGCATCGTCACCGAGCTGACCGCAGCCGGCTACGTCGTGAAGGACAAGGACGGCCGTCGCAATCGCTACCGCATCCAGGCCCATTTACCCTTGCCTGAAACCGTCGGTCAAGAGCGGACGATCGGTGAGGTGCTGGGGCTACTCGTGGACACCAAAGCTCGTAGGTGACCCAGGGGTCGGAGGTGACGCGAGGTGGGAAGGACGTCACCGATGTGAGCGAGCACGGCGGACACCGAAAGCCCACCCCTTAGGCCAATCAGGGTTGAGGCACCAGCCGGTCGTCTATGACGGTCAGCATTGTCGCGTCTCCGTGACTGTCCTGTGAGGCCAACCTGAGTGGGGCCACCACCACCGGTGTCAACTTCAACAAGGTGAAGTGGTCGAATACCACCTGCTCGAATGGCACGGTGAACGTTGGAACCAAATCCTGCTAAGTGACCGTTGACTAGCTTGCGAGGCCCCCGGCTTCGGTCGGGGGTCTTCGGGCAGGGGACACCACTGGCTCGTCTCCGACGCGTCCGGTGATGTGAAAGCTAAGTCCAAGATTTTTGCCCAAGCGGTCGACGGCTTTGACGAGCCGGTGTTTATCAGGAACGCCCATCTCGCGGGCTGCGACTCCGTAATCACCGTGCCGAGCAGCAGCGGCGAGCGCGTGAAGCTGAAAGATCGTGGCTCGATCAAGGCGACTTTCTCGAGCCATGGAACAGCATGAAGGGTCCAACAAGTCTCGCTCGTGACTGGTCAGACAGCGTGACTGGATAGTCTCGATGACATGGAGACTTGGGATACCATTCGGGCTCGTCGTAACGTCCGAGCCTACGACGATCGGCCGATCGCTCCGGAGCACCTTGATCGGATTCTTGAGGCCGGGTGGCGCTCGCCTTCGGCGTCAAACCGCCAAAAGTGGGACTTCGTCCTCGTGACCGAGCCGGGCCAGTTGCAGGAACTGTCGACCGTCTGGGTCGGCGCCGGCCACCTGGCGACAGCCAAGGCAGCGATCGTCCTCGTTCTGCCCGAACCGGAGGCTGAGCGCTATCGGACGATGGATCAGTACGACTTGGGACAAGCGACCATGGCGATGATGTTGGCTGCCGCGGACCTGGGAATCGGGAGCGGCCATGCCGCGATCGAAGACCAGGAGGTGTGCCGGCGTATCCTCGGTACGCCGGCAGACCACATTTGCGTTTACATGATCGCTTTCGGATATCCGGCCGATCGGCCGCTGAGGCCGATTGCCAAGCCGGACAGACGGCCCTTCGACGAGGTCGTTCACCGCAATCACTGGTGACGGGCTACGCGCCTGCGCATGCAGCGCACATCACCGGACCCACCCCCGAGACCGTCTGAAAGATAGGGAGCACCCGTGAAGACACATCCTGACAAGGCACTTCAGCCCCGCGTGGCCGTGATCGGCACCGGCACAATGGGGCGCGCTATAACCGCCCGGCTCCTGGGCTCGGGCCTGCAGGTCGACGTCTGGTCACGGCACCCCACGTCCACCATGTCGTCTATAGAGCTCGGTGCCACCGGCCATGCCGAGGCCCCGAGCGCCGTGGCTGACGCAGACGTCGTCGTGACCATGCTTCCGACCGTTGACGCCACGAGAGCGGTGATGTTCGACGCCAAGACGCTCGACGCCATGCGGCCGAACACGACGTGGGCTCAGATGGCGACTATCGGCGTCGCGGCAACAGAGCTGCTTCACTCCGAGACCGAGGCGCGGCGTCCGGACATCATCTTCGTTGATGCTCCAGTGTCAGGTAGCAGGGAGCCGGCCGAAGGTGGGCAGCTGCTCATCCTCGCTTCGGGAGCGGAGCCCGCGACGGGGATGCTCGAACCCGTTTTCGCCGCGCTCGGGAAGACCACCATGTGGCTCGGACGTGTCGGGGCCGGCAGCCGGATGAAGCTCGTCTTGAACACGTGGTTGGCGTTTCAGACTGAAGGTGCCGCGGAGGCGGCGGCTCTGGCGCAGCGGTTCGGCATGGATCCCGGTCTGCTGCTCGAGGCATTAAGCGACAGCCCGCTGGCTTCGGGATACGCGCTGTCCAAGCTCAGGAGAATGGTCGATGAGAACTACCGTGCCGACTTTGCCCTCGACTTGGCTCTGAAAGATCTCGACCTTGTTGCATCCGACGCGGGCGTTGACGCGGCCCCAATTGCCGTTGCCATCGCCGACCGTTGGCGCGATCTCATCCGGCACGGGTCAAGTGGTCTCGACGTGAGCGCTGCTCGTCGCGGGCTTGGGTAAGCGAGCCAACGGCCGCAGGTTCGGTCGCATCACGCTGCTCGCATCCAGCGTTAGATGCTCTCTCGACGCACCTATGACCACTGGGATTTTGGCACAAGGGGTGGCGACCCGAAGGGTCCAATGAATCGCCCTGGGTTTCTTGGAGACTTTGCCCTGCGAATCCTCGCCTCGTCGCGCACCGATGCGAGAGCCCCGGATCGACTTGGAGATCATCGACGTTCAGGCGCTTCGCAGATAGGTGCGGAGAGCGCGTCGAATGATCTCTGAAACGGTCACTCCTTCGTCGGCAGCACGCTGCGCCGTTTGATCCCTCAACTCGGGATCAAGGCGGACAGACTCGACTTCCTTGGCTGCATCGCCAAGAGGTGGGCGGCCTCTGCCTCGGGGCTTTCCGAGCAGTTGTCCCGGTTCGTAACCTCGCTCAGCCTCCTCGACGAACTTCTCGATCATGTCGTCGTCGATCGGCTTTCCCGACTTCGTTCGTCCGTAGATGCGCTTTGTAGTCATTTCTCCTCCCCGAACAGTTCCTGCTGAGTGCTGCGCCTCAAAGCCATGACATGAATCACGACCACGTCCTCGGGAATGTCGAGAACGACGAGCTCCAGAAGGTTCCCGGCTCGGTCCGGCCCCACCAGGAGAAAGCGTGGGGGATCCTCGCCAAGCTGAATCCAGGCGACGACGTGTTCATATGCGTGAGAGATGTCCTCGTCGGGGACTCGATGACGTCGGGCTGACGGATGGATCTCCACTTATTAAGTGTAATACGGAAAAACGTGCGCAGGAGCGCAGCCGTCACGTGACCGGGCTTTGACAACTGGCTGACGAAAGCCGTGGGGGGCGAGAGGGAGAGAACGAGAGGTGACCCGCGTGTCCTGCTCGTGTCCTGGGGACGATCGGTGCACCTCCAACAACGTTCCGACCTGCATGTATGCAGCCGAACCGCTCTTGGAGGTGGTGCCTTCGGATACGAGCCGCCATTCTAGTTTCGCTGGCCAGCGGCTTCGACTGGGCGGACGTAAGCCTGCGGGTAGTTCCTGCCGCGATGAGATAGTGGCGGCGCTGGCTGTGCTAGCGGATCGGGACGGCAAACAGGTGCTCACCGTCCGGGAGGTCTACGTGGAGATGCTGGCCATCGGGACTTCGTACGCCGAGTCGATCGTCTTCAAGACCATGCAGCGCATGAAGCAGCCGGCCGCCCGGCCGCCGTATGCCCAGTTGGAGCGTGGCGCAACAGGAGGGTTTCGTCTGCTGCGCGTGCGGAGTTGACGCCAGCCCAGCTACCGCAGATCCCTGCCGATTCCGTATTTCACAGAACAACCCCAAGCCAAGCCGCCGAAGCCACGCCAACGCCTCGGCGGCGGTGTCGTTCACGGTCGCCATCTTCATGAGGCGCGACACGAGGATCGCCTCACCGATTTCAGCTCGCGTCGCGCCAGCCTGCTTGGCGAGCTTGGTCCACATGAGCGTGCAGGTGCTCGACTGAAGGGCCGCCGCCACCCCGATGCCGACGAGAAGCTTGTACTTCGTCGGTAGCGCCTGCAGCTCCGGGTTCTCCATGATCGACGCCTTGTGCTGCAGGTACGTCCTCGCGCCCTCCGGGACCGCGGCCTGGAGGGCGTCCATCGGGGTCTTCGTATTGTCTTTCATCTGCCCGCTCATCGCTCTTGCTCGCTGGTTACGGGCTGCAACCAGCCTGCTATCTCGGCCTTCGAGGGGACGCGGCCGCTGACCTTCACCTCGTCGTTGACCACGAGCCCGGGAGTGCTCATGACGCCGTAGGCCATGATGGCGGGTATCTCGGTCACCTTCTCGACCTCGAGCTCGAGGCCTGCATCGGAAGCGGCCTCCTTCACGAGACCTTCGAGGCGCTTGCAGTTGGCGCAACCTGTCCCCAAGATCTTCACGTTCATTGCGTTCTCCTGTCTCCCGTGGACCTCTTTGCGAGCTATAACACCGCGTTGAAGACGTAGCCGATGATGATGATCGCCACGGTGACCACGCCTATGAAGATCGCGATCAGCTTCGGCTTGATCACCTTTCTCAAGATGATCATCTCCGGCGTGGAGATGGCGGTGATGGCCATCATGAACGCGAGCGTCGTCCCCATCGGCAGACCCTTCCCGATCAGCGCCTGGACGATCGGGATGGTGCCTGCGGCGTTCGAGTACAGCGGCACCGCGATCAGCACTGCCAGAGGGACCGCCAGGGGATTTCCTCGTCCGGCGTAGTGCAGCACGAAGCTCGTCGGCGCCCATCCGTGGATTGCCGCCCCGGCGGCTATGCCGCCGAGGACCCATAGGTAGATGCGGCGCAGGATGTCCTTGGTGTAGGCGATCGCGTTGGTGATCCGTTCGGGGAAGCTGACGGGCACATCCGTGCTCTCCCCCATCTGGATCTCGTACACGTACGCCTCGACCTGGTCTTCCAGGTGCAGGCGACCGATCACGGTGCCACCGGCGATCGCCATCACGAGGCCCGTGCCGACGTAGAGGAAAGCGATCTTGATCCCGAACAGTCCCGCCAGGAGGACCAGGGCCACCTCGTTCACCACCGGTGAGGCGATCAGGAACCCGAAGGTCACCCCGAGGGGGAGGCCGGACTCGACGAACCCGATGAACAGAGGCACCGCCGAGCAGGAGCAGAAGGGGGTCACCGTGCCGAGCAGGGCTGCGAACACAGTGCCTAAGAACTCGCCCTTGCCGGAGAGGAGCTTCTTTACGCGCTCGGGCGGGAAGTAGCTGCGAATGGTCGTGACCACCGTGACGATGCCCGACAGCAGGAGGAAGATCTTCGGCACGTCGGTCGCCAAGAAGTCGACCGCGCCTGCCAAGTGGGTGCCGTGATGGAGGCGGATCACGTCGTAGGTGAGCAAGGCTGCGAACCGGTCGAGCTGGCTGTAGGCGCCTACCCAGAGGACGATCGCAACCGCGATGCGAAAGGCCAGGGGAGGTCGTGCGCGCAGGCGGGCGCGAAGGGGGGCTGGGACAATCTGTGCGGCGAGCGAAGCCACCGTCACGGCTGGATCTCCTTCGGACGAGGAGATTGCGCTCATGAACCCGCTACAGCGCTGCTCACCGCAGCCTTTGGTTGAAGGCCGGTGTCTTCTCCGCCGCGTCGCCG
>Ga0187858_10003010_pt1 | contig 16739 bp, 16 predicted proteins | sample June2016WEW_8_15_FD_133015 | JGI IMG/M metagenome (GOLD analysis project Ga0187858, IMG submission 133015) | Peatland microbial communities from SPRUCE experiment site at the Marcell Experimental Forest, Minnesota, USA - June2016WEW_8_150 | ecosystem: Environmental > Terrestrial > Soil >...
CGAAGGGTTCAACTTGGGGCGCCGCAGAAACGAATTATTGCCCGAGACCAGCTCGCTTTCGAGCGCACCGTCGCGATACATCTCCTGAAATACGATGGCCTCCGCCAGGTGATTGTGCAGTTCCGGATTGGAGGGATGAAGGGCGATGGCGGCTTTGAAATCGGCGATCGATTCGTCGTATTCGAGATTGTAAAAGTGGGCGTATCCCCGTTCGACCAGCGGATCCTCGGCCCAAGCCGTGAATATCAGAAGCGAAGCCAGCAGGAGCAGCCGCACACTTTCATCGTATCGCGGCGGGCGTTTCAGGTTGTTGAACGGGCGCAGGTGGGGCATGCTTAGCTTGCCCGTCCAAACCAGCAGCGGCGGATGGAATTGTCCGGCAAGCTAAAGCTGCCAGCTAATTCCACCGATAAGTTGGTGTACTGCATCCGCGTCTGGGAGCGGTTGCAAGTGCCCAAGAGAGGAAGATATGAACTTTAGTTCCGCAATACAGGCTCATACGAATTGGAAACTGCGCCTTTACGCCCAATGCCAGAATTCGTCAAAAGACGTAATCGATATATCCACACTGGGGAAGGACAATGCTTGCGAGCTGGGAAAGTGGCTGCATGGAGACGCCCAGCGGCACACCTCGGATCCGCAGTTCGGCGAGCTGATCTCCTCGCACGCCGCGTTTCATCGGTCAGCCGCCTCGGTCGCCGCAATGATCGAGGGCGGGAAGCGGGCGGAAGCCGAGGCCCTCCTCAACTCACCCGAATCGGAATACTGCAAGGTTTCGGTCCGCGTGGTGGGATTTCTCATGGGCTTCAAAACGCGCTACGGTGACGCGTAAATCCCTTCGTCTCAAAACCTTCGGATAGCGTCACCCATTTTCCCGACAGCCCAACGCGCGTGCTCGGCGACCATCGGGTCCCCGTATGCGGCCAGCTTTTCGAGCGCCGCGCGGAACTTGGGCAGGCCGCGGTTGCCCATGGCCACGGCTACGTTGCGCAGGAAGCCGGCGTAGCGGGCGCGCCAGACGGGCGTATCGGCGAACAGGTCGCGGAAGTCGGCTTCGCTCAGTGCAGCCAAGCGCTCGAGCGGCGGCGCGAACTGGCGCGGATGAAACGCCACATCGCCGGTGACCGGAGCGCGCCGGTTCCACGGGCACACGTCCTGGCAGATGTCGCAGCCGAAGACGTGGCCGCCGTTGCCGGCTCGCCGGTCTTCGGCAATCGCGCCGCGCAGCTCGATCGTCAGATAGGAGATGCACAAGCGCGAATCGACCGCGTGATGGCCGCCAAATGGCACGATGGCCTGGGTGGGACACGCATCGATGCAGCGGCGGCAGGTGCCGCAGCGGTCGGGCGGCGGAGCGTCGGCAACGATCTCGAGCGACACCAGCAATTCGCCGAGGAAGAACCACGAGCCGCGCGGCTGGTTGATGAGGCAGGTGTTCTTGCCGATCCAGCCCAGGCCGGCCAGGCGCGCATAGGTGCGCTCCAATAGCGGCGCGGTGTCCACACAGATTTTCGAATCGAATGGCACGCCAGCAAATTCGCGGAGACTCCCTTCCAAACGTCGCAGACCCTGCCGCAGCACGCGGTGATAGTCCTCGCCCCAGGCGTAGCGCGAAATCCAGGCCAGCTCGGCGTCGTTGAATTGAGTCGAATAGGGCTGCGGAGCATTGTAGAGCTTACCGACGCAAATCACCGAACGGGCCGACGGCAGCAGCGCGCGCGGATCGTCCCGCATGGCGGCGCGGCGATCGGTGAGATAGCGCATCTCACCGGCGAATCCCAAATCCACCCAGGCGTGATATTGGTTGCGGTCGTCCGCCGGCGCGGCGCGGGCTACGCCGGCCAGCTCGAAGCCGCACGCTTCGGCCAGGCGGCGTACGTCCGCGCTCGTCAAATTTCCAGCCCCACGGAGCGCATCAGCTCGATGGCGTTGCTCTTGCGCACCACCCCCGGCTGCATGCGGTAGTCGAAAAGAATCTTGCCGTCCTCGATGCGGTCTTCGAAGTGGACATTGCGGGCTCGGTCGCCCAACGTGTCGGCGATGCCGGCCAGCGCCAGGTCGTGGGTGGTGATGAGGCCCATCGCGCCGCGCTCCACCAGGCCGCGCACCAGTGCCTCGGCGCCGATGCGCCGGTCGTGGGAATTGGTGCCGTGCAGGAATTCGTCGATCAGAAACAGCACCGGGCGCGCGCCGGCGGTCTGATCCAGGATCTGCCGCAGCCGCAGGATTTCCGCATAGAAGCGCGAGATGCCGCCTTGCAACGAATCGTTGACGCGAATCGAAGCGCCCACCGCCAGCGGCGAAAGCCGCAGCCGCGCGGCGCGCACCGGCGCTCCCGCCTGCGCCAGCACCACGTTGACGCCCAGCGTGCGCAGCAGCGTGCTTTTGCCGGACATATTGGAGCCACTGACCACCAGCAGGCGGAGGTCGCCGCCGAGCGTGACCGAATTGCGCACCAGCTTCGAATCCGGTATCAGCGGATGGCCGATCTCGACGGCCTCGAGCAGCGGCGATTCTTCGGTAAACTCGGGGAACGGATCCCGCGGATGCTCGAAGGCGTGGCTGGCCAGCGAGGCCAGCGCCTCGATTTCGCCCACCGCCGACAGCCAGCGCCGCACCGCCGGTCCCGAGCGGCGGCGCCATTGTTCCACGCGCACCGCCAGGTGAGGCGTCCAGAAAATGAAGATCTCGGCCATCCGCACGAACACGTTGTCGCGCGAATCCAGGTACTCGATCAGGCGTTTGAGCTGCGCCAGGCGGCGCGAAGGCGGCGCTCCCTCAGCCGCCAGCGAGCCGCGGAGCGAAACCAGCAGCGGCGCCTGGAACTGTTCGCGCTCGATCAGCACCAGCACCTCGGAGACGAGCCCCAGCTCGTGCGCCGCCTGATCCACCGCTGTCACAACCTCGCCTACGCTTTGATGCTGGCGGTAATAAACCCAACCGTTGATGGCGAGCGTGGCCAGGAACAGATCGCGCAGCAACAGGCGCGTGCCGCCGGACAGCACGGCCGTCCCGGTCAACTGGAGCAGCAGCGCGACGCCGGCGGCCGCACCGGCAATTCCCAGCAGCGTGCACGCCCACAGCGCGAACCGCAGGCCGCGCCCGCCGAGCCGTGGCTGCGCCTCGCCCCAGCGGGCGAGCGCATCCGCATCCACGCCGGTCCGTGCGTCTTCGGCCAGCACCGCCAGGCGCTCGCGCAGATCGAGGCGCGGCTGCAGCTCCGTCACCGCCTGTTGCCGCGAGCGCACCACCTGCCGGTCCGCCGGCTCCAGCAGCCACTGCGCCAGGGTCCGTTCGCCGGCGCGTGTGCGGGCGGTGGAAAGAAGCTCGAACAACGAGCCTATGCCGAACAGGTCCAAATCCTGCGCGTAGGGATGCGCCATGTCCAGGTAATTGTCGCCGGTGTTGCCGGTGCCGGGCCAGGTGCCGTCCAGCCGCGCCAGGCCGCGCTCGAAGAAGCGCGCCGCGCGACGCTCCTTTTCGAGCTGCCGGCTGAGGCGCGCATGGAACGCCATCAAGGCGACGAAGGCGGCGGCGGGGATCAGCGTCCAGAGAATGGTGATACGCGCCGCGGAAAGCGCCAGCCACACCAGCGCGCCCGCCGCGGCCACCACCGCCAGCCGCCAGTAGCCAAGCCGGCGCTGGCGCGCTTCGCCCGCGATGATGGAGGCGCGGCGCTCCGCGTTGAGCGCCGTATAAATGTCGCGCGGCTCTTGCACTTTGTTTATTCTCGCAGACGGCACTGAGCGATTTGGGCAGGCATTGCGGCACACACGCCCACGAAGCGCCCGCAGGCCCGGGGTGCGCGACGTGGAAGTGGGAGCTCAGCGCCTGGCTTTGTATCAGGGCATCGGCTTCAGCCGTGCCACAACATCATCGATAGCCAGAGGCTTTGGCCACTGCGACTTTCCTGCGGGCGCAGGGGCTGAAGCCCACACCTTTCTTGCGATCCTTCGGCACGGCTGAAGCCGTGCCCTGATACATAGCCTTCTGAGAGAGAAGCCTTGCGTACCCCACGGCTCGGACTCGATCGAATTCATGGGCAATGGGTGGTTTCGACATCGCTAGGTCGCGCGTTCGCAGGCCGGGGCCTGCGCCACACGGCATGTTATATTGAGGTCATGCCGGGCGGTTATCTTCCGATTCTCATTTTCCTGGCGGTAGCTGTGGCGTTTCCGGTGGTGGCCATCGGGGCGGCCAAGCTGCTCCGTCCGTCGGCTCCGTCCGTTACCAAGCTCGAAGCCTACGAGTGCGGCATCCAAGCGGCGTCGGATTCGCGGGGCCGCTACACGGTCCGCTTCTACATCATCGCCATCCTGTTCGTAATCTTCGACGTGGAGACCATTTTCCTTTACCCATGGGCGGTGCGCTACGGGTCGCTCGGCTGGTTCGGTGTGGCGGAAGTGGCAGTGTTTCTGGGGATCCTGGTGGTCGGCTATATTTGGGCGTACAAAAAGGGTGCATTGGAGTGGGTCTGAAACTCGCTCGCTCAGCGGCTTTCCCCGCTGCCGATCGAAGTCGCCGCCCTCCATGGCCCCGGCAAAATTAATTTGACCTTTGTCAGCCGGCGCTGTAGTGGAAACGGCGGCTCGAGGGTCTTAGGATTGGAGCGCGTTAAGGTTCGCCCGGCTGACTCGCGCGTGGCGAAAGTGGCAGCGTTCCCGGCTTTCATCCGCGTCGGTTAAATTGAATGCATAAGGAAAGGTGTACTGTTATGGCCCTGAAACTTGTTCGTTCCGCAATTTTCTCCGTTTTGGCGTTAGGAGGGCTCGGCTCGCTCGTGGCTCAGACCGGGCCCGAGTCTTCGCTGCCCATGCTGCGCCTGGTGAGCGCCACCGTTGGACCGCTTTCGATCGCTCCCGGCTCGAACGGAATCAACCAGACCGTGGAAGCGTATAACGCCGGCGGTGGCGCGCTGTCTCTCTCCGTCAGCTCCTCGGCAACGTGGCTGACGCCCAGCGTCGGCGCGGCCCGCGCCTGCACCACGACCACCGTCGCCACGTCGTGCGTCCCGCTGATTTTCGGGCTGAACACCGCGTCGCTGGCGGCGTCGGCAACGGCCTATACGGGAATCGTCACCGTCACGGCGCCCAACACGGTGGACGCTCCCCAGACCATTACGGTGACGGTGCTCATCGGCGGCGCCGTGCCATCGAGCGTGAACGTTTACGTGGCGCCTTACGTGGCCCCGCCGGCCCAGGCCAGCGCCGTCGCTGTTCCGTTTACCACCGGCAATTACATTACTGGCAAGGTCACCACGCAGGACGGAGCGAATTGGCTGAGCCTGACGCTCAGCGGCGCCGGCAGCGTTCAGTCCACGTACCCGTACACGATCAACATAACCCCGCAGGCCAGCAACACAGCCGGCAACGCTTACACCGGCTCGATCGTTACTTCCGGCTCCAGTTTCGCCCCCGACAACAAGACCATCGCGGTGACCATGAACGTGACCACGCTGCCCATCGCGCAGCCCTCCGCCACCCAAGTCACGGAGCAGCTTGCAGTCGGCGCTCCGGTGGGTTACGCGGCCGTCACGTTTAGCAACTCCGGGAACGGAACGCTCACGCTTTCCGCGGTGGGGACGGGCAGCACAACAACGTCCGGCAGCACGCAATGGCTCACCCCGAGCCTTTCCGGTAACACCCTGCTGCTCGCATTCGACCCGACTGGCCTTTCGCCCAACACGTATACCGAGACGGTGACGATCCAATCCAATGCGGCCAACAGTCCCACTGTCATTCCGGTGACCTTTCAGGTGGTGGCCGCGGCGGCGCCGACCGTCTTCTATCAGGGCGTGGTGGACGATGCCGTCTTCGGCGGCGACGGCTTTACCGTCACTCCGGGCGATGTTATGGCGCTGTTCGGCCAGCAGCTCTCCTTTGCGGCGCCCAGTTCGGGGCCGCAGCCTCCGCTCGCGACCACCGTCGGCGGATCGCAAGTCCTGGTCAACGGCTATGCCGTACCGCTGTACTTCTCTTCCTACGGCCAGATCAACTTCCAGATGCCGGTGGATACGCCGGCGGGAACGGCGCTGGTGCAGGTTACAACCACTGAAACCTACCCACCCACCACGCTCGCCACGCTGCAAACCAGCAATACCGTATCGGTCAACGTGGCCGCGCGAGCGCCGCGGCTGCTGCTGATTTACGGCACCGGCGGCTACGGAGCCATCGTGGATGCTTCGCAGGGCAACGGCTTCAACACGCTGCCCATGCCGACGACCGTCTCCATTCCCAACTTCGTCACCAAGCCGGCTTCGCGCGGCGACGTGCTGACGATTTATGCGATTGGCCTCGGCCCCACGAATCCGCCGGTGGCGACCGGCCAGCCCGCGCCCGCCGCTGAGCCGCTGGCGCGGCTGACGTCGACGCCCACTGTGGTTTTCGGCGAGGACCGGGAAGGGCTCCTGGTCGAAGTGAACGTCCCTCCCGCTTTCGTTGCCTATGCGGGCTTGTCGCCATATTACGCCGGTCTGTACCAGATCAACGTGCCCATTCCGGCGACCTGTCCCACGGGCGCGGTTCAGGTGTCCCTGACATTTCCGGATGGGACGGCGAGCAACGCGGTCAACATCCAGGTGCAATAGGCGCGCAACAAAGCGGATCGCACGCCAACGGAGCCGCGACCAGAGGGAGCGGTCGTCTGGAAGACGCGTACACAGCCGCTCCCTAGCCCGTCCGGTCGAACGTATTGGGCCTGACCGCTCCCTACGGTCGCGGCTCCGTTTGATTGGGAACGGCCCGTGATCACGCCGGCTCGGCGTCACGTTACCATAAGGGTTGAACCCTTTGAAACCCGCTTCTACCCCCTGGCCTCAGGTTTACCTGTGTGTCGCCTTGACCACCCTGGCCACCCTGTTGCTCGAGCTCTCGCTGACGCGCATCTTCTCGGTGGTGTTCTATTACCACTTCGCATTTCTGGCGATTTCGATCGCCCTGTTCGGCCTCGGCGCCGGCGGCGTTTTCTCGTACGTGGTGGCGGGTTGGAAGGCGCCGCTGTGGACCAGCCTGGGCCGGCTGAGCTTGCTGAACGGCCTTCTGGTGGTGGGCGCGCTGCTCGTCCTGCTGGCGCAGACGAATAACAATCCCACCAACTGGGACCTGGCGCTGATCTATTTCAGCACCGCGCTGCCGTTTTTCCTTTCCGGCGCCATCGTGTCGCTGGCCATCGGCGAAACCATTAAGCACGTAAACCGGGTCTACTTCTTCGACCTGATGGGCGCCGCCGCCGGGTGCCTGTTGCTGTACCCGCTGCTCAACGGCTTCGGCGGGGTCAGCGCGGTGCTGGGCGCGGCCATCACGTTCGCCGTCGCGGCCGCCATCTGGCACAGCGTTTCCGGTTCGGTGCGCGGCCGCGTGGGATCGGTGGCGCTGGCGCTGGCGCTGGTGGCGTTTCTGATCCTGAATCAGCGCTACCACGTGATCGACGTCCGCCACGCCAAGGGGCAGACCATCTCGCACGAGATCTTCCAGAAATGGAACGTCTTTTCGCGCATCGGGCTGGTGGATCGCTCGAGCGAAGGCCGCTACAGCATCGTGATCGACGCCGACGCCGCCACCGACATCGCCACCTTCGACTTCGACCACCTCACCGCCGGGCAGCGCCACGATCTGATGGACCAGGGGCCGGCACTGCCCTACGCGCTCCGCCCCGGTGGCAAGACCCTGATTATCGGGCCCGGCGGCGGCTGGGACGTGGCGCGCGCGCTGGCTTACGGCAGCCACGATATCACCGGCGTGGAAATCAATCCCATCATCGCCACCACCATCATGCAGGAGCGCTATCCCGCGCTCAGCCACGGCCTCTACCTGCGGCCCGACGTCCACATTTACGTGGAAGACGGACGCAGCTTCGTGCGCCGCAGCACGGCCAAGTATCAGGTGCTACAGGCGACGCTGGTCGATACCTGGGCTTCCACCGCCGCCGGCGCATTCGCGCTTTCGGAAAACAATCTCTACACCGTCGACGCTTTCCGCGATTACCTGCAGCACCTTACCGACGACGGCGTAATCGCATTTACGCGCTGGGGCTTCGATCCGCCGCGCGAAAGCCTGCGCCTGATTGCGCTCGCCCGCGAAGCGCTGTCGGAATTGGGCGAGCGCCAGGCGTGGCGCCACGTGATCGTGGGCCGCTCCGGTTCGGTGCACGGATGGGGCGCGCAGGATACCGAGATCATCAGCCGCAAACCCCTCACCGCCGCCGATTGCGACCGCGCCCGCGCCCTGTTCGCCGCCGCCAACATGCAGGCCATCTACCTGCCCGATGCCGCCATGGAAAACCCGTTCTACGAGCTGCTGCACACGTCCGATCCGGCTGGCTTCGAGCGCAGCTTCGTCTTCGATATCCGCCCGGTTACCGATAACCGGCCCTTCTTCTTCTACACCGTGCAGCCGCGCGACCTGCTGGTATTTCTGCGAACGGCCTCGCATGACACGGCGGACTACAAGGTGAACAAGGCCGTGCCGCTGCTGTTCGGGCTGGCGCTGATCTCGTGCCTAGCCACGCTGCTGATTCTGCTGTTGCCGCCAGTGGTTCTGGGCACGCGCCTGCCGCGCCAGCCGGGGGTGCTGAAATTTCTGCTCTACTTCCTGTTCATCGGCGCCGGCTACATCCTCATCGAAGTGGCTCTAATACAGAGATTCGTGCTCTTCCTCGGCCACCCCACGCCGGCCCTCACGGTGGTCATCTTTTCCCTGTTGGTTTCGAGCGGGCTGGGCAGCGCCGCCGCCGGCCGCCTGGCGGCGCACCGGGAAAGCCGCCTCATCAAAATTCTGGGTTGCGTGGCGATGCTGGCTGCGCTGATCGGGCTGGTGCTCGGCTCGCTCCTCACTGCGCTGGTCTGGCTGCCGCTGCCTCTCAAGGCGGCGATTACGGTGGCGCTGATCGCTCCCTTGGGATTTGTCATGGGCATGCCCTTCCCCAGCGGGCTCCGCCGCCTGGAACAGTGGCATGCGCCTTCGGTTCGCTGGGCCTGGGCGCTCAACGCAGCGGCCAGCGTTCTCGGATCGGTGTTCGCGCTGGTCTCGGCCATCTACCTGGGCCTGGTCGAAACCATGATCATCGGCGGCCTGTTCTATCTCGCCGCGCTGGCCGTTGTGGCTAGAGTCCACATCGGCGATTCCTCCGCTCCCCAACCCGGCGCCAATCGAGTCGTGCTGGCGAGCTAGCAAGAAGTCAGGAGTCAGAAGACAGGAGTCAGAATGACAGCGGCGTGCGCAGGCGATTTCCTTGGTCCGCATCTTGATGGTAGACACGGAATGAGCTGCGGAGGATCTTCACCGCCGTCGAGACGCCTTCGCTGCGGACGGTCTGCCCCGCCACATGGAGCACCATTTTGACGGCGCGGGCAGGCCAATCGACCTCGAGTTCGATCATGTTTTCCGCAGGGATGGCATGAGCGCACTCGAACAGCAGCCCGCCACGAGAGATATTTAGCAAGCGGCCGGTTCCCGTCCGGACTACCCTTCGTCCCAGGATCAGCTTGTACTCGATGCGAGCCTGGATCGGATAGCGCCGGTCGGCGCGGCGTTCCGCCGCCAACACGGGACTCGGCGAGATATTCGCTTCCACTACTGAAGCCTCCGTGTCCTCCATTATCGGGAGTGACCGCACACTTGGCATAGACCCACTCGCCCGTAATGGTACTTGCAGGGTATAGTACCCCTATCGCCGGCGCATGGAGGCTAAAATCGGATATTTCGCTCTTGGTTTCGGGCAAGAGCGCGTCAGCCGTGGGATCCCGAGGCGAGGTAGTTGCGGCCAAAACCGCGAATCAAGCCGAGCCATTCGGACTTTGCCGCTTCATCCCGGTGCTGCGGTTTGCGTTTCCATACAGCCCCGGGAGGTGGCGTGGCCCCTGCCGGGTCCTCTTCATTGGCCAGGGCGACGACATGGAGATCCGGAGAGCTGCAACGGAGCTTCTCCACGAATTCGTGAAGGCCATGCTCGGCCATCGGCGTGATCAGTATGTCGACTGAAAGACGGAGCTTAACCACGATCTCCGCGGCATCGGCGACTCCTTTGGCGGGTACGGCTACATAGCCGGCCGCATCCAGGATTTGGCCCAGCCAGAAGACAAATCCCAAATCCCTATCGACAATGAGGATAGTTTTCAACCTGGATCCACCTAATGCGCCAGACTGCAATTCACACTCCACAGATGACTGATTGATTTCACATGGATTAAAGAATACGTGTCTCCAGTAATGTGGAAAAAAACCCTTCTTTTCAGGACACTCGCCGGTTAACAGCTTCGCCTCCGCCCGCGTCTTTCCCGCAGAATTCCATTTCCCGAGGAGGGACAAACGGATGCGAAACGTACTGCGAATTACGGCGCCCGCCGCGCTACTGGCGGGATCGCTATTTGGCGGCGGCTTCTACCTGCAACTGGGGAACCCGGAAGCCAGCCCGGAAGCTCGTAAACTCAACGCGGTGGTGACCGTCAAGTCGGCGGGCTGCGTGAAACCCGACGCAAGCAAGATAAGCGCGACGGCCATTGGAGTCGTGAACGGCGAGCGGCGCGAGATCCCGCTGAAACTGGAACCGCTCTCCACTCCCGGCATGTTCGCGATCACCCAGCAGTGGCCGAACCAGGGCCGCTGGGTGATCCGCCTGGAGGCCACCAACGGCGGCCTCTTCACCAGTCTGCTGGCGGGCGCCGGGCCGGATGGCGTGGACCGCTCTCACTACATGTCCGCCCACCAGCGGTTCGGCTCCGCCGACATCGAGGCCATGCTTCGGTAGTAACATGCAAGCAATGCTCGTCACCATTCCCGAGCCGGCCGACGACGAGAGCCTGATTCGGCAGGCTGCGGGCGGCGACCGTGCCGCCTTCGGCGAGCTATATCTGCGGCACGCGCGCATGGTTCACGCCATTCTGCTGGCGCGCGTGCCGCCGGCCGACGCCGAGGATCTGGTGCAGGATGTGTTCATGGCGGCCCTGAAACGGCTGGGGGAGTTGCGCACCGCGGCGGCTTTCCGTGGCTGGCTGGGCGCCATCGCGCGCCGCCGCGCCATCGACTACTTCCGCGATGGCCGGCGGCGCGCCGAGTTCTCGTTCGGCACGGAACAGGAAAGCCACGCGGCCGCTGGCGCCGATCAGGCGCTGGTCACTCTCGACCTGGTCCGCCGCCTGCCGGAAGCCTATCGCGAAACTCTCATCATGCGGCTGGTGGAAGGCATGACCGGCCCTGAAATCGCCCGGCAAACCGGCCTCACCGCGGATTCGGTGCGTGTGAATCTTTGTCGCGGCATGAAGATGCTGCGTGAATTGTGGAAAGGCGACGCTCATGCGTGAAGACTACCTGTGGGACCGGTCCGGGCCGCCCGATCCGGACATCGAGCGTTTGGAAAGGGAACTGGCGAGCTTGCGCTACCGGTTCGTCCGCCCCGTGCCCGGCGCACGGCGCAGCGGGCGCGGCGCGTGGCTCGCCATGGCGGCCGCGGTGCTGCTGGCCGCCGCCCTTTTGTTCCGCGGCTCGAGCGCCCCGGCCGCTGCCACTGCCTGGCGCATGGGAAACGCAACTGTGCTCGAAGGCCAGGTCCTGCGCACCGGAGACTTGGGAGTTACGCTCGAAGCCGAACCGGTGGGCCGCGTCGAGCTGGGCCCCGGCTCGGAGCTGCGCGCCGCCACCAGCCGCCACCTGGAGTTGCGCCGCGGCCGCCTGCACGCTTTCATCTGGGCGCCGCCACGGGAATTCGTGGTGGAAACGGCTTCGGCCCGCGCGGTGGATCTGGGCTGCCAGTACACGCTCGACGTGGATGGGGCGGGCAACGGGCTGCTGCGCGTCGAGACCGGCTGGGTGGCGTTCCAGTCGCAGGGACACGAATCGTTCATCCCCGCCGGGGCCGTATGCCCGACCCGCCGGCGCAATGGTCCAGGCATTCCATTTTATGAGGACGCGCCGGAGGCGCTCACCGGTGCTCTGGCAGCGTATGAATCCGGCGATGACGCGGCGTTGTCCCGCATGCTTGCCGCAGCCAGGCCGCGGGACGGCCTCACGCTCTGGCACCTCCTGCCGCGTGTTCCGGCCGCCGCGCGCGGCGATGTCTTCGACCGCTTCGCCCAGCTTGTGGGCGTTCCACGCGAACTGCGCGCCGCCGCCGTGCTGGGCGATGCCAAAACGCTGGACCTGTGCTGGAACGCGCTCAACCTGGAAGACACCGGCTGGTGGCGCGGCTGGGAGCGCCCCTGGCGGTAGCGGCGGGTTCGCCGGGCCAATCGGGCCGGGCATGCCCGGCCCCTACGAGTGCTTTGTAGGGGCGAGGCATGCCTCGCCCGCGGCTTGCGCGACAAGCGCCATCGTAATTGCGAAATGGCGCCCCGCTTTTCCGTGCGCGAGCGGGCGTCGGAAAGACAGATGATCACCGATGATGACTTGCATTTTCTTATCTGTGTTTATCCGTGTTCATCCGTGGCCGGTTTATCTTGGTTCATCCGTGGCCCCGTGCCTGGCGCCGGCCAGCTTGCGGTAACGGCCGGCGAAGTAGACGAGCGGCGCGCCTTCGCGGATTTGGGCTCGCACCATTTCGCCCACGATCAGATCGTGGTCGCCAGCAGTGAAGCGGTAGCGGGTGGCGCACTCGATCTCCGCCAGTGTGTCCGCGAGCAAGGGCGCGCCTGTTTCGCCAGCGTGCCACGCGAGACCATCGAAGCGGTCGTGTCCCTTGCGCGCGAAGCGTTCGGAGAGAGCGCGCTGTCCGGCGGCCAGCACGTTGACCGCGAAAAAACGGGCGTCGCGAAACGCGTCGATCACGCTGGCCGAGTGCCCCAGCGCCACCAGCACCAGGGGCGGATCGAGCGAAACGGAGGTGAACGAATTCACCGTGAGGCCGTGCGGCGTGCCTTCCCGGTCCACTACGCTGGCGATCGTGACGCCGGTTGCGAAGCGGCCGCAGGCGCGCCGGAAATCGTCCGCCGCCACGCGCTCAGCGCGGTCTTGTACCCCCTCGCTTGACATGTGGATAAATTCAATCCTATCATATGGTTGACCGCTACTGGGCAGTAAAGCTGGCGCGCTCCCAACAGGAGGATGTTTTGATCAAGCTGGATATCATCAACGAAGTCGTCAACCGCACCGGCATCACCAAGACGAAAGCCGAAATGGCTGTCGAGACGGTGTTTGAAACCATGAAGAAGGCGCTCGAGCAGGGCGACCGCATCGAGCTGCGCGGCTTCGGTGTGTTTAACGTGAAGCCCCGGAAGACGGGCATCGGGCGGAATCCGCGCACCGGCGCGGAGGTTTCCATTCCGCCGGGCAAGGCGGTGCGATTCAAGCCCGGCAAGGAGTTGCAGACGCTGCAGTAGACCGCTGCCGCGCGTCGCATTGTGACTCCCCAGGATTTCCCGCCCGCATCATATCCGCTCTACGCCGTGAGCGGAGCGGTGGAGGCGCCCGGCTTGCCGGAGGCCCGCTTCCGCGACCGTTACTGGGTGAACGCGCTGCTGTTTCTGGTCACGCTGGCTTCGACCACCACGGTGGGAGCCTCCATGCAAATGTTCTTCGACCGCAATCTGCCCTTTGACGTGGATTACAGTTTTGCCATGTACCCCGAGCTGTGGCGTCACCCTTCGGCGTTGCTGGCGGGGCTGCCGTTTTCGCTCACCTTGCTCGTCATCCTGATGGCGCATGAGCTGGGCCATTACCTGGCCGCGCTGCGGTACGGAGTGAATGCCAGCCTGCCTTACTTTCTGCCTTCGCCGTTCCTGGGGACGCTCGGCGCCTTCATCCGCGTGCGGTCGCCCATCTGCTCCAAGCGGGCGCTATTCGATATCGGCATCGCGGGGCCGCTGGCCGGCTTCGTCTTTCTGCTGCCGGCGCTTTCCGTCGGCCTCGCGTTTTCCAAGGTGATTCCGGGCATCGCCAACCAGGGAAGCCTGCAATTCGGTGTGCCGAGCCTCGAGTGGCTGTTCGGCAAACTGATTTTCCCGGGCGTCGCGGCGAGCGACATTTATTTGCATCCGGCCGCGCGGGCGGCCTGGGTGGGCATGCTGGCCACGGCCTTGAATCTGTTGCCCATCGGACAATTGGATGGCGGCCACATCGTCTACGCGTGTTTTCCGCGGCGCCACGCCGCCATCTCGCTGGCGCTCAGCCTGCTCCTGCTGCCGCTCGGCGCGGCCTTTCTGATCGACCAGCGCAGGTTCTGGTTCGGCTGGCTGCTCTGGGGCCTGGTGCTGCTGATTTGGGGACGGCGCCATCCCATGCTGTACGACAGCGGCGAGCTGGATCCGGGACGGCGCAAGCTGGCCGTGCTGGCGCTGGCGATCTTCCTGCTCTGTTTCACTTTTGTGCCCGCGACCACCGGCGGTTTGTGAGCGGCGATGAAAATCACCGCGACCATCATCACCTTCAACGAGGAGCGCAACATCGCGCGCTCGATCGAGAGCCTGCGCTGCTGCGACGAAATTCTGATCGTGGATAGCGGCTCGACGGACCGCACCACGGAGCTGGCGGAAAACCTCGGCGCGCGCGTGATCGAAGCCAACTGGCGCGGCTACGCCGGGCAGAAGAACTGGGCGGCCGATCAAGCCAGCCACGACTGGGTGCTTTCGCTCGACGCCGACGAAGCCTTGAGCGAAGCGCTGGAAGCCGAAATCTGGCGGCTGAAGAAATCCGGGCCGAGCCACGACGGCTACACCATGCCGCGCCTGGCGCGCTACATGGGCCGCTGGATTCTGCATTCCGGGTGGTATCCGGACCGCAAGCTGCGGCTTTACGACCGGCGCCAGGCCAAATGGGTGGGCGACTTCGTGCACGAAAGCGTGGCCGTCTCGGGGCGCGTGGGACATTTGCAGAGCAACCTGCTGCACTTCACCTGCGAATCGCTGGCCGAGCACATCAAGACCATGGAGCGCTACACGACGCTCGCGGCGCAGGAACTGGCCTCGCGGCGGATTCAGGTGCCGCTCTCCCGCGTGTTGTTCGCGCCCGCCTGGGAGTTCTTCAAAAGCTATTTTCTGAAACGCGGTTTTCTGGACGGCCCGGAGGGGCTGACGATTTCTTACATGGCGGCGTTCTACACGTTTCTCAAATACACGAAAGCGAGAAACATGAGCTGATGCGCATCCTGCATCTGGATGCCGGGCGCGAGATGCGCGGCGGGCAATGGCAGGTGCTGCGGCTGATCGAGGGCCTCGCCGGCGCTGGCGTGGAATCGACGCTGCTGGCGCGTCCCGGCTCGCCGCTGGCCACCGCCGTGCGCGCGCGCGGCTGGCGCGTCGAGCCGCTCGGCTTGGCGCGGGCCGCGATACTGGCTCGGCGGCACGACCTGATCCACGCCCACGATGCACGCTCCCACACGCTCGGCGCCATCGTGCGCGGCGCGCCGCTGGTGGTGGCGCGGCGGGTCGCCTTTCCGATTGGCTCGCGCTGGAAGTACGCGCGCGCGCGCCATTACCTGGCGGTTTCCGAATTCGTCAAACGGGTGCTGATGGCCGGCGGCGTTGCCGAGCCAAAGATCAGCGTGGTCTACGATGGCGTTCCCGTGCTGGCGCCATCCACCGGAACCCGCGTGCTGGCGCTGGCCAACTTCGGCGATCCGCAAAAAGGCGCGCCGGTGGCGATGGAAGCGGCGCGACTGGCGGGCGTCGAGCTGCTGCTCACCGACAACCTGGAGCGCGATCTGCCGCAAGCTTCGTCGTTCGTCTACATCACCCACGCCGAAGGGCTGGGCTCGGCCGCGCTGCTGGCGATGTCGGCGGGCGTGCCGGTGATCGCTAGCCGCGTGGGCGGATTGCCCGAAGTGGTGCGCGATCGCGAAACCGGGTTGCTGGTGGAAAATTCGCCCGCCGCGGTGGCCGGCGCGATCCTCGAGCTCGCCCGCGACCCCGAGTTCGCCCGCCGGCTGGGCCAGGGCGCCCGCCGCGCCGTCGTCGAGAACTTTACCGTCGACCACATGGTGCGCCGTACCATGGAGGTTTACCAAAAGGCGCTCTCATGATCGAATCCTGTCTTGCGCTGCTGTTCGGATTGCTCATCGGCAGCTTCCTGAATGTGTGCATCTATCGCTGGCCCCGCGATCTTTCGGTGGTGCGTCCGCGCTCCTATTGCCCTGCGTGCGAGGCGGCGATCTTCTGGTACGACAACGTGCCGCTCGTGAGCTACGCCATCCTCGGCGGGCGATGCCGCCACTGCCGGGCGCGCATTTCGCCGCGCTACCCGATTGTGGAACTGCTTACCGGCGCCTTCTTTTTCCTGATGGTCGACCGCTACGGGCTGACGCTGTTCGCGGGCAAGATGTGCGTCTTCACCGCCATGATGGTAGCGCTGCTTTTCACCGACCTGGAGGAACGCATCCTGCCCGACGAATTCACCGTGTGGGGAACCGTGCTGGGCCTGGTGTTCGCCATCTTCGCCGTGACCCCGGACGGGGCCGCATCTGTCTTCCTGTGGGTCGCCGGCGTGCACTCGTACGGGTGGTTCGCGCGAATAGCGGCCGCGGCGATTGCGGCCGCATTGCCGGCGGGCGTGCTCTGGGGCGCGGGTTGGCTGTATCAGAAGGCCAGGCATCGCGAAGGCGTGGGGCTGGGCGATGTCAAGATGGTGGCCCTGCTGGGCTGCTATCTTGGCCTGGAAGCCGGGCTGGTCGCACTGGTCTTAGGCTCGCTGGCAGGCTCGGTGCTGGGCTACGCGTACCTGAAATTGACGCACAAGGACCCATCCACCTATGAACTGCCCTTCGGCACGTTCCTGAGCGGAGCCGCGCTGGTCGTGGTGATTTTCAGTAGGCCGCTTTTC
>Ga0187858_10003011_pt1 | contig 16737 bp, 14 predicted proteins | sample June2016WEW_8_15_FD_133015 | JGI IMG/M metagenome (GOLD analysis project Ga0187858, IMG submission 133015) | Peatland microbial communities from SPRUCE experiment site at the Marcell Experimental Forest, Minnesota, USA - June2016WEW_8_150 | ecosystem: Environmental > Terrestrial > Soil >...
ATCACGCAGCTGGATCCGCCTTCTCCTCCGGAGGGTCGCGAATGGCTCATGTAGTGACCAAACTCAAAAACCCCTCCTTTAGTTTCAAGGGGTTACAGGTCGCAATGGCAAACATGCGCTAGTAAATAATCGGTAGTTTGCTGAAGTCGGCGCCGCCTTCATCGGTCACGCGCAGAATCAACAGCGTGCGGTCATCATGAGGCGGGCGGCCGACACCCGCGTGCTCGTCCGTAGCCTTCACGATGCGCTGCGCAATGGTATAGCCCGGGTCCGCGATCGCAACCTTGGCCAATAGGTCCTTCAATCGGTCGGACCCAAACTCCTCAAGATCAGTATTCATGGACTCATGGACACCGTCCGAGGCAAAAACCACGATGTCGCCCGGCTTTAGCGAGAGCCGGACCTCGTCATATTCGGTGTTAGGCAACAACCCAAGGGGCACTCCTCGAATATCAATTTCCGTGACTTTGCCGTCGTGAATCAGCAACGGCAAAGTGCCTCCGGCGTTGGCGATGCTCAGCTCGCGCAGAGCCGCGTCATAAACCGCAAAATGCATGGCGATGAAACGCGCATCCAGCCGAGCGGCAAGCAGCCGGCCATTGAGAAGACTGAGCATTTCAGCGGGAGTTGCCTCCCGATCGACAACAAGCTCCCGCAGGATGCCGATGGCCAGCGAACCATACAGTGCGGCCGCTGTACCCTTTCCGGAGACATCCCCGATGGCAATGGCCAGGCGCCCCACGCCATACGGCAGCAAATCGTAGAAATCCCCGCCGAGTTCCCGCGCCGGGACGTACGCGGTGGCCAAGTCCAGGCCGGGCACGTCGCGCGCGCCGCTGGGAAGAAGTTGCCGCTGAATTTCCCTGGCGGTCTCCAGGTCATTCTGCATGCGAAGCTGGGTCTCCCGTGCTTCTTCAAACAAACGCGCATTTTCCAGGGCCACGGCAACGTAAGAACCCAGGATATTCAGGAGCCGCTCGTGATCCGTCGAGAAGGCATTCGGCACCGTGCTTTCCAGATCCAACACGCCCACCAGGCGGTCCTGCCGAAGCAGGGGCACGACCAGTTCGGAGCGCACTTCTACACCCGATTCGCCTGGCAGGTATCGCGGATCCAGGCGCACGTCAATCACACGGATGGTCCGGCGCTCCGCCGCCGCGCTTCCGGTGATGCCTTGATGCAAGGGTATGCTCACGCGGGAGGGGATGGCGTCCTCGTAGCGCATGGCAAAAACGCTCTCGAGCACTTGTGTGGACTCGTTCCAGAGCATCACGGTGAATACGTCATAGTCCACCAACTTTTTGACGCGCTCCGCGATCAGCCGCAAGAGTTCGCCGCGGTCCAGGATTGACGTGATTTCATGACTGAGCTCATACAGGAGGGCGAGTGTTTCCCCTTGTTTTGGCTCCGTTACAAAGCCCGTCGGCGGCACGGGATCGGCTTCTCCGAGCAGCGAAAACGGAATAAGTTTGGGACTCTGATCCATGAGTCGAGGCCGACCACTACCCCTTAGATGTAGCGAGCAGCGGTTGGTTTCACGCGCAGCCCATTTTATCGTGAAAGGGGGAGGAATTGGTTGCCGGCGCCATGAAGAAAGATGATCGCGAGTATACGGCAAAAACGGTGTGTTCCTCTTGCTGGTGAGAGGGGCGGGCTGAGATAAGGCAGCAGAGACCCAACAAGATGGGGCACGTGGCCTTAAATGGGCGTAGATTCATCGGTCCCTGCACACGTAAAAACCCCGCTTGTCATTCCGAGCGGAGCGAGGAATCTGCTTTTCCCGCGTGCGAATTAGGACATGACTTAGACAGGTGTCAACAGCCTACTTCACTTCCCAGGTATCGCCCGCTCGCAGCAGCCGGTTCAGATCCCCCGGGCCCTTCTTGGCGATGACTTCGCGCACCTGGTCGTTGATGACGTCCTCGTAGCGCGGCAGATCGTCCCAGGCGCGAAACACGCCGATGGGGGTGGGGAAGCCCGGGCGATGCTCCATATGCGAAAGCAGGAAGGCATACGACGGCCGCGGGTGATGCGCATCATGCACAACCAGGTCCGACTCGGCGATGCCGTTGCCGAGCGGCACGACCTCGATGTCGCCGTCGGACTTGCGGCGGATGCCCTTGTCGCGATTCTTGCCGAACACAAGAGGCTTCCCGTGCTCCAGTTGCATAACGTGTTCGCTGCGCGTGTCTTTTTCCGTCAAACCTGTCCATGCGCCATCGTTAAAAATGTTGCAGTTCTGCAGAATCTCTACGAACGCGGAGCCCTTGTGCGCTGCCGCAGCCTTCAGGGTGTCCTTCAAATGCGCCTGAAATACGTCCACGGCGCGCGCCACAAACGTGGCTTCCGCGCCGATGGCCAATGACACGGGATTGAACGGGTGGTCCGGCGAGCCGAAGGGAGTGGACTTCGTGATCTTGTGAAATTCCGAAGTGGGCGAGTACTGGCCTTTCGTCAATCCATAGATGCGGTTGTTGAACAGCAGCACCTTGATGCCGACGTTTCGCCGCAGCATGTGAATGGTGTGGTTTCCTCCAATGGCGAGAGCATCGCCATCGCCGGTGGCCACCCAGACTTCCAACTCCGGATGCGCGATCTTGATGCCGGAGGCCACCGCGGGCGCACGGCCATGGATGGAGTGAAAGCCGTAGGTGTTCATGTAATACGGGAAGCGGCTGGAGCAGCCGATGCCGGAAACCACCACAAAATTCTCGCGGGGCACGCCGAGCTCCGGGAAAACGGCTTGCACAGCGGCGAGGATGGCGTAATCGCCGCACCCCGGGCACCAGCGCACTTCCTGGTCGGTCTGGAAATCCTTTTTGGTAAGTGGAGGAAGAGCAGTAGTCGTCATCGCGCCTCCTGGCGTCCCAGCAATTCTTCAATTTTTTGTTCGAGCTCGTTCTGTTTGAAGGGACGCCCCTGAATTTTGTTCAAGCCGACGGCATCCACCAGGTACTTCGCACGCAGCACCCAGAGCAGTTGCCCCATGTTGAGCTCGGGCACCAAAATTTTGCGGTAGCGCTTCAAGATGTCGCCGAGGTTGGCTGGCAATGGATTCAGGTAGCGCAGGTGTAGGTGGCCGAGCTTGCGGCCCTTGGCGCGCTCCGCCTTCACCGCTTGCGTGATCGAGCCATACGTCGAACCCCAGGACACCAAGAGCAGGTCGCCTTCCGGGTCGCCGCTGGGCAGCACATTCGGCACATCCTGCACGATGGCATCAATTTTGGCCGCGCGAATTCGCACCATCTTCTCGTGATTCAGCGGCTCGTAATTTATGTTCCCCGTGACGTCCTGTTTCTCCAGGCCGCCGATACGATGCTCGAGTCCCGGTGTCCCCGGGATGGCCCATGGCCGCGCCAGCGTTTCCGGGTCGCGCTTGTAGGGCAGGAATCCTTCGGGATCCGTTGCAAAACGCACGGGGATGCCCGGAATTTCCTCGACGCTTGGTATTCGCCAGGGCTCCGCGCCGTTGGCCAGGTAGCCGTCCGAGAGAATAATCACCGGCACCATGTACTTCAACGCAATGCGGCTGGCTTCCACGGCGATCCAGAAACAATCCCCGGGCGTCGCGGCCGCAAGCACGGGAATGGGCGCTTCGGAATTGCGCCCAAACAGCGCCTGCAGCAGGTCGGCCTGCTCGGTTTTCGTGGGCAGACCGGTCGAAGGGCCACCGCGCTGAATATTGCAGATCACCAGCGGAAGCTCCGTCATTACCGCGAGTCCCAGGGCTTCCGTCTTCAACGCCATGCCGGGGCCGGAAGTGCTGGTGATGGCCAGGCATCCGGCGTAGGAAGCGCCAATCGAGGAAGTAATCGCCGCGATTTCATCTTCCGCCTGGAAGGTCAGCACTCCAAAATCCTTGTACTGCGAAAGCTCGTGCAGGATGTCCGAAGCAGGCGTAATCGGATAACTCCCCAGGAACAACTTGAGTCCGGCTTTCTTCGCCGCCGTGACAAACCCCAGCGCCAGGGCTTGATTGCCGCTCAAATTGCGGTACAACCCGGGGGAAAGCTGCGCCGGCGGAATCTCATAGCTGATCTGGAACGCTTCGGTGGCTTCGCAATAGGAATAACCGGCCTTGAGCGCCAGCTTGTTGGCCTCTGCCAGCAGCGGTTTCTTCTTGAACTTGTCATCGATCCAGCGGACCGTCGGCTCCATCGAGCGGTTGTATAGCCAGTAGCACATGCCCAGCGCAAAGAAGTTCTTGCAACGGTCCATGGCTTTGGCGTCGAGACCCAGATGTTGCAAGGCCGAACGCGTCAGACGCTGCAATTCCACGGGAAAGACACGGAATTTGTCGAGCGAATGGTCCTCAAGGGGATTAGTGGTCAGGTGCGCCTTGCGCAGGTCGCTTTCCTTGAAGCTGTCGGAGTTGATGATGGCGATGCCGTTCGCCTTCAGGTCGCCAACATTCACCTTCAAGGCCGCCGGATTCATGGCGATCAATACATCGATGGAGTCGCCCGGGGTGTGCACTTCCTCCGAGGAAAAATTCAACTGGAAGCCGCTCACGCCCGGAACGGTGCCGGCAGGAGCGCGAATCTCCGCGGGATAGTCCGGAAAAGTGGCGATATCGTTTCCATAAAGCGCGACGGTGTTCGTAAACTGGCTGCCGGTGATTTGCATGCCATCGCCAGAATCTCCGGCGAAACGGATCACCGCCTGATCAATACTTCGCGTTTTGTCTTCCCTGCGGGAACATCCATGAGCGTGGACATCGTGCGACTTACCCCCGTCTTCCAGTGACTCCTCCAGCATGCCGGAAGGAGTTCGGCTTGCAACAAATCGGCGGTTCGGTGTGTTTCCAGCGGGAGCGAGCGCTAAACCGCCAAGAACCGGCTTATCAAGAATACCACAGGAGCGCAGCGGCGACAGCGAACCGCGCCAGTCAGCGCGTCACAAAGTACTAAACCCGCATTTCCGGGATGAACTCTTTCCAAAGAACCTTACGTCGCGCGCCGCCGGAGTTTCGCTGATCTCGCGGGGACTTGCTCGGGTGGAATACTCGTTGTTTCCATGGCAGGAAAAGAGTAGGCTGAGGACCCGGAGGTCTAAATCGGAGCTTCCGGTCACTACTATGTTTGAATCACCTCTAAAGCAGGAGAAAGAAAGCAGCAAGACAGGGCTGTGGATCGGCATTGGGATAGTTGTGGTCCTAGCAGTAGTGGCGCTGATCTACGTGACCTCAAAGCGCAGTGCGAAAGGCCCGGCCCCCGTTGCAACGCTCACCAACGTGAAGGCCGATCCAGTCCACGACTTGCGGGTAGTGAGCGCCAAGATGGATAAAGATTTCAGCGGCACGACCGCTATGTGGTCGGTCGACATTAAGAACTCATCTGCGGAGCTCACCTACAGCAATATCGCCTACGAGACGACCTACGCTGGCGCGGACAATCGGGTTTTGCTTGTCAACCAAGGCAAGATCCCCATCACCATCGGCCCCGGCGATGACCAGAGCGCGCAGTTTCGCGATACGCTCTACCCGACTGGCACGATCTGGTTCAAGATCCGGATTACGAACGCCACGGCCGCGAAATAGTAGCTAGCAAAGGGCTGCTGCCCACATTAGGAGATTGTCACCGAAGCTGCAACCTCGCCTCGCGCGGTGGGGGTATCCCTGGGCGGCGTGGCGCAGGCCCGCCCAGGCAGTTGAGGACCTCGGGGCGCCTTCCGCTTCGCACCCATCCGCTGCATCCAGCGCTGCCACGCTCTGCCGTGCTCGCAAGAATCATTCGTCCGCCAATGTCATTCCGGGAGCCGTTCGCCTTTTGAACGGCGCGAGGAACTCTTGTCCATGCGTGCTTTTTGCGCCATGAATCTGCTTTTTTGCTGGTCTTTTGCGGAAGCCAGAGTAGGGCTTAGCTTTCCAGTGAAGTAGCCGTCGTTCTTCGGCCTTCAAATTGTTCCACCACACTCTTGAGCCGGAAGAAAAAAAGCCACCAGATACTGATCGGGAGCAGCATGAATACAACGGAGACTGCCAGGAGCTGCCTCATCGATTCGGCTTCGGTGACAAAATGCTCGGGTATCGCAAACGTCTCGAAGGGCCGCAGCGCGATCATGCTCAAGCAGAACGCCAGGGCCATCGAAGCCCATAAAAGCGCAGCCTTCCGGGCCCACGGTCGAAGCTGGAAGAGGCAGATGCCCGTGCCCATGCCCAGCGCCACCAGAAACGGCGGAACCAGGGCAATCAAAGCAAACGGCAGCGGATGAACCTGATACGCGTATTTACCGTTCGAGTCCGGCGGGAGGCTCATCAGAGGAAGGAAAAACCAGCCCCAGAGTAAGAAGGCAATCACGCCGCCCAGCACGGCGAGCGTGGCGGCGGCGGTTACGCCTGCGGAACGGTTTCTTGCGGGCATCACATCTTTTCCTTAGGCATGACAGCACACGGCGGTACTCCTGAATAGAGTGAGTTGCGCGCGCGGGTATCCAAAATGCCACTTGACGTTCGCTTTTTTTTCGCCTAAAGTGGCCGTGGATGGCTGAGCAGGTCCGCGATCGCGGCGCAGCCACTGGCGGCCTCGACAATTGATCTACGTCCAGCACCAGCACGCACACGGAGGAACTCATGGCCCTGACAAAACGCCAAAAAGAAGTTCTTGATTTTCTCGTCGCGTTTGAGACCAAGCACGGTTACGCGCCGAGTTTTGAAGAAATTGGACGCGGATTGAAACTCAGCTCGCTCGCCACGGTCCACAAACACATCAGCACCCTCGAGAAAAAGGGCTTTATCCGCCGCGGTTATAACCAGAGCCGCTCGATTGAAATCGTGCAATTGCCGAAGTCCGTCAAAGAACAAGTGATTGAGCGCCGCATTCAGGAGCTTCCGCTGGTTGGCCGCATCGCCGCCGGCCGCCCGCTCGAAGCCGTCGAGGAGCGCGAGACGATTTCTCTGGGTGATTTTGCCCGCGGCGGGAATTCCTTCGTCTTGCAGGTGAAAGGCAGTTCCATGATTGAGGATCACATCATGGATGGCGATTATGTGGTGTGCGAACAGACCCAGGTGGCCAATGCAGGGGATATCGTCGTCGCTCTGGTGGGCGGCGATGATGCCACGCTCAAAAGGTTCTATCGCGAAGGCTCGGGGAAAGTTCGCCTGCAGCCTGCCAATTCGGAAATGGCGCCCATCCTGGTGGCTGCCGCCGACGTCAAGATCCAGGGCCGCGTCATCGGCGTCCTGCGCAAATACTGACGGCCGCCTCCTCGATTGATTGGGTCAAGGTCCCCGCCGATCATCACAGACGTTCCCGTCCAGCTGCAAGAAGGCAAAATTCCAGTTCAGCGCACCCCCTAGAGCATGTATCATGCCTTTATGATACGTCGACTTTACATTCATAACTTCCGATGCCTGGAAAACTTCGAGTTGCCTATCTCGGGGAAGTCGTCGGCCCTGCTAATTGGGAAGAACGGAGCGGGCAAGACCACGGTAGGGCTTGCGCTAGAGATTCTGCAAAGGATCGCGCGGGGCACGAACCGGGTAGGCGACCTTGTTGGGCCGAAGGATTTTGCTCGCGGCCGTACGGACGTGCCTATGCGATTTGAGATTGAGGTTGAGCTGGGAGCTGCGACCTACGGATATACTGTCGCTTTCGAGTTTCCGAAGGGATTTAAGGAACTGCGCGTATTTGAAGAAAAACTTGTTGTCGGCGGCAAGCTCGTTTACACCCGAGAAACATCACAAGTGCACCTTACGAGGACTGACAAGGAAACTGAAGCAAACTTCCGAATCGACTGGCACCTGGTAGCCTTGCCTATCGTTCAGCAACAGTCGACCGACGATCCGTTGTCTGTTTTCAAGCAGTGGCTTTCTCGCATGTTCATCCTGCGACCGATGCCTGCGTTGATTGTGGGCGACTCCAAGGAGGAGACGCTGCAGCCTAATGTCCAGGTGACCAACTTCGGCGCGTGGTTTTCAGGTCTTCTGGCTTATGCGCCATCTACATATACTAAGATCGACGACTATCTTAAGCAGGTGATGCCCGACTTGAAAGACATCAAGAATCCAGTGGTTGGCAAGGACTCTCGAAACCTGGTCGTCCAGTTTTCCAACGACCAGGGAACCGTAAATCTTCCGTTCGAGGATTTGTCCGACGGCGAGAAATGTTTCATGATATGCGCTCTGGTGCTTGCCGCTAATGATGCCTATGGTCCAATAGTCTGTTTCTGGGATGAACCAGACAATTATCTTGCCTTGTCCGAGGTTGGACACTTTGTGTTGGCTCTCCGCAAGGCTTTTCAATCTGGCGGTCAGTTCATTGCGACCTCTCACAACCCCGAAGCGATCCGCCGTTTTTCTGGAGAAAATACACTCCTTTTCTACAGGAACAGCCATCTCGAGCCCACGGTCGTGCGTCCAGTGAGCGAATTCCAAATAAATGGGGATCTCGTCGGTGCATTGATTCGTGGCGATGTGGAGCCGTGAGCGTCAACAGGTATCAGCCGCACGTCTTCGTTCTTCCCGAGGACGATGCCAACGGCCAATTGGCGACTGGTTTCCTCTTGGATCATTCTCTCCGGACTCGGAAAATCCAGGTGCTCCCCGAGGTAGGCGGTTGGACCGAAGTCCTGGACCATTTCAACTCAGAACATGTTGCCCAAATGGATCGCTTCCCAGGGCGAAGAATGATTTTGTTGATCGATTTCGACGGAAACACAAACAGAGTGAACCAAGCGAAGGCCGCCATTCCCCCACGCTTGGCAAGTAGAGTGTTTATTCTTGGCACCCTGACAGAACCGGAAGATCTCAAGACCGACCTTGGCACTTACGAAACCATTGGCCAAGACATGGCCAAGGACTGCCGGGAAGGAACTGATACGACTTGGGGGCATGCGCTCCTTCGACACAATGAAAGCGAGCTCAACCGCATGCGTCCTGACATTCTTCCGATCTTGTTCTAACTCATTCGGAGGTGCGCGACCTATTTCTGCTTCTCTTCCGTTTGCGGGTTTGAGCGCCAACAAAATAGACCGTTTGACTTTAACCGGACGGATGCTTCCCCATTCGCTAGCTATTTCGCTTCAGGCGGATCAGAGGCGTGTGCCGGAATTGTTCCGTGGCGCACTCGAATGTTATCCGCTTGATCGCGAACGACAGTTGCTGAAACCGGACCCAGTGCCCACTGAAGCCTCCGCACGCATCTAATTCTGTTTTGGAGTAAACTGCACGGTCCCCTCCGGATGACTTTCTCTATCTGACCCGGTGGGCAAGGAAATGGCGCTGGCTGCCTCCACTGAGAACATTTTACTATTCGCGGCTGACCCGGCTGCGCGAGAGTCTCTGCGCGCCCTCCTCGCTGCGGCCGGCTACAGCGTTCGTGTGGCGGAGACGCAGGAAGAACTTCTGCGTTTGCTCCAGGACGATTCCGCCGTCCTTCTTTTGCTCGCTTTGGACTCCGCTGATCCGGAGTCGAATAATACCCTTGCCGCGATACGCGTGCACAACGCCACATCTCAGATCCGCGTCCTGCTCTTAACGCCGGGTGGAAAAGAGGCACTCGCCCGCAGCTTGGACCTGGGCGCGGACGACGCGGTCGAGGTTCCCTTCGATGATGCCGAGCTCCTTGCCCGTGTGCGGGGCCAGTTGCGCCAGAAACGCGCGAGCGACGACTTGGCCGCGAAAGCGCGCATCGCGGAAGAGAGCCGCGAAGTCGCCCAGACCGCTTTCCAGGCGCTTGCGGTCACCGAAAAAATGACGCGCGACGCTTTTTCCCTCGAACGCATCTTGAAAATCGGCGTCATCTCTTTGTTCACTTTGGCGCTCGTCATTGTCGCTATTTTTTTCCTCTATTCGCGCCGCGCGGAGAAAGAGGCACGCCGCGCCTACAGGGTGATCGCGCGGCTCGAAAACAGTGTTCAGACGGAGGAACAGCTCCTCGCCTCTGCCAGGCGGCTGCGCGAAGACCCCGCCAACGCCGACTTGTTGCAGCAGAAGGAGACCCTCCAGCAACAGGCTGAAACGCTGCGTAAGAAAATGTCGCAGCCGGATGGCAGCGACGTCACCGAATTACGCCGCCAATTGGATGAAGCCACCGGACGGCTGAGCAAGATCGAGGGAGACGCGCAGGCTGCCGAAGGGGTTATTCGAACCTCTGCCCCCAGCGTTTGTCTGCTGCACGTCTCGGTGGCTTTTAATGAAAAGGATTCCGGGCGGCGTTTACGCTATGGCGGCATCGACAGCGACGGCACTCCGCTGAAAGATAGCGACGGCAATCCCATTTACACCGTCGAAGGGCGCGGCCCCGAGGTGCGCGCCGATTTCTTCGGCACAGGTTTCATCGTGGGCGAAGGCAAAATCCTCACCAATCATCACGTGGTCCAGCCCTGGTGGCAAAACGACGAATTGGCGGGAGCTATTCAACAGGGCTTGGAGCCTGTCATCGCGGAGATGATGGCGTATTTCCCCGCGGCGACCAATGGAATCCCCGTGGGCATCTCCAGGATTTCTGAGGAAGCGGATCTTGCCCTGGTTCATGGAGATCTTTCCGAATTGGGCCGTCCCGCCCTCAAGCTGAACCCCGGCAAGGACGCCGCCATCAGTGGAGAAGCTCTGATCAGCGTCGGCTACGCCACAGGTCTTGATGCCATCCTGGCTCGCGCCGGCGATGAGACGGTGGAGCAGATTGTCAAAACCAGTGGAGGCGAGCCGAAACTTGTTCTCGCGGAGTTGGCCCGGCGCAAGCTGATACGCCCGCTCGTCACGCAAGGCCATGTCGGCGATGTGCTGCCGGACAAAATCGTCTACGATGCGCAAACCACCTCCGGCGGCTCTGGTGGCCCGCTCCTGGTCCGCGATGGCGAGGTGATTGGCGTAACCTTTGCCGTTGTGCGCGGCTTTGGAGGCTCCAATTTTGGCGTGCCCATCCGCTACGCCGTGCCCCTGCTTAAACGCTAGTGCCGTTCCAACTATTTGGGTCAAATGACGGTCCAAGCATCTGACGCGAACACGGAAAGAGTATTCTCGAAGGGATTTGCTGGAACAAGTTGGAACGGTACTAGGATGAGAGTTTCCGTTTCGCTGCATTGAAAAAAGTAGTCCGTGCTGCCGGTCTCACCGTGAAACAATGTAAAGTTTCGCATTGCCCCAATGAGCCGGGCTGACGCTCTCACATGAAAAAGAAGCGACCTATTCGCAAAGTGCTGGCTGCCAATCGCAGCGAAATCGCCATCCGCATTTTCCGGGCAGCCAATGAACTCGGACTGCGCACTGTCGCCATCTACTCTCAGGAAGATCGCCTGGCCTTGCATCGCTTCAAAGCCGATGAAGCCTACCAGGTGGGCGCCGGGAAAGGGCCGGTCGAGGCTTATCTCGATATTCCCGGAATCATTGCCATTGCCAAAGAGCATGAAGTCGACGCCATCCATCCCGGTTACGGCTTTCTCTCGGAGAATCCGGCCTTGGCGCGCGCCTGCGCCGAGGCTGACCTGACGTTTGTGGGTCCCACGCCGGAGCTTCTCGAACTGCTCGGCGACAAAACGGCTGCCCGCCGCTTAGCCGCTTCTGCTGGAGTGCCAGTGCTGCCGGGCACGGAGAGCCCGGTATCTTCGCCCGCGGAAGCACACGAAATCGCCAGCGAGATCGGGTATCCCGTGATTGTGAAAGCCGCCATGGGTGGCGGTGGCCGCGGCATGCGCGTGGTCCACGATGCGGAACATCTTGCGGCCCGCCTTGAGGAAGCGCAGGGTGAAGCCAAGTCCGCCTTCGGCGATGCCTCCGTTTTCCTGGAGAAATTTCTTCCGCGCGCACGCCACATCGAAGTCCAAATTCTTGCGGACGAGCACGGCAACCTCCTGCATCTTTACGAACGCGACTGCTCCGTGCAGCGGCGCCACCAGAAAGCCGTGGAAGTGGCGCCTGCCTTCAACCTCCCGGAAAAAGTTCGCGGGGAACTTTGCGCAGCGGCGGTGCAGATTGCGCGCAAGGCCAGGTACCGCAACGCGGGGACGGTTGAGTTTCTCTACGACGTTGATTCCCTGAAGTGGTATTTCATCGAAGTGAATCCGCGGATTCAGGTGGAGCACACGGTCACGGAAATGGTCACGGGCGTGGACCTGGTGCGCTCGCAAATCCTCATCGCGCAGGGTCACACCTTGCACGAAGCCCCGCTCTCTCTTCCTGCGCAAGAGAAGATTCCGCTCTATGGCGCGGCGCTGCAGTGCCGCGTTACCACGGAGGACCCGGATAAACATTTCGCGCCGGACTACGGCAAGATTTCGACGTATCGCTCGCCCGCGGGTTTCGGCATTCGCCTGGATGGCGGCACCGCCTATGCCGGGGCGGTCCTCGCCGCGTACTACGATTCGTTGCTCGTCAAGGTCACCGCCTGGGGAACAAATCTTACGGAAGCCTGCCAGCGCATGGACCGCGCGCTGCGCGAGTTTCGCATCCGCGGCGTCAAGACCAACATCCCGTTCCTCGAAAATGTCGCCAATCATCCGCGTTTCCGCGCCGGCGAGGTCACCACTTCCTTTCTCGACGATTCGCCGGAGTTGTTCCGCTTCACGGGCCGCGCCGACCGCGCCACCAAGCTGCTCTCGTACATCGGCGATGTCATTCTCAACGGCAATCCCGAAGTGAAGGGGAAAAAGGTGCCCGAGTTTATTGAGAAGGCGCCCATTCCCGCCGCTCCCGGCATTACTCCGCCTCCAGGATCGCGCCAACTGCTGCGGAAGCTTGGCCCCGAAAAATTCGCCGCCTGGGCGCGGAAGGAGAAGCGGCTCCTGCTGACGGACACAACCTTTCGCGATGCGCACCAGTCGCTGATGGCCACGCGCGTCCGCGGCTACGACATGCTGGCCACCGCGCACGCCGTGGCCCAGCGCCTGCCCAATCTTTTCAGCCTGGAAATGTGGGGTGGCGCCACCTTTGATACTTCGCTGCGATTCCTTCACGAAGATCCCTGGCAGCGCCTTCGCGAATTGCGCGCGCACATTCCCAACATCTGTTTTCAAATGTTGTTGCGCGGGGCCAATGCGGTTGGCTACACCTCGTATCCCGACAACGTCATCATCGAATTTGTGCGCGAAGCCCACCGCCAGGGCATCGACATTTTCCGCATCTTCGATTCCCTCAACTCCATTGACAACATGCGCGTCTCGATCGATGCGGTTCTCGAAACCGGCGCCGTTTGCGAGCCGGCCATCTGCTACACCGGCGACATTCTCGACGATCGCCGCCCGAAGTATTCGCTGAAGTACTACGTCACGATGGCCAAGCAGCTTGAAAAACTGGGCGCGCACTTCCTGGCGATCAAGGATATGGCCGGCTTGTGCAAGCCGTACGCCGCCTTTGCTCTCGTGAAGGCATTGCGCGAAGAAATCGCCATTCCCATCCACTTTCACACCCACGACACCAGCGGCATCAACTCCGCTTCCTTGCTGAAGGCCTCTGACGCCGGTGTGGACGTGGCCGATGCGGCCATCGCGTCCATGAGCGGCGGCACCAGCCAACCCAATCTGAACTCCGCGGTCGAGGCCCTGCGCCACACCCCGCGCGACACCCGGCTCGACATCGCCGCTCTCAATGAATGCTCCGATTATTGGGAAACGATCCGCAGCTACTATCTCCCCTTCGATTCAGGACCCAAAGCGGGTTCCGCGCGGCTCTACGAACACGAAATTCCCGGTGGGCAATTCACCAACCTGCGCGAACAAGCCACCGCCATGGGTTTGGGCCACCGCTGGCGCGAAGTGGAGAAGACCTACGCCGAAGTGAACGCATTGTTTGGCGACATCGTGAAGGTCACGCCCTCCAGCAAGGTGGTGGGAGACATGGCGTTGTTTCTTGTGGCCAACGAAATGAAGCCCGCCGACCTGCTCGCCTTGGATGAACATCACGACGTGGCCCTGCCGAACTCCGTCGTGGAAATGTTCCATGGCGCACTGGGCGTTCCCCCCGGCGGCTGGCCCAAGAAGCTTCAACGCATCATTCTTCGCGGCCAGGCTCCGCTGAAAGGCCGGCCCAGCGCCAGCCTCCCTCCCGTGCACTTGGATCATGAGAAGACACAACTGGAAGCCAAGGTCGGTCACCCGGTGCATCGCGACGCTCTGCTTAGTTATCTTCTCTATCCGGAGGTTTACCTGAAGTACGACCATTTCCGCCAGACTTATGCGGATGTCGGTGTCTTGCCCACTCCCACCTTTTTCTACGGCCTGAAGCCCGCCGAGGAAATTACCGTGGAGATCGAATCCGGCAAGAGCATGATCGTGAAATTCCTCACCACCAGCGAGGCGCATCCCGATGGCACGCGCACGCTCTTCTTTGAGTTGAACGGCCAACCGCGCGAGGTCAATGTCCGCGATCGCGCACTGCGCGTCATCGAGCGCAGCCACCCCAAGGCGAATCCCGAAGATCCCGGCCATGTCGGCGCGCCCACGGCGGGTCTCATCAGTGGCATCGCCGTGCAGATGAACCATACTGTCGAGCGCGGTGCTAAACTTCTGACACTGGAAGCCATGAAGATGCAATCCAACATTTATGCGCCGATTGCGGGCCGCATCACCAAGCTGCTGGTGACGCCCGGGCAGCACGTCGAGCCCAAGGATCTTCTGGTCACCATCACTCCGTGAGTGGACCGACCCTCATCAAGCACGAACAGTTTGCTTCGCGCTTTTTGCGCAACCAGCGCGACCTGATCGTCTATCTGCCCCCGGGCTACGATGACCCGCCGCGCCGTGCCTTTCCCATTCTCTATCTGCACGACGGCCAGAATCTCTTTGATGGCGCGACTTCGTTTATCCCGGGCATGGACTGGCACGTTGGCCAGACCGCCGATCAACTGATCCACGGTGGCCAGGTAGCTCCGCTCATCATCGTGGGCATTTACAACGCCGGCAAACAGCGGCTGGGAGAATATACGCCCACGCCTGTGCCAAGACTGGGAGGCGGCCGGGCGAATCGCTATTCCAAATTTCTTCTTGAGGAGGTCCGGCCATTCCTCCAAGAGAGGTATCGCGTCTCGGGCAGCGTCGAGAACACGGGGATCGGCGGCTCCTCGCTGGGCGGACTCGTTTCTCTCTACCTGGGACTCCGCTTGCCTCACGTTTTCGGCAAGATCGCCGCTCTCTCGCCTTCCGTCTGGTGGAACGAGCGTGTGCTCCTGCGTTTTGCCGCCGCGGCCCCAGTTCAGCCCATTCCGCGAATCTGGCTGGACGCTGGCACGCGCGAGGGCGGCCGCACCGTGGAAGATGTGGAGCGCTTCCGCGATATCCTTCTTCGCAAAGGCTGGCAATTGGGGCGCGACCTGCACTACGAGCGCGTCGAAGGCGCGGAACACAACGAAGCCGCATGGTCCCAGCGCGTAGGCCCGTTCCTGCGATTTCTCTTTCCTGCTCGGGAAAGCCGGGTATAATCCGCGAATTCACGCGGGAAATTGTGAGTTCGCGAGCCTTGCGGTTTTCCTGGTGGTGAACACATGCCGGCAGACAGACCCATCACCATCCTCTGCGTTACCTCCTACGAAAAAGGCCAGGAGTTTCTGCGCACCTGCAAGAGCCTGGGATGTACCGTGCTGCTTCTCACGGTGGAAAAGTTCCGCCACGCGAACTGGCCCCACGAAGCGATTGACGAAATGTTCTTCATGCCTCCGGAACTCCCTATTCGAGACATGATTCATGCCGTGTCCTACGCCGCGCGCACCCGGCACATCGACCGCATCGTGGCCCTGGACGAATTCGACATGGAGAATGTCGCGGCGCTTCGCGAGCACCTGCGGCTCCCAGGAATGGGGCTCACCATGGTTCGCTATTTTCGCGACAAGCTGGCCATGCGCATGCAAGCCCGCGATGCTGGCATCCTCGTTCCCGAATTCAGCGCTGTTTTGAATTACGACGACCTGCGCGAGTTCATGCAGCGTGTTCCGGGGCCCTGGCTGCTCAAGCCGCGCGCCCAGGCTTCCGGCATCGGCATGAAGAAAATCACATCCGCGGAAGAACTTTGGCCCTGGCTCGACCAGCTTGGCGACAACAATCCGAATACCTGCTCGAGCAGTTCATCCCGGGCAGCGTTTTTCACATCGATAGCGTCGTCTCCGAACGCGCCGTGCTCTTCGCCGAAGCCCATGCCTATGGCGCGCCCCCGCTGGAGACTTCGCACCACGGTGGAGTCTTCACCACGCGAACGCTGCCGCGCAATTCCGGCGATGCGCTGGCTCTAAAAGAGGTCAACCTGAAATTGATCGGCGGCCTCGGTCTTGTTCGCGGCGTCACTCATGGAGAATTCCTGAAAGCCCAAGCCGACAACCGTCTCTACTTTCTGGAAATTGCGGCCCGCGTCGGCGGTGCCTTCATCTCCGATGTCATCGAAGCTGCCACGGGGATCAATTTGTGGCGAGAGTGGGCGCGCCTCGATGTCGGGGCAGGGAAGCAGCCTTACGAGTTGCCGCCATTGCGAGAGGACTATGCCGGGGTCATCGTCTCTCTTGCGCGGCAGGAAGAACCCGATACTTCCGCCTACAACGATCCCGAAATCATCCAGCGCATCTCGAAATATCACCATGCCGGATTCGTCCTGAAATCGCCTTCATCACAGCGTATTCAGGAATTGCTGGATTCGTATGCGCAGCGCTTTCAGTCCGATTTTCTGGCCAGACAGCCGGTCCCGGACAAACCCACCTCCTAGTCTCCCGTCTCTAAAGTTTCTTTATATTTGTTCACCTTCCGGATGATCTTACTGGCGCTGACGACCCACTGAAACGGTTGTGGGTTCCGGTTGTAGCGGTGGATGTAATCTTGGATTGC
>Ga0187858_10003029_pt1 | contig 16637 bp, 17 predicted proteins | sample June2016WEW_8_15_FD_133015 | JGI IMG/M metagenome (GOLD analysis project Ga0187858, IMG submission 133015) | Peatland microbial communities from SPRUCE experiment site at the Marcell Experimental Forest, Minnesota, USA - June2016WEW_8_150 | ecosystem: Environmental > Terrestrial > Soil >...
CGCGCGGCGTAAAGCGCAAGATGAGCAACTACAACTTGCGTTCCCGTCGACGGGGGCGCACGCGCCGGGTCGATTTCAGTGCGCGGGTGAGGATTGTTAAGTGAACAGTATTGGGTCTAGCCCAACTTAGCCGCAGATGCACGCTGATGCACGCCGATAAGACAAGACCAAGTTATTTGCTTTCTATCGGGTTCATCGGTGTTGATCCGCGGCCCGCGCTCTTAATGCGTTTTTCCGCAGCCTGTCAGGCTGCTCTGGTAGCCCACCTGTTTGGAACGGGAGGCTTGCGATGGGCTTTGCACTGTTTACCTGCCGGTTTCACGGCGCGAGGAGCCGCGGGACGGCATGGCCGTCGAGAAGGTTGAACGGCTGGCTCGGGTGGTAAAACCTGCGCCCGGAGACGCTTGATCGCACGACACAGGCGGACGTTCAGACCGATCTTGCTGACGCCTCGTTCGCGGGCCATCTCACACCGGTCGCGCTCTTCGTAGTGCAACTCGACGATGAGCCTTCGGTCCGCTTCATCCAACTTCATCACTTCACGCCGCACCCGCGCTCGCCGCTCTTTGTCCACCAGCAGCTTGTCGAGATGTGGCTGGCGGTCGGGTGGTTCCAGGCCGGCGCAGGGCAAGGGTTCGGTGGCACGGGCCTTGCGGCAGGTTTCGTAGGCGACCCGGTCGCAGACCCCGCGCACGAAAGCGCCGAAGTGGCCCGGTTCGCGGACGCGCCCGCCATCCACTAGGCAGAATACCCTGTAGAAGGTCTCATTGCGGATGTCTTCGATGGCAGCGTGGTCTCGCACCGTGTAGCGCAGCCGGGCTTCGAGCACGGGCGTAAGAGCGGACACGAGAAACGCGCACGCGTCGGGGTCGCGGTGTTTCAATTTGGTTAAGAAGCCGGCATCAAATTCCATGGCGGTCCTTTACCGGCTGCCCTTCGGTAGGCCGGCGGGGCGGCGTGGCGTGGCGTGGCAGCGGGATAGATACCACTGACTCCGGCAGTCGCCTGGCTGCCTTACGGTGTGAGAGGGTTGCTCGCAGGTGCGCGAGGGGTGTCCGGGCGCGGCTGCGCAAGTGTAGCGCGGCGGCTCCGGCACACGACAGCTTACATTCATTTTCATGACAGCATCTCCTCCTCGACGGACAGGCAGTCAGGGTGGGCGGGGGCGCTACGCCGCTCGCCGCCTGTGCTATCCTCTCGCCGGGTTTCAAACAATAAATCGAAACCTACGGCGAATTCCCTTCGTAGACACGGTTGTCGAGGGATTGTGTCCGATATTCTGGACGTGCTAAGATCTCCAGAACTGGCACACGACTATAGCGACTTATCGGGTGAAGAGTTGCTGCGTGTATGCGCGGACCTACGAAATGCCGCCGCTTGGGACGCCTTTATCAGCCGCTTCCACGCCGCGATATTCACCGCCGTACTGCGCACTGGCCGGCGCTATGCGCAATTTGACCGCGGCTCGTGCGACGATCTAGTACAAGAGACCTACCTCAGACTGACCGCGCACGGGGCAAAGGCACTGCGTAAATTCGTGCCGCGGCATCCGGGATCGGCATGCTGTTACCTGCAGGTGATCGCCATACGAGTGACTCTCGACTACTGCAAGAGTAAGAACTTTGGCCGGACCGAAGAACTCCCGCCAGACCAGCCGGACAAGGCGGCGCCGAGCAGGACGGAATGGCTGGCGCTGAAGACGGAGGTGTTCGATCTGCTCAGGAAGCATGCCACCGCGAGGGACCGTCGAATCTTCAGCCTCCACCTGCAGGGAATGACGGCCAAGGAGATCGCCGCGATACCCGAAATGGGACTGAGCGTCAAGGGTGTGGAGAGTGTCTTAGTACGTGTAAAACGTTTGATCCAGGAAAATTTGGGTCCGGGTAAAAGGGAATAGCACAGACGAGTCGTTCTCTTAAATAAATAGCATGACTAGTGGGGAAGCTGGCGACGAAGACCGGGTCGAACTCCCACCCGAGCGGGAAGGTACGGGTACGCTCACCCTTGAGGTGGTGGAAGATCCGTGGGGGCCGTCCTCCGGGGAAGAATCTCCGGAAGACTTACTGCGCGCGTGCGCCGATATGCGCGACTTTCGAGCCTGGGAGAGATTCCTGAGCCGGTTTAACCCCATTATCGTGGCTACAGTTGTGCGCACCAGCCGGCGGTATGGATTCGATGGCGCCGGCTTGAGTGACGACTTGGTGCAGGAAGTCTACCTTAAATTCAGCGCGCACGAGGCAAAGGTGTTGCGCCAATTCAAGCCCCGGCAGTATCCGGGCGCCGTATTCCGCTATGTGATGGTAATTGCGGCAAATGTGGTGCACGATCACTTCAAGTCGAAGGGGGGCAAGTATCCGGATCAATCCCCTTTATCGGACGATGTAGCGGGGCCGGACGAAACGGAGTGGCGGCTGCTGCTGCGCGAGATCGACGATTTGCTGCGGAGGCCGCCCGTCAGCGAGCGAGATCGCCATATTTTCTGGTTTTACTACAGGCATGGGATGTCGGCGAAGGAAATTGCCGCGCTTTCCAGTCTCAAACTGACCACGGAGGGCGTGGAGAGCGTACTGGTGCGTTTGAACAAACTGATTCGGAGCGCTTTCGAGGGCGGTGAAAGGCAATCGCGCGGTTGAGTCGTTTCTTAGGATGACGTATGAAAACTGGGGATAGAATCGGCGGAGACCCGATTGAACGGCTGCTGGCGGGTGCGCTGGCACACCGGCGGCCAAAAAAGACGCGGCGATGTCCCGACGAAGACCGTTTGCGGCTGCTGCTGCCAGGGCAGGTGGAACCTAAGGAAGCCGAGAAGTTGCTGACGCACGCCGCCGAATGCGACTGGTGCGGGGCGGTGTTGCGGGAAGCGGCGCAGGATCTGGCCGAGCCACCCACGGGTGAGGAGGAGGAATTGGCCGGCAAGGGGCGGTTTGCCGATCCGGGCCGGCGGCGGGAGTTCGTGGAGCGCATCACGGGAGGCGGACGCACCGATCCTAAACCCTGGCTTCTGATTTTGCGGCGGCCGGCCTGGGGGCTGGCGGCTGCGGCGCTGGTGGTGGCCGGGGGAGGCGTCTCTTACCAGCAATGGGCGCGGGGACCGGCGCGCACGGAGCGGTTGCTCGCCCAGGCGTATACGGAGCGGCGGCAGATGGAGATGCGTCTGCCGGGGGCGGAATGGGGCCGCGTCCGGACGCAAATGGGCGTGGAATCGTCGAGCTTCAACCAGCCGCTAGAGCTAACGGACGCGATATCCAATATCAAGCGTGGCATCGCCGGCCATCCGGACGATCCCAATTGGTTGAAGCTCCAGGGCGAGGCGGATCTTTTGGATGGCAAGGAAGAGGCTGCCATTGCCGAGCTGGAGCGGGCGCACGCCCTGCGCCCCGCGGACGCCTCGATCTTGTTGGACTTGGGTACGGCGATCTTCCAAAAGGCGGAGAAGGCCGACGATCCGCAGTTGCGGGCCCAGGCGTTCGAGCGGTTTTCGGAAGGGTGGCGGCTGAGGCCGGACGATCCCGCGCTGCTTTTCAATCGCGCGGTGGCGGCCCAAAAGATGTACGCCTATACCGAGGCGCGGGACGACTGGGACGCATATTTGCGAGTCGATTCAACAAGCGGCTGGGTGCAGGAGGCCCGCCAGCACCTGGACGAAGTAAAAAAAAACTTGAGCGGCAGCGGACCTACGCCGCCAGCACAACACCCGACGCGCTGATGGCGGAGTTGCGGAGCGGCGTGGCGTGGGAGAAACTGACGGCTCCGGACGAGGAGTATCTCAAGGTTGCCGTTGCGCGTCTGTTGCCGGAGTATTATGCGGGGGACGCCGCGGCCGATGACACGGGAAGCATTTTGCATAGGATGGCCGATGAGTTTGTGTCCCGGCATGGCGATACGTGGCTGCGGGATGTGCTGAAGACGCCGCGCTCGCGGATGGCGGCGGATGCGTTCGCGGCGTTGCGGCAGGCGGTAGAGGCGGATGGGGCCGGCGACTGGGGGCGCAGCTCGACAGAGGCGGGGACGGCGGAACCGCTGTTCCGCTCCGCTGGCAGCGAGGCAGGCGCGTTGCGCGCGCAAGCCGAGCGCGTTCGAGCCCTCCAAGGCCTCTACAAATATGGGCAATGCGCGAGCGCCGGGCAGGCCCTCTGGCGTGCCCTAGGTGATCGCAGCTACTCGTGGCTGCGCACGGAAACGCTACTGGAAAGTGTAATCTGCGAAAGAGCGGGGATCGATTTCGAGCGAACCTGGGCGGCGCACCGGGTTGCGATCCAGATGGCCACGGAGTCTCGTTATTCCATGCTCTTGCTGCGCGTTCTGGGATTGAGCGCGTTGTGGCAAACAGACATAGGAAACACCGCCATGGGCTGGCGCGAGTACATGCAGGGCCTCGCGCTATACTGGACCGCCAAGTATCCGCTCATCCGCGGCCAGTTTTTCTACGCCGAGTTGAGCTGGGTTCCGCAGTTAAACGCGCCGTACTCCGCGGTAGCTTGGGCAAGAGAAAACGTCGAGATCACGTCATCCCTCAAACTCCCAAATTATTATGCCGGCGCGTTACACCAACTCGCCTTAGATGAGATGTCAGCGGGCATGCGTGAGTCAGCCTTGGCGCACCTGGACCAAGCCACCCGTGCCGCCGCGATGTTGCCGAACAATGAACAGCGGCAGCTACATTCGATGTATACGACAATCTCCTTGGCCGAGATGGAGGCAAATCTGGGCAGTGTGGACGCACCGATTGCCCGGCTGGTGAGCCTTCAGCAACAGGTCGAGCGCAGCGATGAGGCTCTGCCCAAGTTGAGGTTCGACGCTACGTTGGGCCGGTTGCGGCTCCGACACGGCGAGTACGCCGAAGGCGAGACCCTGCTGCGGGGCGCACTCGAGATTGGGAACGCCGCCCGGGCAACGCTATCCGAAAACGATCGCCTGCCCTGGGCACGTTCGATGGGGGACACCTACCGCGCCCTAGTCGAGTGCGAAATCAGGAGGGGAACCGATCCGCAAGAGTCCTGGGCGCTCTGGTCGAGCTATCGGGCTGCCCTGTTGGATCAAGGCTCCGCGGCCAGTTCTAGCCGGGATGCGGCTCCACCCGGCGAAGCCATGCTGTCGTTTGCCGAGCTGCCGTCCGGGGTGGCGGCCTGGCTCCGTACGCCGCGCGGGTTCCGCTTCCGCTGGCTCGACACCCAGACTAGAGGTGTGCAGGAGACCGCAAGCAGGTTAGTGCGCGGATGTGCGACCGACCGCTCCCCCGAGTCCGTACTGCGCGGAGATGCGCAACAGCTTTCCCGATGGCTGCTGGGCCCGTGGGAGGGCGAGTTGGACAGAGTGCGCGTGTTGGTTATCGAAAGCGATGGCCCGGTGGCGTCTCTGCCGTGGCCGGCACTGGTGCGATCGAACGGGCATTACTGGTCAGAGGACTTCGCGGTTCGGATTCGCGCCAGAGCTGGCGGGCGCACGGAGGCAGGCGCGCCGTTGAGCACCGCCGATAGCGTTTTGGCGGTAGGCGAGCCCGCCTTGGCCGGCAGCGATCTGCCCCCTCTACCGGAAGCCCGGCGCGAGGCCGAAAAGGTTTCTTCGCTGTTTCCTCGTTCTTTATTGTTAGTGGGGCAACAGGCTACATTGACCGAACTGCAAAGGCAACTTGAATCGGCCGAGGTATTCCACTTCGCCGGCCACGGCTATGGCGGCGAGGGAGGCGGTCTGATCCTAAGGGGAGCGGCCGGCGGTCCGGCCATGCTAAGGGCTTCGGATATCCGGGATCTGCATCTCTCTCGCAGCCGCCTGGCGGTGCTCTCCGGTTGCTCCACCGGGTCGGGCGAACTGAATGGGCCCGGCGATCCCCAGAGCCTGGTGCTCGCATTCCTGCGTGCTGGAACTCGGGAGGTGGTCGCCAGCTTTTGGAACCTGAGCTCGGCAGGCACACAAGTCTTCATGCAGGAGTTTTATACTGCAATCCTATCGGGTGCGCCGGCGGACGAGGCGTTGCGTACGGCAGCGGCTCGCGTCCGTGCGCACAGCGAGTATCGTCACCCATATTACTGGGCCGGACTTCAATTGTTCAGCGCTCAATGAACGTCGGAAGGAGAAGAGAGATCGGCAATGGGATCAAATAGCTGTGAGACCAACCTCAAGAAGCTGAACGTCGTCTTCCACGGAACTTTCTTGTTCGTGGTGAGACCCCACGACGTTGAAGTGCTGATTCCCAAGGTGAGCATGCACGCATATTACGCCGGATCGTGGAAAGCCGGCGGCCTGCATGCGCTTGAGCAAGGCAGTACTTATACCCTGGACCTCCACGAAAACGTTCCGCCGCCTGCGTACCCGCCTGCGGAGTTCGAGGAGAACAAGAACCTGTTCTTCGATGAAAGGCCGCGCGCCGACGACCCTACGCTGCGGCGCCTGATCCTGCCGCGCCGCCCGAATCACATCCACACTCTCCAGTGCGTGACGCTGGAAAAGAAGAATTTTGTCCACAGGTCCGACGATTCCTCAGTGGAGATACCTCCCAAGGTGGTGGGGCTGATTCATGTGCTTACGTTCGATTTATACGGTTCGGAGCCGCCGTCGATCGATAGGCTTCCGAAGTGGGAGCCGCTTCCCGGCATAGATGACTCGATCGCGAATCTCCATGTTTTTGCCGATCCCCCATCCCTGATGACCGCCATGCGTAACGGTCAGATGAGTTCGGAGAGTCCGGCCTTGCGCCATCCGACGGAAGCGTTCAATGCGCTGATAAAGCTGACGTCGGCCCCAGCATTCGCGCGCGGCTTGAGGAGTTCCTCCCACTCGGCCAGCCTGAAATTTCAGTTTCCAGCCGGCGAGATCCCGCTGGTGGAGCCCAGCGGCCATGAAGTCGTTCAGAAGCTGGGGCTGCGCCAAATAGAGTTGGTGACCCTGGCGTTGTCGAATTTGTTGCCCCGCGACGCTCATAAGATGGGCCCCGCGGCCATGACCGACGCCGATACGGGCTGTCGTCCGACGCTCAATTGCATGTCCGGAACCTACCCGCCCACGTAATTACAAACAGAGGAGGAACTGAATGTCATCCCAAACGGCCACGCCGCCAATCCGATTTGAGTTCCGGAAAGGCACATTCCTTTCCCGCGTGCAACTGCACCTGATCTACTGGGGAACGCACTGGCGCGACGCCAAGCATCCAAGCGTGGCGGACGTCAGCTCCGCCGTGAAGAAGATTATTTGCCCCGGCAGGTATCTGTCGGGGCTTGCCCAATATAATCGTCTGGGTTGCGAGCCGGTTGTCGATTTCGTCCAGACCCCCTACGACGTGGACGCCGAAAATCCGCCCAAGACGTTCCAAGACGACGCAACTCACAGCGACGTAGTAGAAGAGGTCAAGAGCCTGATGGGCCCCATCGAGAGGGAGTCGCCGCCCGATCCGCATGCGCAGCCGCTATACCTTGTGATGATGCCGCCAGGAACCACGTGCAGCAGCACCGATACCGACGGCGAGCTACTCGCGGGCGAGCACAACTGGTTCGTTAAGGATGGCCACCGTCGCGTGTATTACGGGTGGGTGCTCCACGGAACGATCGAGAGAATGACTATAGCGCTTTCCGAAGAGTTAGCGGAGTCGATCACCGACCCGGAACCGCCCTGCTGTGACGATGCGCTCGCGGGGTGGGTAATGAAGGACAACCAGGGCGAGTTCCAGGAAGTCTGCGATGTCTGCGAGGGCATCACCGCCACAGTAGACGGTGTACGCGTACAGACCTACTTCTCGAACGAGAAGATGGACTGCATCGCGCCGCCGGCTATCCCAAAGTAGTCGGGAATCGGGAACGCAGGCGAAACCGCCTGCGCTACGAGAGATCTACTCCACCACGAACGCAGGCTGAACTAATGCTACGCGATCGCGAGGGCCCGCAGATACCTTTCCGCGGATCGGGCGATGGCGCCCTTCGCGTCATGCAGGATGGTCCGATTAGGGAAGGCTCCGTAGAGCCTATCGAACCGGAGGGCCTGGAGCGTGGAAGAGACGCGCTCGACCGCTTTGGGGCCCAGTGGAATGTAGTTCGGGTAGCTGTACATGAACGTGACCCAGCGGCGGTCGGCGCACACTTGCGGCTGGTCTCCGGCCAGCAGGACGCTTTGTCCGGCAGCGCCGGCCGGCCAGAGCGCGACCTGAAATCCGTCAAAATGGCCTCCCGTCCGGTGCAGGCTCAGTCCGCCGAACAGATCGAAGCGATCTCCGTTCCAAAACCGAATGCCGGCGCCGGGTCTCATCACCCACCGCTGGTCGCGAGCGTTGAGGTGAATCGGGACATCCCCGAACGCGCGGCTCCATTCGATCATCGTCGTGTAGAAGTGGGGGTGCGAGATCGCTATAGCTCGAATCCCTCCCAGCGACCGGACTCTCTCGATGGTTTCCGGGTTGATGAGCGCCAGACAATCCCAGAGCAGGTTTCCTTCGTTCGTTTGGACGAGAAACGCTCTCTCGCCGATGGCGAAATCCGGCTCCGTCAGGATCGAATGCAATCCGGGCTCCTCTTCACGAATCGCGTTACGATGATGTTGCTGCAACTGGGGGAGTGTCAGCCACTCCTGGCCTCCGTATCCCACGAATTGGCGCTCGTCCTCGCAGATAGGGCAGCGAGAAGGCGATTGCATGGAAGGCGCGAATTGAGTCCCACAGGTCTTGCACAGAAAGGGGGTCATGGCCGTATCGGTGGCATAGCGCCTACAATCGCGGGTGCATGTCCTCTCCCTCTGCTCCGCACCGCGTAGGAAACGGTCCGGCGAAACTCTGCGCCGTCGTGTGCGGCACGGATCGCAGCCCGCCGGTCCGTCGATTGCAACCGCCGCAATCCAGAGCGGCAGCAGATATTGTCTCACGATCCATCGGCAAGGACGCGCAGGGAAATGCGCCGGTTTTCGAGTGCGACCCACAGCATGTCCGTGAGGTTCGCCTGTTACGCCATTGTGCCTGCGGCGGCTCGGCCGCCGTTTGGCAGGCGAAGCCCCGCTACCAACGAACTGAAGCTCGGCAGTTGGCAGGCGAAAGCGCCTGCCCCACCCAGGCCGGCACGCGGATGGAGAGTATGCGAGTCTTTTGTGCGGATATGCAGGAATGGCCGGCGAGTCGGTTAGGATGGAGATGGAAGAGATTTCGAAACCATTTTGCCCGTCTGCTAATCGGAGGCAACGATGTTGAAAAAGCAAAGGGTTTTCGGCGGGATCGTCACGCTTGCATTTGTCGCGATTGGCCTGTTACTGTCGTTCAGCCAAAGCCCCGGCCTGCGCCCGGACGACCGGGATTCGCAAGGCGGCGGCATCCACAAAATCAAGCATGTGATCACGATCATGCAGGAGAACCGTTCGTTCGATAGCTACTTCGGAACGTTTCCGGGAGCGGACGGAATTCCCATGCGTAATGGCGAGCCCACGGTTTGTGTGAACGACCCCGCGACGAATAGGTGCGTCAAGCCGTATCACGATGCCAACGACCGCAACGGCGGCGGTCCGCATGGCGGGCCTGCGGCGAGGTTGGATGTGAATGGCGACAAGATGGATGGCTTCATCGCACGAGCCGAGCAGGGGCGCCAGGGCTGCCTGGACCCGGACAATCCGGCCTGCACCAACACCGCAACTCCCGACGTGATGGGTTACCACGATGGCGGCGACATACCCAACTACTGGGAATACGCGCGTGATTTCGTTCTGCAAGATCGTATGTTCGAGCCAAACGCCTCCTGGAGCCTGCCGGAGCATCTGTTCCAGGTATCGGAGTGGTCGGCTGCCTGTAAGAAGCACGACGACCCATTCAGTTGCACCAATGCGGTGGACATCCCCGGGCTGCCTCCAGACTTTTTGGCCAGGGGAAGAGGAATAGGAAGAGGAACTCCCAGAGCTCCCATCTACGCCTGGACCGATTTGACATATCTCCTGCATAAGAAGGCGGTCAGTTGGGGTTACTACATCGTCGAAGGTTCGGAACCAGACTGTGAAGACGACGAGAAGGTGGGCTGTCTACCCGTCAAGCAAAATGAGAAGACACCTGGAATCTGGAATCCTTTGCCGTATTTCGACACGGTCAAGAACGACGGCGAGCTGGGCAACATCCAATCGGTGCAAAAATTCCTGGAGCATGCGCGAAAAGGTACTTTGCCCGCGGTGTCGTGGATTGTGCCCTCTTTCGATGTGAGCGAGCATCCGCCAGCGCTGGTGAGCCGGGGACAAACCTTTGTAACCACGTTGATCAACGCCATAATGTCGGGACCCAACTGGAAAGACTGCGCAATATTCCTGGCATGGGACGACTGGGGCGGCTTTTACGACCATGTCGTCCCCGTCGATGTGGACCAGAACGGCTATGGCTTGCGGGTTCCCGCGATGGTGATCTCGCCTTATGCCAGGAGAGGCTTCATCGATCGTCAGACTCTGAGTTTTGACGCCTATGCAAAATTCATCGAAGACGACTTCCTGGGCAGCCAGCGGCTCGATCCAAAGAACGATGGACGGCCCGATCCACGAACGAGCGTGCGGGAGGAAGCCTCTCAACTGGGGGATCTGCGGCGCGACTTCGATTTCGATCAGCCCGTGCGTGCGCCGCTGATCTTGCCCGAGCATCCGAAGACCGCTTTGATTCCGCCGGCTGGACCGGCCAGAAAGCGCTGACGGCGCAGGGTCGCCGCGAGGGCGTCCGCGACGCCGACGCTCGTGGTCAGACGGAAATCCTCTTTGCGGGCCGTCAAGACATCGGCGGGTACGCCATTTCGCAGCCAGAGGAACGCCCGAGGCCCTCGCAATGTTGCCAGTTTCGAGCGCTCGTCAGACAATCGCGGCTGTGGGTTCGGAGTGACCTATGGCAGCGAGCCGAGCCGAAGGGTCCACGGCGTAATCCGGCATATTCGCAGAAGATCCAAGCTAGTCCATGGATCGTCCTGGAGGCGAGCGCCGATCTCATCCGGGCTGCTTGCGCGTACGACTAGAAGAACCTCGGTCGTGCCGTCCAATGGTCCTCCGAGGATGACGAAGCCATCCTTTTCGAGGGCGTTCATAAAGGAGGCGTGACTGTTCCAGTCTTGTTGACCCTCCAGCGGCAACGCGGGCTGCCAAGCGCCGCCACACGCCCGAATCACAACAAATAATTTCATGCTCTTGGTCCTCCAAACTCCTGAAACCCAGCAGTTGGCAGGCGAAAGCGCCTGCCCCACCTGGGCCAGCAAATGCAGAAAGCCACGTTATGGGGCCAGGTAGATTCCGGCGGTGCGCGCTGGAAATCGCGCGTGGATCTTGCCGCCGGCGACGTGCAACTCGGGCGCGGCTTCGAGGCGATCCACCAGGCGGGCGCCTTCCGTCAGCCGCAGTGCTGAAAGATCGCAATCCACATCCGCCGCATCCGGCGCGTTATTGATCAACACGACCACGGGACTGGCGGGCCCTGTACGCGCATAGCCGTAACTCTGCTCGCTGGCGCACAGGTTGACCATAGGTCCGCGGCGCAACGGTTCCAGTTCGCCGCGCAGGCGGGCCAGACGGCGCACGCGATCCCAAATGGCTTGCTCCTGCGGCGTGCGGCCGGCGGCGGTAAACGCGTTGCGCGTATCCTCCTTCCAGCCGCCCGGGAAATCGCGGCGGTTGTCGGGATCGCCGCCGCCCCGCATCCCGATCTCGTCGCCGTAATAAACCATGGGAATGCCGCGCGCGGTCATCAGGAACGTGAAGGCCAATTCGAGGCCCTCGGCCGTCGCTCCGGTTTCGTTCATGAAGCGCGCCACATCGTGCAGTCCCAGGAAAGTCACGAGGAGGCTGGCGTTGGGATACAGGTAGTCGTGCGCGGCGGTCACGGCTACGTCGCGAATCGGCTTGCCCTCGGCGAAGGCGTGGCGGATGGCGAAGAACTCCGGGAAGTCGAATACCGTGTCGACGCCCGAATCCACGCCGTCGAAGCGCGCTTGGCCGCCTTGAAAGAACGAGGTCATGGCCGGGTCGCCATCGAACACCTCGCCGACCACGCGAAGCTGCGGATACTCGCGCTTGATGGCGTCCATCCAGTCGCGCCAGAAACGCCGCGGCACATACGGCAGGGTATCCTGGCGGATGCCATCCAAGCCGCTGATGCCCACCCACCAGAGGGTGTTCTGAATGAGGTAGCGCGCCACGTCGGGGTCGTCCTGGTTCAAATCCGGAAGGATATCGATGAACCAGCCGTCGAGCGTGGGCGCGCGCAATTCCGGCGTGGCGTGCGGGTCGATCAAGGTCCAGGTCTGCCAGGTGTTGGCCACGTGATGGGCTTCTGTGCCGTGGAACCAGGTGGGTGTCGGCGAATCGTGCACCCAGGGATGATAGGGTCCGGTGTGGTTGGCGACCTGATCCTGAATCACCTTGATGCCCTCGCGGTGCGCGGCGTCGACCAGGTCGCGGAATTGAGGCAGCGTTCCGAAGTGCTCTTCGACGCCGTAGAAATCGACCGCGCCGTAGCCGTGATAATCGGTGATGCCCTCGCCGTTGTAGCGCTCATGCTCGTTCAGGTGGTTGACATTGTCGTAGACCGGATTGATCCAGATGGCGGTCACGCCGAGATCTTTGAGATAGGGAAGGCGATCGACGATGCCCTGGAAGTCGCCGCCGTGGTAGTAGCGAGGCTTACGACGGTCGAACAATCCACGCGAGACTGCGGGATCGTCATTGGAAGGATCGCCGTTCGCGAAGCGGTCGGGCATGATGAGGTAAATGATGTCGTCGGGCGAGAAGCCCTGAAAGCGGCCGGCGCGGGGCAGGGGCTGCAGCACATCGAAGGGAGCGGAGGCCTCACCGCCCGCTGTGACGATGCGCAGAGGATGCGGCCCGGGTGTGGCATTGGGCGCGATGGTGACATCCACGAACAGGTATGTAGCGGCGGCGTTCACGCGCGCGGGACCGGCTTCGAGGTCCGGACTTTCAGCGACGGCGCGGGCGCCGGCGAGGTTGCGCCCGTGGATCAACAGGCGCACGGGATTGATGGAATGGCCGATCCACCAGTTGGGCGGTTCGACTTTGGAGACTTCGGGCGGGGCGGCGAGCAGATTCGCCGCGACTGAAATCAGCAACAGCGCGCATCGACAATTTGGCACAGAGCGATTGTACCCCGTGCGCGCGGGCACTATTTCGGCCGCGATGCGGGGGGCACCAGCCCGTTCGCCCGGTAATAAGCTACCAGCAGTCCGTAGTGCTCAGCGGAGTGTTCGATGACCGAGAACCAGGGATCCAGGGACTTGCGGAAGCTATCCGCCGGCAGCGATTTCAACGTGGCAGTGGAATCCGCGATGGACTTCTCGAACAGAGCCACGACTTCTTCCTTGGTTTTGTAATTCTTTGGGTCGAGCTCGTCCCATTTGACCTTCTCGCCGCGGCCGGCCTTGGCGGCAAAGATATTGCCGGAGGCGACGTGCACGATGACCGCGCCGAAGGAGCGCATCTCGGGGCGGAGGCGGTAATCGTACTTGTCCGCCGGGAAGTCCTTGGCCATTTCCAGCACCTGGCGATTGATGGACGCGGGGAGATGTGTGGCTGGATGTTCCTCGATACCACACGCAACCGCAGCCGGCAGTGGTGTGACATGCGGGACTGCGGGAATCGGGCGAAGGTGAGGCGGTTCCGGGAGAAGCGGAGAGAGGGGCGTAACCGAACTGCGTAGCGACAATTCGCGTATTCCACCAGCGCCCAGCCCGTGCCGGTCACGCGCTCGCGCAGCACCCAATCGGGATAGAGTTCCGCCCCGCCAGATGCGCTCTTGGAACCCGGTGCCTGGCATGCCCAGGGCCAGTTGGATGTCCCGCACCCTCGCGGCCGGGCCGTTCGGCGGCGGCATCCAGCTCGATCCGAGTGGACTTCCATAATCCACTTCAATCGCGCTAAGCCCGGTTTTCCAGAATGAGCGCACTAACCGCCAAAACGAAGCCAATGGAATCGATAGCATAGAGCGCCAGAATGGTTGGGCCGTAGCCATCGACGCTCCTGTCAACGATCAGGCTGACCAAACGGCCCGCGATCAATCCGCCGAAGACGGCGCACAGAACGATGAACGCTGCCTTGCGTGAAACCACACCGGCCAGCCCCGCCGCGCAGACTGCGGCGGCCGCCAGGAAGAACCCGGCGTATTGTGCTCTAATTTCGTTGATGCCGCCGGCGTTGGCGATCTTCAGTCCTAGCCGCGCGGCGAATTGTTCCGGCGCGGCGCCGCTGCTGAAAGTGGTCATCAGGCAGAACGCGGTGGCGGCGGCCAGGACGGCGGTTCCGAAACGATGGGTCATGATCGTGTACATAATCGTATTATGTAACAGAATCACATTATGTCAAGCAAAAACACTCCCGGCAGCCGCATGAAGCCACGCAGAGAGGTCAACCTGGAGGCCACGCGGGCGGCTCTCATAAAGATCGCCCGCAAACATTTTGCGCGCTATGGCTATTCCCGCGCCGAGATCGGACGCATCGCCGCCGATGCGCGCGTCACCACCGGCGCGATCTATCATCACTTCTCGGGCAAGAAGGAACTCTTCCAGGCAGCCGCCGAGGAATTGGAGGGCGAAATCCTCGCCGCGGCCGCAGCCGTCGACGCGACCGATCCGTGGCTTCGTCTACAGGCCGGATTCGAGAAGTTGATCGACATATGCGCCTCACCCGACGTGCAGCGCATCGTCTTTGTCGAGGCGCCCCAGGTGGTGGGCCCGGACGCCTGGCGCGAAATAGAGCTGCGTTATGCGTTTGGGGCATTGCGCGCTATTCTCTCGGCGCTGCAAGACGGCGGGATAATTAAACCCTACCCCATCGATCTGATCGCCCGCACTCTCCTTGCGCTGCTGCACGAGACGTCCGCCGAGGTCGCGCGATCCAAACACGATCCAAGCGTCCGGGCGCAGATTACCGACCTGATGGCCGGAGTATGGAGCGTTTTGGCTGCCACATGAATGTATGGAGGCCGGAAATACGACTTTGCGGAATGCCGGCCTTTTGTTGTAGACTTGGAGGTTAGTCTGAAAGCTCCGACGCATTCCGTGTGTCCCGGCGCAAGGGCTATAGCTAGGGCGAACTGAAGTTCGCCCGGCCCAGAGGGCGCCCCGCGCTAAAGCGTGCGCCACGGACAAGAGGTTATCCCATGCATGCAATTATTGAGACCGGCGGAAAACAGTACAGGGTTGCCCCTGGCGATGTGGTCCGCGTGCAGAAACTGGAAGGCGAAGTCGGTTCCGAAATCGAACTGCCGCTGCGAGCGGTGTTCAAGGACGAGGGGCAACTGGTGGCCGGCCCGGACCTGGGGCAAGCCACGGTGAAGGGCACGATCCTGGGGACGGGCCGCGGCAAGAAATTGCTGGTCTTCAAGTTCAAGCGCAAGAAGCAGTACAAGCGAACCATCGGACATCGCCAGGACTTCACCGAAGTGAAGGTCGGCGACATCGTGATCTAGGTGAAGTATGGCGCATAAAAAAGGTTTAGGAAGTTCCAAGAACGGGCGCGATTCCAACGCGCAACGGCTGGGCGTGAAGGTCTTCGGCGGACAACTGGTGCCGGGCGGGTCGATCATCGTCCGCCAGCGGGGAACCAAGATCAAGCCCGGCGTGAATGTGGGCTGGGGCAAGGACGATACGCTCTTCGCCAAGGTGACGGGCGTGGTCGAGTTCCGCGATCGCGGCCGCGACGGCAAGTTCGTCAGCGTCAAGGAAGTCGCGTAACTGTTCATCGACGAAGCCCGAATCCTGGTGAAGGCCGGGGACGGCGGCAACGGCTGCCTGGCGTTCCGGCGCGAGAAATATGTTCCGCGCGGCGGGCCCAGCGGCGGCGATGGCGGCCGGGGCGGCGACGTCTTCCTGGTTTCCAGCGAGCACCAAAACACACTCCTGCAGTTTCGTTTTAATCCAGAACACAAAGCGCAGCGCGGCCGGCACGGCGAGGGTAGCAACCGGACGGGCGCCGAAGGGCAGTCGATCGAACTGCGGGTGCCGGTCGGCACGGTGGTGTACGACGAGGCGACCGGCGAGCGGCTGCACGACTTCACGAAGGCCGGCGAACTCTTCCTCGCAGCGCGCGGCGGACGCGGCGGGAAAGGCAACGCGCGGTTCGCCACCTCCACGCACCAGGCGCCTACCGAACACGAGCCCGGCAAGCCCGGAGAAGAGCGCCGCCTGCGCCTGGAACTCAAACTGTTGGCCGATGTGGGGCTGGTCGGGTTTCCCAATGCGGGCAAGTCGACGCTGATCTCGCGGATCTCCGCGGCGCGTCCTAAAATCGCGGACTACCCGTTCACGACGCTCGAGCCGCAGCTTGGCGTGGTCGCGATGGACGACTATCGCAGCTTCGTGGTGGCGGACATCCCGGGGCTGATTGAAGGCGCACACCTGGGGCACGGGCTGGGGACGCAATTCCTGCGGCACATCGAGCGCACACGGCTGTTGGCGCATCTGGTGGATGTGTCGGATGCGAGCGGCCGGGAGCCTGCCGAAGACTTCGCGACGGTGATGCGGGAGTTGGCCAGTTTCAGCGAAGAACTGGCGGCCAAGCCGATGATCCTGGTGGCTACTAAGATGGATGCGGCGCAGGATCCCACGCGGGTAGAGTCGCTGCGCAAGGTGGCGGAGGAGCGCGGGCTGGCGTTCTTCGCGATTTCGAGTGTGACGGGCCAGGGGCTGGATGAGCTGCGCTATGCGATGGCGGAG
>Ga0187858_10003030_pt1 | contig 16626 bp, 12 predicted proteins | sample June2016WEW_8_15_FD_133015 | JGI IMG/M metagenome (GOLD analysis project Ga0187858, IMG submission 133015) | Peatland microbial communities from SPRUCE experiment site at the Marcell Experimental Forest, Minnesota, USA - June2016WEW_8_150 | ecosystem: Environmental > Terrestrial > Soil >...
GACCACAGCAGCGTCTTACAACGCCGGACCAGGGCTTCACTGTATTTCTGCGCGGCCAGCGCATTGAGGTAAACCTGACAGCGGAACAGGTCGAAATCGCGCAGCGGGATGTCGCCCAGTTGCGGGCGGACATACCGCTTCATGTCGGACTCGTTGCCGCGGCGCGTTGGCTCGCCCCAGTTGCCGCGGCGCATCGGCTCGAAGCGGTTGACGTAGAACCATGACAGAGTGACCGCATCACTCGGCCGCGCGACCTTGCCGCATTTCTCGAAAATCAACTTCTGTAATTTCTCGCGGGCTTTGCCGCGCGTGATCTCCGATTTCCAGCCTAGAAACTCACCCGTCTGCCGGCGCGCATCTCGTCCTTGGTCGTCCTTTGCGTATAGGTAAAAGTGCCCATAGTAATACTTGCGCTTCGCGCCGCGTTCCTCGATCCACCCGCGCTGACTGCGTGGTCGCATCACACCCCTCGAATTAAATCTCGCTACGGGCGACATGATAATCCCTCAGAGTTATGGGTGTGAAGCCGCAGGAAGTTCTCGATGTCCGCACGGCGGAAGCGCAGAACCGCTTTTCTGTCGCCCAACCGGATAACAGGAAGCGCCGGTGCGCGCCGTCCGGTTACGTGGTCACGCACCCATGATTCCGAGACACACAACTCCCGAGCCACGTCTTTGGCCGTGAGCAGTGGGGCACAATGCTGCTCGTCGCGAGCGGTCAGTTCCGAGTTGGGTCCAAGGTCCTTCATTCTCTGGTACTGCTTAATTAGTGAACCTGCCGTCAGTTCATGGCGCTCGGTCTAAAATCATCTGTTTTCCGAACCGCGAAGTTGCCGGTTACCGCTACGCGAGATCAACTGCTACGGCGACTTCGCGCTAATTAAGCGTTGGTGGAACACCTTCGCGGGCACCGGCACTACTCGGGCCCATTCCAATATTCGTTGAGATGGAAGCAGTTGTCATGCGGACTAAGAGGATCGGCTATCCTCTTGGGATTGGGGAGGTTGCAGTACGGGTTGGATGGGCCGGTGTTGCTGACGGCAGTTTTGGAGAAGGGTGAGCAAAATACCCTGCGTGTGTGCTCCGCGTGAGGCGTGATTGCCGCCCCACTCTGCGGGCTGCTGAAGACCCCTCATCCACCACAGCCGTCCGCCCATTTTCCAGCCGGTGGGTCATGCTGGCATTGGACACGCGCAGGCCGAAGGCTTCTTCCATTACCGCAGTGGCATTGCCATGACAGCAGACCTAAGCTCTTTGTTCAGTTGACTGGCCGGCGCCAGGGAGAGCCCAAGGCGGATTTTCAATAACCCAATCCGCAAAACCGTTTGTGTCGATGCACAAGATGGAAAACCCGGGTTTCAACAGGCCCGCCGCCTGGCGAATCCTCTTCAGAGTGAAGCCTATTTCCCTCGACCGTTGGTCCCTTGGGGTTTCGGGCCTCGACTCCAGCATTGTCTTGACGAAGGGGATTTCCTCAACGTCGCTGCTTCGTAAATATTTCAATACCGCTTTTTCGCTGGTGATTCTCCCCATCGCCTTCTTAACGATCTTGGCGACGGCATCGATATCGTCAGCGTTGTTGCCAAGTAAGTTATCCAAGCGCGTCATTTTGCCTCTTGGCTTCGCCCTCGCCTTCTCGTTCTTGATGACCTCGCCCACTGCGTCGATTTCGTCGATTTGTCTGCTGCGCAAATATCGCAGGATCGAGTCAGGGCGGTCGACCTTCGGATTGTTGAACTCCGGCCTCACCGTCTTGATGATCTCAACGAAGGCCTCACTAGCGCGAGTGCCGTGTGGGTTTCCAAGGTACTTATCAAAAATGTCCTGGGCCAAGCCTTTCTCACCAGTGATACGCGCGAGTTGTGCAAGCACTGTGTTGGGGCTTTCCGTGCGCCGGCCCGCAATTCCAGCCAGGAGTACTTTAACCAGGGGTAACAGGCGAGGCGCAAGCGACAGCACGTAGAAACGAATTCGGCGAGCGCGATCAGGGAGTGCTTGCAGCTCCAGCAGCGTGCAATTCGCACAGGTGAACTTCTTGAAAATGATGGACTGATACCAGAGTTCCCTCATCGCAGGTCCTCCTGATGCTCCTGCCAAATAAAACTACAGAAGCCCCCAACCATATTAATTAGGATCCTGCAGCTATCGACTCCAGTCAAGCTGTGGTCCTCTTAATCCGCTACCGCACCCCAGATTTCTGTTGCAGACTGCGTTATGGCCATGCGCTACCTCGCATGGCCTGCCAATCCAGATGCGGAAAGGAACGTGAAATGAAAAACCAGAACAATGGTGATCTTCCTGACGATGAACTTAAGGATGTCCAACAACCGTCTACTACCTCAAACCCAAGCGCTGCGAAAGCCAACGACCCGGCCGTTGGCGACGCAGCAACCACACAATCCTCCAACGTCCAGTCTTGGAACATGGACACGGACGACGATGTCGCTGCCCAAGTCCTCCGGCGTTCCGGAATCGAGTATGTGAAGGCTTCAGAGAACAGTCCCGCGCGCATTGCATTCATCCCAGGCTGCAAGGCCGTCGGCGGCCAGGCGCACTACGATTCGGGCGACAAGCGCTACTACATCTGCGGCAGCCGCAAAGGCAATCTGGCGCCTTGCTGCAAGAAATTAGGCGACCCGAAGGGCCGCTGTGCGGCGTTTGTTTTTCGCTACACAAATGCAGACGGAAAGACCGCGAAGCTGGATCAAAACGTGCAACCCGAGGTCGAGGTTCAAATCCTCACGATGTCCAACAGCAACTACCAAGATGCAAAGAACTGCATCGAGGAAGGCGGCAGCATCTACGACGTCGACTTCAAGATCAGCGTTGCGGAAAAGCAACTGCAACGCAAGGTCAACGTCATCTCTCGCTCCGCGCGCTGGAAGCAAGTTGAAAAGCAGGCGCTCGAAATGGCTGCCCCCATCATTGCTGACGAGCGTCAGCTGAAGCGCGCCCTTGGGAAGGAGTTCGGCGACGGCGACAGCAAGGCTAGCCTCGGCGACATTGAAGAGATGTAACCCACCAACCAGGCCCGGCCAACGAGCCGGGCCTCCAACCTTATTTATGGATTTCAAACAACGAGCGATGGCAATGGCCAGCAGGGGTGTTTTGGTAACGCCGGTGGAGGTGCGTGGCAAGTCGCCCCGCGTGGGCGGCGTGGGCTGGCAAAACAATGCGACCACCAACGAGATCAGAATTGACAAGTGGAACGATGAGAACCCCGACTACAACTCCGGCTGTTGCTTCAAGGCTATCGTAGGCACGCCATGCGCGCTGGATGTGGACAGCGGCATGCTGATTGAGCAGTACGAAACGGAGACAGGGGAGAAGTGGCCAGAGACGTTCACAGTTACCGGCGGCAAAGGGTGGCCAGCTCATCACGCATATTTCACGCACACCGCACAGACAGTCGAACTCGGCAATTTCAGCCAGGGCGGACTGTTTGATTTCAGAGCGAACGACACCATCGTCGTGGGCCCAGGAAGCGTCCACCCGAGCGGCGCTGAATACACAATCAAGAAAGATCTGCCCTTCCTCCCAGCGCCGGTGGCGCTGTTCGCTTGGCTCGCCCAGTTCAGAGAAAGGAGCGGGAGCGAGCATAAGGGCGAGAAGTCCGATGCCCCTGAGATGACCCCCGAAGATGCAGCCGCAGATGTGCAAAGCAAAAGGCAGACGGTTAACAACATCCTGGCACGCTCCAAGAAGGTCAAAGTGCTGAGCGATTGGATGCCCTACCGCATTGGCAGGAAGCTGGGCGCCAAGAAATACGTGCTGTGCCCGTGGTGGCGTGAGCACACCACCGATACCACCAAAAGTTCGGCCGCCATCATTGTGCTGCCAGGTCTCGGCCTGGATTTCAAGTGCTGGCACGGCCACTGCCTCGACACGCGCGGCTGGAAAGAATTCGCCGCGGCGATCGAAGAGCCGCTGGACTTCAACGACCCTGCGTTCCCGCTGATAGACGCAAGAGAGGTGCAAAGCGACGAAACCGGCACGCACAGTCCGCTGATAAGCATCTCCGAGACCGGCGATGAAATCTGGACACCCAGCGTACGCGCACTTTACACGCTGACCGATTCCGGCAACGCCGAGCGGCTGGCCGCGTACCACGGTGGGAGATTTTATTTCTGCGCCGAGCGCAAGGCGTGGTTTCTCTGGTCGGGAAAAAACTGGCAGGACGACACCCTGGGACGGGTGGAAATGGCAGCGCTCGATGTGGCGCGGCGGATACGTGCGGAAGCCAAGCTGTTGGCCAAGGAAGCCGAACAGGAACAGGACGAGGAGAAGAGAGAGGCGAAGGAGGAGCTCGCCGAAAACACCCTCAGCTGGGCCAAGGCCAGCGAAAGCGATGACAAACAGAGAGCGATGGTAAACCGCGCCAGGATCCGGCCGGAGTTCGCTGTTTCAATCAGTCGGTTCGACCAGGATCCGATGTTGTTCAATTTGCAAAACTGCACAGTAGACCTAAACACTGGGGCGCTGCGGGCGCACGACCCAAAAGACATGCAGCGCCACATCTCGCCGGTGCTGTACGACGCCGAGGCCAAATGCCCGCTGTGGCTAAAGTGTCTCGACAGGTGGCAGGACGGCAACCACGAAATGATTAATTTTCTGGCGCGGGCGACTGGCTACAGCCTGACTGGCTCCATCGAAGAGCACGCCATGTTCCTCCTGTACGGCGACGGCCGTAATGGGAAATCAAAATTCCTGAACGCCATCTTCCATGTCCTGGGCAGCTATGCCGATTCGCTGCGAATGGAGTCGCTGCTGCATCAGGAATTCTCTTCCATCCCGGTGGACATGGCCAAACTACCAGGCAAGCGCTATGTGGTGGCCGCCGAGAGCGACAAGGAAGTGGCGCTGGCGGAAGCCAAAATCAAGCGGATGACAGGCGGCGACCCGATCACCGCGCGCTTCATGCGGGAAAACGAATTCACCTACACTCCGCAATTCAAGCTGTGGCTGGGAACGAACCACAAACCACAAATTCGCGGCACCGACGAGGCGGTGTGGTCGCGCCTCAAGGTTGTTCCCTTCGAGGTTTTCATACCCGAGCCGGAACGTGACAAGCAACTGGAATGGAAGCTCCAGCAGGAAGCCGCAGGAATCCTCAACTGGATGCTCAGTGGTCTGGCGCAGTACCGCGAGGTCGGATTGGACGTCCCCCAAAAAGTCAAAGACGCAACAGCAAGCTACCGCGCCGACGAGGACATCGTGGTGCGATTCACCGAAGAGATGTGCGCGAAGAAAAAAGAAGGCCGCGCAGGTGTGCAGAAAACCTTCGACGAGTTCAGCAAATGGGCTGAGGGCGAAGGCCGCAAGAAACCACTCTCTCGGCGAGACTTCAGGACGCGGCTGGAGGTGATGGGTTATCCCGTGAAGGACTTCAACAATGGCGCGTTCTTCATAGGCATCGAGCTTAAAGGCTGGATGGACGAAACCGACGAGAAGGAGGAAATGTGATGGCGGCTCCCACAACAAGTCCGAATACACAAAACGACATGGACTGGAAACTTGAAAATCCGCCCGCGTTGCAGCCCAGCGAAAAAGTCGCCATCGACTTCGAGTACGCAAATGGCCCCGACCCTCGGCTATCGCGGCCATTCGCCGTCTCAGTGTGGTCACCGGCACGCAATCGCGGATGGTACTTGCCGTGGGGACACGAGGGCGGCGGCAACCTTGACGAGGCGGTCGTGAAGCGCTGGTACAGAACGGAACTGAAAGACCGGGACGTGTGGGGCTTAAACATCAAGGCGGAGATGCACTGCACGTACCAGTGGGGGCTTGACCCCGAACGCATCGGCATGCGGCCGCATGATGTCGGATACATGAGCGCGCTGCTCAACGAGAATCGAATCACCCGCGCCGGCTACGAGGGGTTCAGCCTGAAGGCGCTGGCTATCCGGCACTTGGCCGACAACGAGCGTAAGGTCGAGCCGGAAGTGGCACCTGAGGATTTCGGAAAAGTGCATGCCTCCCTCATCGCCGAGCGCGGCATTTCCGACGCTTATCTCACTTGGCGACTCCGTGAAGTGCTGCAGCCGCAAATCCAGCGCGAGGAACTGCAGACAGTGCTTGACCTGGAAGACCGCTGCATCTATGCAGTCGTAGGAATGGAAAGGACAGGAGCCCGCATCGACCGCCCGAAGCTGGAGCAGTGGATGGAGCAAGTGCCGCTGGAAGTGGAGAGGCTCAGGGACAAGATCGAAAGCGAAAGCGGCATCAAGGTCAATCCCAACGGGCGCAAGTCGCTCACGGCTGTGTTCGAGAAGCTGGGGTTGAAGGTGCCGCTGGTAATCGACAAGGAGAAGGAGGAGGAGCGGCCCACCTTCGATGCCGCGCACCTGAAGGCGCTCAAACATCCTGTCATCCAAGATGTCATCGCCATGCGAAAGCTGGCGTCAATCCAGTCCAAATATTTGAAGAAGTACCTCAGCGCGCTCGACGGCGACAACCTCATTCACTACCACCTGCACCAACTCGCAACCACTGAGGAAGCCGGCGACTACTATGGCACCGTCACGGGAAGGTTCAGCTGCGGCGGGGGAAAGTACGCCATCAACATCCAGCAAGTGGCCAAAGGCTCTAAGCAGGTCGAGCAGTTCGCGGAATGCGGCCTGCCACCTCGCTTCATCATCCGCGAGCTCTTCATCCCAGCCGAGGGCAAGAAAATCTGCGCCAGTGATGCGGAGCAGATTGAGTTCAGGTTGTTCGCCCATTACTCCAAGGACGAGGACATCCTCAACGCCTACCGTAAGAACCCGCGCATCGATTTCCACCTTATGGCGACCCGAATCATGAACCCCAACGTCAGGGACGAAGCGCTATTGGCAAAACTGCGGTCGAACATGAAGCAGAACAACTTCGGCGTGATTTACGGCATGGGCCGTCAAACCCTTGCCGAACGTCTGGGCCTGACATGCGCCTGTGACCGCAACTGGCGAATACTGGGGGCGGACGGTTGGCCGCTCTACAAGTTCTGGGATAACGACGAGCACAACGGTAACTGCCTCGCCCGTCAAGCCAACGACATCATGAACAAGTACCATGCTCAGTTTCCTGCCGCCAAGCGGCTCATCAAGCATGCGAGCGAACTGGCCGAGAGGCGTGGGTATGTCAAGACTATCCTCGGCCGCCGGCGGCGTTATCCCGAGGGGCGGCGGCTGCACTCGGCACTCAACGCGGTCGTCCAAGGCACGGCGGCGGATTACTTCAAAACCAAGCTTTGCGAGATGTGGAACGCGCGCGACGACCTTGGCATCGATTTAAGGATGCCCGTCCACGATGAATTCGTGTACGACATTGCCGACGAAACGCAACTTCCTAAGGTGCAGGAGCTATTGGACGCGCAGTCCTTCGATAGGCTCAGGGTGCCACTGCTGTGGGCGACGAAGATGGGAAACAACTGGCTGTTTTCGTAAAAAGGTGGTGAAACTGCCGACCCTCTTATAAAAGTACGGTCACCTGTGTTGGCATACGCTGAAACGCGCTGAAGACTCGACCCAGTGAGGGCGATGTCATTAAGGCTAAGTGGAATGTGCAGCAAATTCAGACGGAGCTGGCGATCTAACCAGACGCTCAGCTATTCTCGAATCCGATCCGGCTGATGCCCCTTCACCGCAAATCCCGAATCCTGCTGTGGTCGCTCGTGGCGCTGCTGGTCTTCGCCGTCATCGGAACTATCGGTTTCCTGACGGTGCCCATGCCCTTGGAGGCGTGGCTGCAGGGGCAGATCCTAGTGGCCTTGCGGGAGCGCTACCAGCGCAATGTCCAGCTTCAGAACCTGCACGTCACGCTCATCCCTAACTTCCGTGCGACCGCTGACAATTTCGTTGTGCCCAGCCGCCCCGGACTGCCTCCGTTTCTTAGCGCGAAACACCTCACGGTGGAAGGCAACACGCTCGGATTACTGCTCCGGAGTCCGATTCATCTCAGCTGGCTGAGGCTAGACGGCTTCGAGATTCACGTCCCTCCTGCCTTTGGAGAGGGCGGAGATACTGACGCTCTCAAATCAGTACTGCTCGGTTAGAAGTTGAACAGAATCAATTGATTGGCGTCTCCAACTGGATCATGCTGGCTGATGCTGGTTATATTGTATAAGTGAAGGGATTGAGCCGCCTCCGACTTACGCTTCAGCACTTCCAGTCACGCAGCCCACAGCACAGGGGGTAAACTGGGGTCAGACCGCTAGCGCTCGATTGCTACTGATCCTTTAACTTCAGCTTGCTTTTATTCTCTTCAAGAAACTCCCGCAATTCCTGCGACTCGCCCAAGAGCCGAATCCACTGCTCGTAATACAGGGTGACTGGGAAGCGCCCAAGTCCGTAGACGCTGACGCCGCCCTTGTCGCTGACCTTAAAGGTAACGCCGCCGCCGCGTTGCTGTTTGGCTTCGAGGTCGGCGAGTTTTGCTTTCAGTTCTTCATATGTTGGTTCTGATGTGGACCGTCTCCTTTGAAAGTGGGCCGCATTCTCAGCCTCGAACAGTTCTCGCAATCGCTCGACCTTGTAACGGCACCTCTGTCGGTAACCCTCATCGTGAAGAATGTCATCAGGCACCGCCTGAGTGCATAACGGACAAACGGCATAATCCTCGGCTCCAAAGATTATTGCTCTGATTCGGTCTTCCCAAGCTTTGTTTGGATAATAGGGCTGTCCACAGCAGTTGCAGATTAGCTGCATCTCCTGCGTATCTGCTGGACGCATCTCTAGTGCCAACTTCGGCTTCATAAATCCTTCCGAGTCGAAAGGTGACGGCTCCGCTGCTGTTTTGCTTCCAGTTCGGCTAGTCTTGCTTTCAATTCTTCATATGTTGGTTCGGACTTGTGGGGGTGCCCCTTTTCCAATCCCTCGCTAGAAGGCTGACGCGGGTTCCCACCAGCCTGAACATTCTGTACAGTTGCATCCAGCGCTTTTCTGCTACGCGGAACGCCAAGCATGTCCAACCAGTCATCAGTTGAGATTTTCTTATCGATATCCGTTTCCGATAACGAATTGACCACATCGTCGAACAACAAGCCGCGCTCCGCTAGTAATTGATGGATGCGCTCTTCATTCGTTTTCTGAGTCCAAAAGCTGTACACATTGACGCCCTTCTGCTGGCCATGGCGATGTACTCGATCTTCGGCTTGCCACATCGTCGCTGGGTTCCACCAATGGTCGAAGTGAAAGACGTAATTCGCCTCCGTAAGGGTGAGGCCGACACCACCAGTTTTTAGGGTCGCGAGTAGCACCGCAATATTCGGGTCACCACGAAACTTCTGGATAGCAGCATCCCTATTGGCATCGCTTAAGCCCCCCTTGAGAACAGAAACCCCGTAGGGCCTGAGATTTGATTCGATTGCCGCGACCCCGCATTCATCAACCCATTGAGTAAATACCAGAGCTTTATGTCCACTCTCCTTGATTGTTTTTATGTACTCAACTAGAACTTCTGTCTTTGGGCTTGTACTCTTTCCCGGCGCGAAGTTGCAAACGCGCTTTAAGGCAGAGATGACGGCGAAAATATGCGCTTTTGTCACCTGTTCACCAAGCTCGGTCAGCTTACGAACCTCGCCGCGTTTTACGCGGTCGTACTCCGTTTGCTGGTCAGCGTCGAGTTCGAGCCACTGTTCTTGCTTTATCTTAGGCGGAAGTTCTTGCAGCACATCTTTTTTCAGGCGGCGGAGGAAATACGGTTCCATCAACCGTTTTGCCTCCCGGTTCGAGAGGTTGTAGTGCATATACTTCGGTTTCACAAAGCTGAAGATTCCTGCAAGGTCTTCCACTTTCGTCTCGACTGGCGTTCCGGTCAGAGCCCAGCGATACTTCGGAATTGGGTACTTCGCAGCACGGCTGCGGCTTGTATTGGGGTTCTTTATGTACTGCGCCTCGTCCAGTATCACGGCATCGAAGCTGCCGATTACATCGTTGGGAACGAGCGATTCGGAGGCAGGGAGCTCATCGAACGGCGTCTGGCAGTGTGGGCAGTGAAACGACGGGGTATCTCCGGCCTCCAGATGCACCTTCTCGCTGAAAGTGCTCGTCCTCTGACACGCCTTGCAAACAATTTGTGCCTTTTTCTTTACGACTGTCAGGAAGTCAGAGGCCACCGTATCGTATGCCGCCACATACACGTGGGCAGGATATCTCCAATCCAGCTTTCGTTCCTCTCGGGTTCCTCGGACGACGGTTATGCTTAGCTCAGGTGCCCAATCCTTTAGATGATCCTGCCACACTCGCAAAACGCTGACGGGACAGACAACCAGTGCCTTGGTCGCACTGCCCTTTTGAAATAACACCCGCAGCGCGACCGCTGCCATGACCGTCTTTCCGGTTCCCATGTCGTCGCCCAAAAGCGCAGACTCATGTTCGACCAGAAATTTGACCCCAATCTGTTGGTAGGGTCGGAGGCGAAGGAACACATCGACGTCAGGCGCAAACTCCACCGCGAGGGGTGGCAGAAGCGTTGGATAAATTAAGTCCCACACCGACATCGTGCTGATCGTTTGGGTCGATATTCCGTATGGAGTTTTCGTCCGAGAATATGCTTTCGTGAAACCGTTCTGGTCTACTGTCCTTGGGGGGTGTGCCTCGTCAGCGCCTTTCTTGCGACCGCGATTCGAATAGTCGGCTCCGACGATGCCTGTTGCACAAAGGCGCTCGAACAAATTGCCCGATACCCATGTTGGTCGCAGTTCAGTTAGATCGACAGGAGTCGCAAAAGAGGTAAGCGGCGAGAAAAGAGAGGGTGGTGCAGACGTAGGAATCGGAAACAACAAGTCCGGCGAGATCGAAACGCTAGGGGCGAGGATTCCATTACTTATCCTGTAGACGCCTCCGGCAGCGATAGCTGATAATCCAACGGCTTCCACTCGGGCGCTAGGCAGAACACAATCGAGAGGATGGGGTGCTGTTGGATGCAGCGGAGCAACGAACTCTGCGATCCTGCCAAGCAGACTCACTTGGCCTCACCTATCTTTTGCTGATGAACCTGTTCTAATGCAGTCACAATGCGCTGAAATGGTTCAACCAAATCGAAACGGTTGAAGACCTGCGTCAGTATTGGAGTTACCGCTGGAATGTCATTGCCAAACTCCTTGTGAGCGACCAGAACCACGGGCTCAAACTGGCCAGAACCCGATGACAACATTGCAGTGCGGCTCCCGTCGCCATCTCCATCAACTGAGATCCCGGTCTCTTTCGTTACGAGCACGACAGGAGTTGCGATTTTCGACCGAAGCCAGAGCAAATCAGGCTCCTGCACGAGTATGACGGATGGGGGTTGCTTGAGCGAATTCACCAGCGGAACACCTATCAGTTCCACCATGAGGTGGCGCTGGAGCATCTGGCCGTAGAGAACGGTCTGTAACGTAGTCGGCCTGATTGGATTAGTGCAGCGAAATTCCAATGGCTTGGTATCCGCATCCGTTAGCAGAAACGCGCCTCGGATTGCTTTTCCTGACTCAAATTTCTAGGACGCTACGAATAGTAACTGCGTTTCTCCTGCCATAAGAACAACCTCCCCCGAGATTTACAACCAACCCACGACCATCTTCTCTATTGGACGGCTGCAGCCACATTGCCCTGACCTGCAAATGAATCGAACACGTGCTGATACACCACGTCGCACTTCTTCTGATAAAGCTCTGACGTGTACGTGCGTGGAAGCTGGTCGAGCATCGTTTCGATGGTGTACCGCACCGCCGCCCGTGTCGCCTGACGTTTCTTCCAGTCCAGCACAAGCTTCTCGCGCTTGAGCATCTCCAGCAGGTCTTTGGCGACCTTCTTCACTTCGCGCTCTTCGGCCTTCGTCAGCACAACATCTGGCTTGGTGAGGAGGTCGAAGATGGTCAGTTCTTCCTCAGTTAGCTGCTCGGCGATGCCACGCTTCTCCTCTTCCGAAAGCTTCTGCGTGAACGCCATCAGACGGGCGAAAAATGTCTCGATGTTTGCCGCGCCCGAGTTGTACTCCTCAATCATCTTCTGGAACTCTTCGAGGAAATTCAGTCGGGTCTTGTTCACGTGAACCATCTGCCCGAGCTTGACGGCGATTTGGCTCCGTAGCTTTTGTACCTCGATGGCCTTGCGCCCCGTCTCGAACTGCTTCTTCAGGAGTGCGAAATCAATCTTGCTCAAGTCGATGTAGTTCTCCGCAACTGCGGATGGGCGGATGACATAGCCCTCCGTTGCAATGGACTTGTCGAGCACCACCCCCACCTGCTCCATGACTTCCGAAATGTCAGGTGCGGGAATATCGACAAGAATCTTCTCAGCAATGACCGCGAACACCTTGCGGATGGCTCCAAACTCGTTAGCGGCGGGGTCTGGCAACAGCGACTTGAATAACTTCTCCACGTCGGCAGTTAGTCCGAGGAACTGGCGGCGAATCTCGTCCTTCACAACAAATGCGGCTACCGCGTCGTCCTTCAGTTTCTCCCGCTCGAATCCCGCCGCAACCCGAATCTTCTCGGGGTCAACCCCGTGCTGTTTGGAGAATTCCGTGGCCTTCTGAATAGCCTCCCGAAGCAGACGGACAAGCTCGTCCTTGTCCTTGATGGGCGGTTCTCCTTCGGTCTTGGTTGTGCCGTAAATGGCCAACGCCTTCTGGAGGTCGCGGAAGATGCCGACGTAATCCACGATGAGGCCATTCTGCTTGTCTCGCCACACGCGGTTCGCCCGTGCGATGGTCTGCATCAGCGTGTGATTCTTCATCGGCTTATCGAGGTACATGGTCGAGCACGAAGGCACGTCAAACCCAGTAATCCACATCGCACAGACAAAGACGATTCGGAGGGGGTCATCAGGGTTCTTGAACTTTGTCTCCAAATCCTCCTTCACCATCCGCTTGCGGTGCGTGGCGATATCCAGACCCTTTTTCTTGAACTCCTCGATTTCGTTCTGCGACTGGGACACAACAACGGCCATGTCCGTCTTCTCGAAAAAGTTCAGCCGCTCTTCGAGTTCAGGCTTATCCAGCGGGTCGGCTGAGGCGAGAGCCTTACGCAGTTCGGCCAGCTTCGCTTTCCAATGTTTCTGAACTTTGTCATACATCCTGACCGCCGTGGCCTTGTCGATGGAAATGATCATCGCCTTTGCCAGCACACCGCGCCCGGTGTAATGGGCAACGATGTCTTCAGCAATCTTCTCCAGACGGTCTTCGCGGGTGATGAGGTGGTACTCTCGGGCGAATTCCCGCTCCAGCTTCGCTTGCCGGTCTTCGTCCAATTCCGCTGAGTCGATAATTTCGGCAATATCCTCCGCGAGTTTCTCGTTGATAAGCTGCAGTTCGGGGATGCGATTCTCGTAGTAGAGCGGGACGGTGTTGCCGTCATCGATGGACTGCTTAAAGTTGTAGATGGAGATGTAATCGCCGAAGACCTGCTTCGTCAGTTCCTCCCCAGCCATGAGGGGAGTTCCAGTAAAGCCGATGAACGCTGCGTTCGGCAGGGCGTTCCGCATGTTCAGCGCAAATGTATCGTACTGGCTGCGATGGGCTTCGTCGGTAATGACGACGATGTCCGACCTATCCGAGAGCTTGGGGTATTGCTCACCGTTGTCGGTGCGGAACTTCTGGATGAGGGTGAACAGGTAACGGTGGTCTTCGGCGTTGAGAAGCCGCTTCAGATGTTCTGCGCTCTGCGCCCGAACGCTCTCCTCTGGCTCAATCACCGCTCCCGTAGACGCAAAGTTTCTGTAGATTTGCCCATCAAGGTCTTCGCGGTCGGTGACGATCAGAAACGTCCAGTTGCCGGGGAGCTTCCGCAGCACCTTCTGCGAGAAGAACACCATGGAGTAGCTCTTACCTGACCCCTGTGTGTGCCAGAAGACACCGAGCTTACCCTGATTTTCCTTAATTTCCTGTGCCGCCCGGATTGCTCGGTTGACGCCAAGGAACTGATGGTTCTTGGCAACCATTTTCGCGACCTCGCCCTTGGCCTCGCTGAAAATGGCAAAATTCTCGACCAAATCGAACAGCCGCGTCTTCTCGCAGACGCCCCGAATCATCGTCTCCAGACTGACGACCCCCTCTTCGCCTTCATCGTTGATCCTTTTCCATTCGGCGAAGTGCTCCCACCCTGCAGTCATGCTGCCGATTTTGCTTTTCGAACCGTTGGATAGGATGATGAGGGCGTTGTACCAAAAAAGTTGGGGGATGGTCGTTTTGTAATCGGAGAGGTTGAACTTATAGGCGTTCTCCAACGCTCGGTGCGAAGCCTTGAGTTCAATGAACACCAGCGGAATGCCGTTCACGAATCCCAGCAGGTCGGCACGTTTTCTGCCGTAATCACCTGAAATCCAGAACTGCGAAGCGAGAAAAAAGTCGTTGTTCTCTGGGTTCTCCCAGTCGATGACCTTGACGACATCAATGCGTTCTTCTTCGTCCGAAGTGCGGTAGGTGACCTTAACGCCGTCCCTCAGAAGTTGGCATGCCTCCTGATTCGCCCGAACCGGGCTGAGTACACTACGGTCTTTCGTGATTTCGGCGAGTGCCAAGGCCGCTGCCCCTGCAGACAGATCGGGATTCAGTTTTGTGATTGCCTCCCGAAGGCGGAACTCCAGCACAACCTGTTCGGATGTTTCACGTCCCAGCGTGGAAAATTGTCCGAAGGTCTCGTGATAGCAGTCTGCGGCGTCCCAGCCAAGAGCCTTGAACAGCGCGATTGTGTTGGCTTCTAAAGCACCTTCGCAGTCTGGATCAATGTAGGTCATACAGTCTGTACGACAGCTTCGGATTCAACTTGTCCAACGCTGACTTCACCGGACACGAGCTTGGGGAGGAGCAAGTCGCGAGTGGTGCGGAGAACCGAATTCTTCTCTCGCAGACACTCGCCCAGTTTATGTGCAGCCTCGATGTGGCATCCAAGCTTCTGTTGGAGTGCCAGAGGAGCCAAGGCAATCGGCAATGAGCTTAAATCACGTCGTGATATGCGCGGTCGCGTGGTGCCCGTTGTGCGCTTCTCTACGCGGGAGAGGTGCTCCGTCGAATTTAGAAAATACGTCAGGAACAGGCTGTCTACCGTTTCTGGGTTTGGCTTTAGGATCGCTACGTCAACCGCAGTGATCATAGGCCACGGCATTCTCTTCACGAGCCAAGCCCGTCCTGTGGGTTTTGGCATTCGAGATACTAGAAGTTCTCCGGGATTCACCTCCCGACAGTGCAACCTCTCATAAGTCTCACGGGTGATGAAGCGGAGATTGCCGGTTTCAACGAACTCGTCTACACCGATGTTCGATACTTGGAGCAATCGGTAATCCGTTCCGCCTTGATCCTTTGATTCAATCCAATCTCCGTCCTCAAGGGAGAGGCAAACGTCTTCGAGTCGAGCCATCTTCCAGTCTGCAGGCGTTTGCCCAACCTCCGATTCCACCATCTTGACCTTTTCGTGGCCGGGGAAGCGGAAATTGACGAACCACTCCCGGTAGAGCATCTGCGCCATCTGCTCCGAAATCTTGATGCGCCGGGTGTTGTTCTCGACTAGGTCGTCGTACGCAGACAGGATGGAGGCGACGTGGCATTGGGTTGAGAGGCATGGCACGTTGATCTTAAAAGCCCTCAAGTCCCTAAGCAGGAGATTCTTTTGTGCCGTCCCGCCAGCGAACGAAATAAGACGGTCACGTTCAGCGTGAAGCATGTAGAAGAGGAATCTTGGATTAGCCTTTTCCTTTATTGGCTTGAGAATGGCGACACTCTTCTGGAAGGTTGTTCGGGACGTTAAGTCGTTAGCGGGAGCCAATGCCATTCTGCCAATCGTGCCACTGTTTGTTATGAGGATGTCCCACGGCTCCAGCTTTGTGCGGCGATGGGTGTCTCGGAAATCTGCTTCTGTGATTTGCCGTGCATCTTCATAGTGGATCGTGCCATCCGACACGTCCTTGCAGCTTAGAAAATAGAACCCAGAGTCGGCTTGGTTCTCACAATCTCCATGTTTCCCGTCGGTAATATGGGCGCATACTTCTTCCAGCCTCATTTCGCTTCCGCCCATGTTCCCTCCAAGAGCGCGGCAATGTTCTCCCCGATCCGCCCCTCCAACATCCTCGCCTCAGCGTTCAGCGTCTCCAACTCCTCGTTAAGTTCTTCAAGTCTCTCCAAGAACTCAAAGTCATCCGCCGCCCGTTCCGCAACCCCAACATATCGCCCCGGATTGAGGCTCCACCCTTGCGTTTCGATTTCATCGAGCGTTGCGACCTTGCAGACCCCGAGCACGTCGGTGTACTTGCCCTTCGGGAAACTCTCTTTCAGCAACTCGCCGCTTCCAGCCTCCGTCTCTGGCTTCTCACCCCGGTAAAGTCGGACTACGTTGGAGATGAACTCAATCTGCTGCGGCGTGAATTCCCGATGCGCTCGGTCAATCTGAGTGAAAATGTGCCGTGCGTCTATGAAGAGCACCTTCTTCTTGCGGTCGGTCTTCGCCTTATGCGGACCGGTGCATTCTCGCGGACAAAAAGCTTATAGAAGAGATCATCGCTCAGCTGCGACTGGCGAAGCAGCGGATTAAGATCGCGCCCGATCTGCACTATCGCTGCACGAATTGCCTTCGGGTTAACGACAAATGAGGAAACACGACCGAAATCGCTGTGGGGGCACAACGGCGCTGCCATTCTGGACAGGTCCGGAGATAGCAGATGAGTGACAGACCGAAGCGAGC
>Ga0187858_10003037_pt1 | contig 16592 bp, 13 predicted proteins | sample June2016WEW_8_15_FD_133015 | JGI IMG/M metagenome (GOLD analysis project Ga0187858, IMG submission 133015) | Peatland microbial communities from SPRUCE experiment site at the Marcell Experimental Forest, Minnesota, USA - June2016WEW_8_150 | ecosystem: Environmental > Terrestrial > Soil >...
ACGCCGCTGGCGGTATCGGCGGTGGCGCTGGTGGTGGATTTCAAGATTGTCGGCCCATATTTTGCCCACGGCTGGAGGTATGAGGCATTGGGATATCTGGGCAACCTGGGCAACAACTGGGGCGAAGTCTTCCGCAACATTCTGTTTGATCCGTCCAAACTGTGGTCGGCGCTGACCCAGGCGGACAACGGCCCGTATTTGATCCAATTGTTGCAACCGGCGCTATGGCTGTTCCCGTTCCTTGTGCCCGAGGTCTTGTTTGCGATACCGGATCTGTTTATCAACCTGATCGCCCGCAACAACGGCATGAAGGTGGTCGCCTGGCATTACAATGTGTACACGGGAGCGTTTCTGGTGCTGGCCAGCCTGTTTGCCATCCCGCGAGTGGAGGCGCTGATTCGCAAACGATTCGGCTCCGTGTCCCTATGCCCTGTATTACCCATGTTGATCTGCGTGATGTCGGTCGCCCACTGGCCGTTCTGGTTTTATCCCTACGAGTACCAACCGCTGCCGCATTATGAGGACCAGGTGCGCGCCCGCGCCTTGATACCGCGCGATGCCCCTGTGCTGTACGCGCCGGACCGGGAGGGCGCCTTCTTTTCCAACCGGCTCAAATTCGCAAGCAACTTCATGGCGAAAGACGATGTCCAGCAGATGCTCCGCTATGATTGGGTTTACCTCGACATGAACTTTGCTCAGGTGTATCCGCCCATCCCGACAACAACATTGATGGCCTTCGCCAAAAACCCCGATTACCAGTGCTTGTTTGCCGAGAGCGGGATTTACGTGTTCCGGCGCAAGCCCGTTTCGCCCGAACTGACCGTTCCGGCCGTGTCGGCTCCGGCTCCGTCCGGGCCCTGACACCCGGTCAAGGCCGCGCGATCGGAATTGGCGGCGTTATTGGGCAGGCCCAAGTTGGTACGCGAACAGCGTGTAGGCTACGCGGGTTGTCGGCTCCCGAGACTCACGCAGCCATGCCCATTCCGGTCGCATCAGCTCCGACGCAGACACCACCAACCATCCGCTGTTGAGACGACGCGCTTGCTCGGCGTTGACGCGGGTGTTGGGGATCTTGAGGTACTCGATGCTGTACTGCGTCCCGAAGTAATCCAGATAGATGTGGCTGATGCCGCGATCGGCAACAAACTGTTTGAGGCGCTTCGCGTCCTGCCCCCAGTCGTAGTTTGAGTCGAGCAGATACTTTTGGCCATTCCGGGCGCCGCCGACTGCTTCGCTGAAGAATTGAATATACAGCGGGTAAGCCAGGATGGTAACGCAGCATTGCCACCCCAAGAGCGCAATAACGACACCCCGCGCGGTTTTGGAGGACAGTTTTGTCAGCGCCAGACCGATTGCCACGCATAGCATAGCGAACATCGGCAGCAAGTGTCTAACGCCGATGTTGACCTTGCTCGTCATCGCCGCCAGCATGTAGAGAATGCTGGCCACCCACGGAGCCATCTCAAGCGGATGGGGTGACCTCCACCGCCAACCAATTGCCACAATCACGACGCTTGCCAATGCCAGAACCACGAAAGCCGGGGAGTTTTTCAGAACGAATGTCATCGGAAAGTAGGATAACCAGCCGGTGTGCGACCATTCGCCCAAGAGGTAGGCATCGTGTCCACCTTTGGAATGGCCCAGCAGCAGGGCCAGGCCCTTGAAAAAGTCTGGTGGGATCAGCACGGGGCGAAACTGAGTGAACCAGCCGGGCACGGCCAGAACCTGCGTCTGTTGGTCTGTCGGGGGTTGAGCGGGTGCCCATCGTGGAAAGTACATGGCGAGCAGGACCAGCCAGACCGCTCCGAACATCAGGATAGCCGGTTTCCACAGATTTCTGGCATGTTTGCCGACTCGTTTCCACGACATCACGGCGAGTACGGCATAGATGGGCGCCAACGTGATGGCGGTGAATTTCATGACGAGCGCGATGCCGGTGGCCACGCCGGTTACAACCGCGTTTTTCTGCGTCGGACTCTCAAGAAACCGGGCAAAAAAGAAAACTCCAGCCGTAATGCCCAGGGTTACAGCGATGTCCCCCGTGGAAGCGAGGTGGCCGTAGGCCAACGCGTTGGGGTTGAAGACCCACGCGCTGAGGGCGGCGGCGGCGGCCAGCGTATGATCCGGTCTTGCGCAACGCACCCACCAAAAAATCAGGAAGCCGACGCCGAGTGCCAAAAGAATCTGTACGCAGCGGGCGGTAAACAACAATGTGTCAGCGTCGTTGCCACTGCCATAGACGAGCATTTCCCCGAAGAGTTGGCCTTCCGGAATGGTCCAGTAATACCAATCCTGAGTCGGGTACATTCCCGTGCATTGCCACGCCACAAGCGAATGATACGGTGGTTGGGGGAGTGGCACCATCCGTCCCTGACAGCCAGGTGGGATGAGATACTGAATCGAGACCGGCTCGCCGAACCAGGGGACAGCCCATGGATAGCTCAGTCGTCCCTCGAGCAGGCCCCGTGCGTCGTCGGACATGTCCACTTTCGTAACCAACAGCGGGACGACGGGCAGCATCTGCGAGAGGGGAGGATGTTCGGGCTGGAATTTGTAGCGGTACCCGTGGAAATAGGTGTAACCCGCTCCAAGGGTCGTGCATTCGTCCACTGTGGCGGTGTCCCATTGAGCGGGGCCCAGCATCAACACACCCATGATTGCAAGCAAGACTCCCGCAATCCAAGGTCCGGGAATTCGGCGCATCGCGGCGGAGTGTCTGTCAACGATTCAGACATTGCAAAGCATTTTTTGCTACGGGCGGGGGCGCGAGGTTTGCGGGTCGCGGCGTTCCGCCAGAGCTGTTGAACATCGGGGTTGTTGGAAACCGCGACGGTTGTGCTGTCCATATTCAATTCATCAAGCGCCGCGTGACCTCGAACACGATTTGGCGGCCCATTGTAACGACGCGCTGGCGCTCGGAAGCAAGTTGAGGGCTCCACTGCTCCAATGGCAGACCGCAGGTCACTGCGAGGACGGAAGACCTGGGATGAAAGACCGTGTTTTAACCATTTTGACGGTTTTAACGCCGTCGTCCCCGCCCAAAAAAGTGGGTCCGGATTTTGCGTGATTTTTGATGGCCGGGGCATTACAACGTGCGGGCTTATGAAAATCGTTGTCGCCTATTCCGGCGGACTCGATACGTCCGTCATTTTGCACTGGTTGAAAGACACTTACCGGTGCGAGGTTGTCGCGTACTGCGCCGACATTGGCCAGGAGGAGGACCTTACGGGCCTCGACAAAAAAGCCAAGGCCACGGGCGCCAGCAAGTTCCACGCGCTCGATCTGGTCGAGGAATTCGCCAGTGACTTCATTTTCCCGATCATTCAGGCAGGCGCGATATACGAGAACCAGTATTTCCTCGGCACAAGCATCGCGCGGCCGCTGATCGCCAAGGCGCAGGTTGAGGTTGCCCGCAAGGAACAGGCCGATACCGTGGCGCACGGAGCGACGGGCAAGGGCAACGACCAGTGCCGGTTCGAGTTGACCTATGCCGCCCTCGCGCCCGACCTGAAGATCATTGCTCCCTGGCGTTTGCCCGAGTATCACAACCGGTTCAAAGGCCGGGCCGAGATGCTGGCGTATTGCGCGGAGAAAGGCATCCAGGTCGAGGCCAGCGCCAAGAAGCCCTACTCGATGGATCGGAATCTCCTGCACCTTTCGTTCGAGAGCGGCATCCTGGAAGATCCCTGGGCCGAGCCGCCGAAAGACATGTTCAAGCTCAGCGTGTCGCCCGAGGAAGCGCCGAACGAAGCCGAGTATATCGAACTGGATTTCCAGTCGGGCAACTGCGTCGCGGTGAATGGCCGGAAACTGTCGCCGGCCCATGTGCTGCGCACGCTCAACAAACTCGGCGGCAAACACGGTATCGGGCGGGTCGATCTCGTCGAGAACCGGTTCGTCGGCATGAAATCGCGGGGCGTGTATGAAACGCCCGGCGGCACGATTCTGCATTTCGCTCATCGCCAGATGGAGACGCTGACGATGGACCGCGAGGTCATGCACTTGCGGGATTCGCTCGTCCCGCGATACGCCGAACTCGTTTACTATGGATTCTGGTTCAGCCCCGAACGCGAGGCACTCCAGGCATTCGTTACCGAGAGCCAGAAAAACGTCACCGGCACGGTGCGACTGAAGCTCTACAAGGGCAACGTCATTACCACTGGACGCAAGAGTCCCGTGTCGCTGTACAACCCGCACATTGCCACCATGGAAGCCGACAAAGGCGCCTACGACCAGACGGACGCCACCGGTTTCATTCGGTTGAATGCGCTGCGGCTGCGGACACGGGCGGCGGTGGTAAAGGGAAAGAACAAGCCGTAGGACTCCATTTCGGCTCACTGCGGGGCAGGATTTCATGTCGAGTGAGACGCATTCGCGCTGCTTATTGAACGGGTCGCTCAGGCCGGTTGCGGCCTGGGGACAGGCCGGCGGCGACGATTAGCCGGCTGGTGGCTCCCACAAAAAGCTGACGCCCAGCGACTTGCGCCAACCAAAAAAAAGTTGCAATTCCGAGAATCTGTCATATTATTTGAGTCGCTAGCAGATGGAAGAAGCCGCAGTGAAATTGGTGGAATGTCAGTCCGTAGAGCCACGTTTGCTTTGGTGGCAGTCCGAAACCCGATGAGCGGGAACAGTCACTGATGCCTCCTACCGCAGCAGAAAGATAATAATCACCCCAGTATGGCTACAAAGCTATTCGTAGGCAATCTGTCGTTCAACACGACCGAGGGCCAAATTCTAGACCTGTTCAAACAGGCAGGTAACGTCGTCAGTTGCGAACTCATCATGGACAAATTCACGGGAAAGTCTCGGGGCTTTGCGTTCGTGCAAATGGGTACGCAGGAAGAGGCCAACAAGGCCGTTACAGATTTTAACGGCAAGGAACTCGATGGCCGGGCTCTCACCGTAAATGAAGCCCGTCCACGCGAGGAACGTCCCCGCGGCGACTTCGGCGGCGGTGGCGGCGGCGGTCGTGGCGGCAAGCGCGACTACAGCGGCGGCGGCCGCGGTCGGCATTAGTTCGCCCATCCTGATTCGACAATCACACGAAGGACGTCCTGCTCCGGCGGGGCGTCCTTCCGTCTCTTGCGGCCGAACCCTTCCCGCTGACGCACTTACAACAAGGCGAGCACGTCCTGTGGTTTCGACACGATGTGCTCGGCGCCGCTATGGACCAACTCTTCGCGGTCGCGAAATCCCCAGAGCACGCCGACGGAGTGCATTCCCGCCGCGCGGGCGGTGTACATGTCGGTGTTCGTGTCGCCGAGATACAGCCAGTGCTCCGGTGTAACCTGCAGTTCCTGTGCGAGTTGCCGCGCCGCGGTCGGGTCGGGCTTGGGAGGCACGTTCGGCAACTGGCCGCGGACGACGGCGAATGGCGAGGGCTGGAAATAATGCGCCACAATCCGCTTCGTGAAATCGTCCGGCTTGTTGGATAACACCACCTGTTTGAATTGACGTTCCGCAAACGCGGAAACCAACTCGGGGATACCCGGGTACAGTCGGGTAAGGTCGAAACAGTGCTGGTCGTAGCGCTGGCGCATCAGCCGCAGGACCTGGTCGGTCAACTCCTGCTTGTCCGCGGGCAAGGCTCGCTGGCACATCTCGCGGACGCCATCGCCGACCTTGTAGCGATAACTGTCAACGGGGCAGGGGGGACAATCAACCTGCTGGAGAGCCCAATTGACCGCATTGGCCAGATCAGCCAGGGTATCAGCCAGCGTCCCATCCAAATCGAACAGCACGGCGCGGAAGTCGTGTTTCACAGCGCTACTCTAGCCGACAGCGTGGCAGGCGGCGATTTTTTTGTTGTTGTCGCTGCCCGGCGCTTGCTACGGTGCTGCGGCACCAACCAACGAGAAGGAGAACCAGTCAATGAACGCATTCCGTACGTTTACAGCGGTGGCAGCGATGGCGGGTACGATTGTCGCGACGGGCTTCGCCCAACGGATGATGGGAGCCGGGCCACGCGATTTTGGAAGCGGAGACCTGGCGAAGATTTTCGGCAACAATCAGGCGTTCACGGCCACGGCGAACATCTCGGTCGCGGACGCCCAGCACAGCTCGCCGATAGAGATGGAGGCTGCTTATGCATTTCTCAAGGGCAACCTGCGTACGGACCTCGATATGACGAGTATGAAAGGCTCCCAAATGCCGCCCCAAGCCATGGCCCAGATGAAACAGATGGGAATGGACCGGGCCGTTAACATCTATCGGACGGACAAGAAGGTGATGTACCTGATTTATCCGGGGATGAAGTCGTATACGGAGATCATTCCTCCACAGGCATCGCCGACGGACAAGACCGAAGCGAAAGAGCCCAAGGTCGATATCACAACGATTGGCAAGGACACCGTGGACGGTCATCCGTGCGTGAAATGCAAGCTGACGTTCGCGGCAGACGACGGGTCGACACATGAAGTTCTGGCGTGGCAGGCAACCGATCTCAATAATTTCCCGATCAAGACGGAGATGCAGGCGGCGGGTTCGACCATCACCACGCACTTCACGAACATCAAGTTGTCGGCTCCGGATGCGTCGTTGTTCGATCCGCCGAGCGGCTATACGAGGTACGGCAGCATCCAGGAAATGATGATGGGCAGCTTGCAACACATGATGCCGCCGGGCGCGGGACCTCGCGGTGGTGGGAACTACTGAGCCTGTCTGCTCCATGAAAAAATCAGCACGACCGCAAACAGCGGGACATTCGCGCCACCAGACAATGCGCTCTGCCCAACGGACCTGGGGCGGCCGGTTCTCCGCCGGGCCGGCGGAAGCGGTCAAGGCCTTCACGGAAAGCGTCAGCTTTGATTGGCGGCTGTACAAACACGACATCGCCGGCTCGATGGCCCACGCGAAGGGACTGGCGAAGGTGGGACTGCTAACGAAGGCCGAGGCAGGCAGGATCGAACGCGGCCTGAGGGCCATCGAACGCGAGATCGCCACGGGCAAGTTCCGCTGGGATCGCGACTGCGAAGACGTTCACATGAACATCGAAACCGCGCTGATCCGCAAGATCGGCGCCGCGGGCATGAAACTGCATACGGCACGAAGCCGGAACGATCAGGTTGCCACGGACATCCGGCTCTGGCTCCGCGAGGAAGTGGTGCGCGTGTTGCAAGCCATTCGTGGGCTTCAAGAATCCCTCGTGGCTCTGGCAGAAAGCAACGTCAATGTCGTCATGCCCGGTTACACGCACTTGCAGCGGGCGCAACCGGTGCTGTTTGGGCATGCCATGCTGGCTTACGCCGAGATGATGGAGCGCGACCACGGCCGGTTCGCGTGGTCGCTGCTGAGCTTGTTTCGGTGCCCGCTCGGCTCCGGAGCGCTGGCGGGAACGACGTTGAAGCTCGATCGGGCGTACGTGGGGTGCCAACTTGGTCACGCCCTGGTGACCGAGAATTCCATGGACGCAGTCAGCGACCGCGATTTCGTCGTGGCGTTTCTTGGCAACGCGGCGATTTGCGGGATGCACCTGTCGCGGCTGGCGGAGGACTTGATTCTGTGGTCAACGGCGGAATTCGGCTTTATCACCATCGGGGACGCCTACACCACCGGTTCCTCATTGATGCCTCAGAAGAAAAATCCTGACGTGGCCGAGTTGGTTCGTGGCAGGACCGGGCGGCTCTACGGCAATCTGGTCGCCGTGTTGACGATGCTGAAGGGGTTGCCGATGACCTACAACCGCGACATGCAGGAGGACAAGCAGCCGTTATTCAGTTCTGCCGACACCCTGCTGGCATCATTGCGGGTCATGGCCGACATGATGCGCCATACAAAGGTGAATCGCGCCCGGTGCGAAGCCGCCGCGAGCGATCCGATGCTTCTGGCAACCGACCTGGTGGATTTTCTCGTGAAAAAAGGGGCGGCGTTCCGCCAGGCCCATCAGGCGGTTGGCAAACTCGTCGCCGAGTCGGAGAACACGAAGATTCCGTTGCCCAATCTGGCCGTCAAGCAATACGGTGCTGCTGCGGGCAAAGTGTTCGACGTCCGCCGGGCGCTTGACGCCCGCACTGCCGTCGGTTCCCCATCGCCAAAAAACGTCCAGGCACAGATTGCCCGTTGGAAGAAGCTGCTGAAGTAGCCGGGAGGGCCGCCTTAGCTTCACGCAGTGCGATGTCCAGTGGGCGGATCAGATTCCGCCATCCACTTGCCATCGGCCTGCGGGATTGTCCTTTCTGACGGCCAGGTTCCATTTTTTTACTGGGGCCAACACGCGGCACTTGACGAACCAGGCGGACTGCTCTGCCGACCAAGAGGCCTCACCGACCTCGATTGCCGGGATCACTTTATGGACATCGGTACCGTTCTCTTTTGCCATTGCAACCTGGGATTTTGTATCGTCGACGTCGGCTTCCGAGTCATATTTGCGCATTTCGTCCCAGTCCAATCTCGACTGGGCTTCGACGTAGGCCTTTACCACTTCCGCGGGCGACATCATCGCGTACACATCGTTATTGGTCAGGATCTCCGGTTCGTTTGTCCACTTGATCTGTTGTTGAAGCTTCAAATTGGTGTTGTAGACACCCGTGATCACATACCGCCTGGCCGCATTGTTGTTGGAGACCCGCAGATTGAATTCCTGAGTTCCGAGCCTGATTTCGTAAGGCACGAAGCTGCCGGGATAAGTCTTGGAGGTGAATGACTCGCCGAGGCTGACGATCTCCAGCCCAGCAAGGTACTGCTTGAGGTTTTCGTTGATGGGGGACATGAACTTACCCGCTTCAACCCAGTCATTGCTGGCACAGGCCTCGAAAAAGGCGCGGGCCGCCTGTTCGGCGGTCATGGATGCGTATTTCTCGTTGTCGGGCAGCTTGGGCAGATCCTGGGGCAATTGGGCCCAAGTGACATCCGCCGGCAAATCGAGTTTCCACACGCTGGGGTCGACCGGCTGGTTGTAATCGATCTGGCTGAGGTCAAAGATCTGGACTTCACCGGAGGGACGAACCAAATAAATCTGGACCGATTCGAGCAGTTCGGTTTGCGCGTCAAAGCGATAGACCCGTCGGGTATCGGCATTTTCCATGAAGGTATTTTTCCCATAGTCGTCATCCGGCACGCCGGATTTGGCCATGACCGTCACGATGGATTTGGAGCGGCCGTCCGCGCCAGTTTCCGAGATGAGACTAAGTTTCCAGCCTTTGGCGCGGGCGTTGTCGACTTCGTTGCTGATGGCGGTGCTGACATTGGCGATCCGATGCAACCATTCCGTATCGAAGGCGCTGGTTGTGCGTTGTGGAACCCTCACCCCCACATTACCGCTCTTGATGAGCATAAGGGTTGACTGGCCATCCATGACCACGACGCGCTGGGGCTTTTCCACGCGCCATCTGAGTTCGGGCTCGAATTGTTTCCACAACTCAACTGCAAAAAACGGCAGATCGGAGTTGATATAGCTGAAGTTGTCCTGCGGCGCTGTGCGCACCTGTCCGCGCAAATGGATGCTGGTGAGTTTGGAAACGGCTTGCGCTCCCTTAGTCATGACTTCGATGGCTGCGGCTTGCGACTTGGGCGTACCGACGACGGCGAGGATGATGGCGGCGGCCGCGGCGGCGGTGGCACCGAGGAATCCCCAGCGATGTTTGCGTACAATGCTCATAAGAGTGGTCTTTTCCGGTTCCATATCGGCTGTGCGGACGCAGCGCATGACGGGTTCGACCAGAGAGATATTGGCGGCAGCCTGGCCGCAGGCGACAAGGCGCTCGTGGAGGCGGGCGATGGCGGCGTACTCCGCGCGGCAGGTGGCGCAGGTTTCGAGGTGGGCCTGGCATTGGAGCGACTGGTCATGGTCGAGCAAGCCTTCCATGCAGGCAAAAACGTTGTCCTGGCATTGAGCGCAGTTCATGGCTGCTCCGTTTGATTGAGTGGTCGATCGGTGGCTTCGCGGGCGTGCAGATCCCGACGAAGCAGGGCATAGGCACGCGAGAGGGATTTGGTGACGGAGCCGAGCGGCATATCGAGCCGCTGGGCGATCTGCTGACAGGAAAGGCACTCGTAGTAGCGCAGCAGAATCACCTGGCGAAAAGATTCGGGCAGGGCGGCAATGGCTTCGTCCAACGGATACTCGTCGCGGGTATCGGCAGGATCGGGCAACATGATCTCCGCGACTTCGCGATCGCACTGGTGGCGCTTCCGCGAGCGGAACTGCTCCTGAGCCACCCTGGCGGCGATGCCCAGCAGCCAGGAATAAAACGATTCAGGTTTCCGCAGCTTCTTCAATGACTGAAACGCCCGGACGAAGGATTCTTGAGCAGCCTCCTCGGCCTGCGAACGATCCTCCAGTTTGCCCGTTAGATAGGCGAATAGGGGGCCTTGATAGCGGTGAACCAGCATGCGGAAATCGTCGGGATGCCCGTCGCGGCAGTGTTGCACGTATTCTCTGTCGGTTAGATCCATGCGAGCGGCTTCTCCGGCCAATTGCTACGGTCATAGTATAGTGACATTCGGCGCGTTTTTGCGACACGGGTATCAACATTCTAAGGTTCTAACGGTTTTTACGGCAGCGGTGCGACGGTGCTAGCAAAACTCGGCATGAGGGGTGAGGAGAGCGGATTCGCGCGGATTAGGTTTGGATTGGCCGGCAGGGGATCTGTATACTGGCGGCACTTCGGTGCTCGCTGGGGCGCCGCGACAGATGAACCTCGGTGTGGAGATCGGCGGGACGAAATTGCAAGTCGGCGTATGCGACCGTGAGGGGCGCATCCAACAGCTTATGCGAGTGGCAGTGGTGCGGCACAACGGCGCCCGGGGGATCCTCGACCAACTCGATCGGCTCATTGGTCCATTGTTGGCTGGCCATCCAGTCGAGGCTGTCGGAGTCGGGTTTGGCGGTCCTGTAGATGTCCGGCACGGGCGGGTTGTCCGCTCGTTTCACATCAAAGGCTGGGATGGCTTTGCCCTGCGCCGCTGGTTCCTGCGGCGGTTCAAGCTGCCGACGGTCATCGAAAATGACACGAACGCCGCTGCACTGGCTGAAGCGACAATTGGCGCGGGCCGTGGACACCGCACGGTGCTGTACTCGAACGTCGGTACCGGCATCGGCGGCGGCTTTGTGGTCGGCGGGAAGATCCACAACGGCCGATTCGGAGCGACGGAAATCGGTCACACACGCTTCTTCGAGCGTGGTCGGTGGCGGATACTGGAGGAACTGTCGTCGGGATTGTCCATCGAGCGCGGGAGGACGACGCTGGAGAAATCGGCGAAGTACTATGGCATCGCCCTGGCCAACGCGATCACGTTGCTCAATCCCGATATCGTCGTGGTCGGTGGTGGTGTGGCGCGGGCGGGCGAAAAATTCCTGCGACCCGTTCGAGAGATCGTTGAACGATTCGTGTTCGAACCATTCCGCGGAAATTGCCGGATTGTGCCGGCGGCGTTGGGGCAGACGGTGGTGGTGGTGGGGGCGGCGCTGCTGGCGCCCGACAAAGATTCGGGGCAGTCAGTTCAGGCCACCGGCGGCGGAGCGGAACCAGAGGTGTAAATGCGCTACCTTGTTTTTGGAGATGTACACGCAAACCTGCTGGCGCTGGACGCGGTGCTGGCTGCGGGACAAGCGCTTGGTGTGGAAGCGTATTTGTTCACGGGCGACCTGGTCGGGTACGGCCCCGACCCGTTGACGTGCATGGAGCGACTGATGCCGTTGACGGAGAAAAGCAATCTGGCGTGGGTGGCGGGCAACCACGAGCTGGCGCTTCGCGGTGATGTGGAATCAACCGGCTACAGTCAGGAGGCGATCCAGACGCTGGCGTGGACCTGGAAGCTGATCGAAGACAAACCGTGGGCGAGGGAGTTCATCAATTCATCGTATCTGACAACATGCGTGAATGACACGATTTGGTTGACGCACGACTCGCTGGTGGCGCCGAGCAGCGGCGGATATCATCGTACGGCGCGGAATGCAAAGGGGGAGTTGGCGTGTTTGCGATACAACCACGGGCGAGTGTGTTTTTACGGGCACACCCATACCATGCGGGCTGAGAAATCGGAGGCGGAGAATGCGGTCGTCCTGGTGCCCATGCCGACGCACGAAGGCGAGGGCCGCGATCCGCATCCGGTGAAATTGGAGCAGGGCGACATCGGCTGGATCGGCACGGGGTCGGTGGGTTTTCCGACGAATGCGGAGCGTCGGCCCGAATACTTGATTCTGGATGAGCTGGACGGAAACGGTTGGCAGATTGAGAAGTACACGGTGGAATACCCGCGTAATGAGGCCAAACAACGGGTCCGCGAGATCCTCGGGCCGGTCTGTGATAAGCGGGTTGCGGACCGGATTGCGGAATGGCTTTAGCCGGTGCGGCTTGGCTTGGCTTGTTTCGAATCCTGTGCGCGACTTGTTATGAACAACCGCTGGACCATCCTGACAGTGGCGTTGCTGACGGCGACGTTGGCTCCCCATCTGAACGCAGCGCCGTCTTACGCCATTGTCGGCACGGGCCAGACGAAGTGTTACGATGATTTTGGTGAGATTAGCGCACCACAGCCCGGCCGACCATTCTACGGTCAGGATGCCCAGTTCCCCGGCCCGCAACCCAGCTACCGGGACAACGGCGACGGCACCGTGACCGATCTGAATACCGGACTGATGTGGGTGCAGGCGCGCGGAGAAAAACTGACCTGGGATGCCGCCGTGGCAGGCGCGTCCGCCTGCCGGATTGGTGATCACAGCGATTGGCGGATGCCGACAGTCAAGGAACTGTATTCGTTGATCAATTTCACGGGCGAATGCCATGGCTCGGAGGCGGTGTCTAAGCCGTTCATCGATACAAGATGTTTCGGCTTCGTCTATGGCGGCACGTCACAGGGCGAACGGGCGATAGATTGCCAGGATTGGTCGGCGACCGAATACGTCAGCACCACGATGGACGGAAACCCGACGGTGTTTGGCGTGAACTTTGCCGACGGGCGGATCAAGGGCTATCCCAAGGTCATGCGTCGGCTCGAGGGCATGATGACCAACAGGCTGTACGTCCGTTACGTTCGCGGCAACCCGACGTATGGCCGGAACGATTTTCACGACAGCGGCAACGGCATGATCCAGGATCTCGCGACGGGGTTGACGTGGACGAAGGCCGACAGCGGACAGGGGTTGAACTGGCAGCAAGCACTGGCGTATGCGGCGAGCCTGCGGCTGGCCGGCCACGCGGACTGGCGGTTGCCCAACGCGAAGGAGCTTCAGAGCATTGTGGACTACGCGCGGAATGCGCCCGCGATCGATACGATGTTTCAGGTGTCCAGGCTGGCCGACGGCGAGTATCCGTTTTTTTGGTCGGGCACAACGCATCTCGATGGGCCGCCCGATCGAATGGGAAACGCCGCTGTGTACGTTTGTTTCGGGCGCGCACTCGGCTGGATGCAGTTCCCGCCCGGACGCGGCGAGTACCGGCTGCTGGACGTGCATGGGGCCGGTGCGCAGCGGAGCGATCCGAAGAGCGGCAGCCCGGCGGATTACCCGCACGGACGCGGTCCGCAGGGAGACGTGATCCGCATCTACAACTACGTCCGTTGCGTGCGGGGCGGGGTGAAGTGAGGCAGCCGATGTGGGCTTGCGGGTTGCGACGGAGGTTGGTAGCCTTGACAAGACAATGAACGCATTCCGATACAGCAAAGGCCAGTTGTACTGTGAGGGTGTTCCGCTCGCCCGCCTGGCCGGCGAATTCGGCACGCCGTTGTACGTCTATAGCCAGGGCCACATTACGGGCCAGTATGACGGATTGCACAAGGCGCTTCGCGGGCTCAATCACCTGATTTGTTTTGCGGTCAAGGCCAACAGCAATCTCGGCGTGTTACGCGCGCTCGCGCAGGCGGGAACCGGTTTCGACATCGTCAGTGGCGGCGAGTTGTTTCGCGTGGTGCAGGCCGGCGGGGACCCGGGCCGATGCGTGTTTTCCGGCGTGGGCAAGACACGCGAGGAGATCGAGTACGCGCTGAAGCTGGGAATCTATATGTTCAACGTCGAGAGCCAGCCGGAGCTGCATCGGATTTCCCAAGTGGCGCGGCGGATGGGGCGTAGGGCTCCGATTGCCGTGCGGGTGAACCCGGGGGTTGACCCGGACACGCACGATTATATTTCAACCGGCAAACACGAGAGCAAGTTCGGGATATCGCTGCGGGACGCGCTGGATGTGTATCGCGAGGCGGCGCGGTCCGACGGCATAGAGATTCGCGGCGTACAAATGCATATCGGCTCGCAGATTACGAAGACGGCGCCGTTTGTGCTGGCGATTCGGAAGATTGCGCCGTTGATCGAGCGGGTCCGGCAGATCGCGCCGCACACGCTGCAATGCTTCGACATGGGAGGCGGGCTCGGGATCCGGTACCACACCGGAGATCCACCGACGGCGACGGAGTTCGCCCAGGCGGTGAAGCGCCAGGTGAGGGCTTTGGGGCTGCGCATCCTGCTCGAGCCGGGTCGGTTCATTGTCGGCAACGGCGGCGTGCTGGTCACTCGGGTCGTGCACCTCAAACAAACGCCGGTAAAGAGGTTTGTGATAGTCGATGCTGCCATGAACGATCTGATTCGGCCGTCCTTGTACGGGAGCTACCACGAGATTATTCCGGTTTCGGCGGGCGATGCCCGCCGGAAAATCACGGCGGACGTGGTGGGGCCGGTGTGCGAATCGGGCGATTTTTTGGCGCAGGGCAGACGTCTGGCGGCGGTGGAGGAGGGGGCGCTGCTGGCGGTGATGAGCGCCGGCGCGTACGGCATGGCCATGGCATCCAACTACAACGCGCGACCGCGGCCGGCGGAAGTGATGGTGAATGGATACCGTTACGAACTGGCGCGACGACGCGAGTCGGCCAAGGATTTGATTTCGGGCGAAACGATACCGTCGTGGCTGGTGTGAAGCGGCTTATTCCAGCAGTTCTTTGAGGCAGTTGATCAGGTGCTGGATGGGGAAGGGCTTGATGAGGTATTTCGAATCGGTCTGGGTCAGGAACAGATTGATCTTGGGGTCGGCCGCGTAGCCGGTGATGAAGATGAATCGGTCGGCAAGAACCGGCCGCATTTCGCGGGCCTGGATGTAGAAATCGTCGCCGCGGAGCTTGGGCATCATCACGTCGCAAACGACGGCGTCGTACTCGTTGGCCTTGACTTTCATCAGGGCTTCGTCACCGTCGTTGGCAACGTCGACCAGAAAGTTTTCGTCGGCCAGAATCCATTGCAAGGCCGAGGCCAACTGTTTGTCGTCATCGACGAGCAGTAGCGCCTTGAACTCGATGGTGTCGGAGGGCCGTACAGCCGTGTCAGGTTGATTCTGGAAGTCCATGAATTTGTGGATGGTGAGGAGCAACTGAGATGCCAAGGGTTGGGGCTGCGCCGCGGTTTGTGTCAATAAGGGCGTGGGTGGGGCTTGCTCCGTAAGACCTTGGCAGTGTGAAAGCCATGCGAACAATTTTGTCCTTGGAGCAATCGCCAATTTGGGACGCGGTTCTGATTGATTCGGCATTTTTGTACGTGCAAAAGCCTGCAAACAAGCGTATGTAAGCGGGGCGTTTTTCTCATGAGCTGGTTCCGACCCAACTTTAAATTGCCAGGCGTGGTTGATACGGAGGAACTGGTCAAACGGCCGGGCGGAAAGGCTGTTGGGCGCGGGGCGAAAGACGGGGCGGCCTATCGAGTTTCCGACGCCGTCCGGGACGCAGCAACGAAGGAGGCCGCCGAAGTCTTAGGGGAACTCGGCAGCTCACTTTCTGGATTATCCGAGGAGGAAGCTGCATCCCGACTGGCGCAGTACGGCCCCAATGAGGTCGCGCATGAACGGCGGCACGGCTGGCTGAACCGGCTGTGGACTGCTTCTGTTAACCCACTCGTGATCCTGCTTTCGGTCCTGGCCATCCTGACATTCGCCACGGCGGAGGACCGCAGCGACATCATCGGCGGCGTGGTGATGGTGGCGATGGTGTTACTCGGGCTGTCCCTGCGGTTTATCCAGGAGACGAGGGCGGACAACGCCGCGGCCAAACTCAAGGCGATGATCAAGGTTACCGCCACCGTAATCCGGGGCGGCCAGCCCCGGGAAATCCCCCTTCGGGAAATCGTGCCGGGGGATGTGGTCAAGCTCTCCGCCGGCGATATGATTCCCGGCGATGTTCGACTCGTGGCCGCCAAGGATTTGTTTCTGATCCAAGCCACACTGACCGGCGAGTCATTGCCGGTGGAAAAATCCGACGCCCGCGACATCCGCGAGAAGCTCTCACCCATCGAGCGCACGAACTTGTGCTTCCTTGGCACCAGCGTCGAGAGCGGATCGGCCACAGCGGTGATTGTGGCCACCGGGGGACAAACCTATTTCGGGAAAATGGCCCGCAGCCTCGTCGGACAGCCGGTGCAAACCGCCTTCGACAAGGGCGTGAAAAAATTCACCTGGCTGATGATCCGGTTCATGGCCGTGATGGTGCCGCTGGTGTTCTTCATCAATGGCCTGACCAAACACGATTGGAAAGAAGCATTCTTCTTTGCCCTGGCGGTAGCCGTGGGTCTGACTCCCGAAATGCTGCCGATGATCGTGACGGTCTGCTTGTCCAAGGGCGCGGTGGCGATGGGGCAAAAGAAGGTCATTGTCAAGCGACTCAACGCGATCCAAAACCTGGGG
>Ga0187858_10003040_pt1 | contig 16580 bp, 12 predicted proteins | sample June2016WEW_8_15_FD_133015 | JGI IMG/M metagenome (GOLD analysis project Ga0187858, IMG submission 133015) | Peatland microbial communities from SPRUCE experiment site at the Marcell Experimental Forest, Minnesota, USA - June2016WEW_8_150 | ecosystem: Environmental > Terrestrial > Soil >...
AGCAGGCATTGGCAGCCAACAACGCCAACGGCGGCGGCAGCTACATCGAGAAGGGACAGCAGGCCTTCAACGTTCGGGCTCTCGGCCTGATGCAGACGACCGATGACATCGGCCAGACTGTAGTAGCCGTGAAGAACGGCACCCCGGTGCGCATCCGCGATATCGGTGTCGTAGTCGAAGGCCCGAAGATCAAGCTGGGACAGATCGGTAAAAGCATCCGGCGTCCTGATGGATCTTTACTGGACAACGACGATGCGGTCGAGGGCATTGTGCAGTCGCGCAAGGGCTCGGAGACCGAGGGCGTGCTACGCGACATTCACGAGAAAGTGAAGTTCATCAACGAGCGCGTACTTCCCCCGGGCGTCAAGATTGTGCCGCACATGGACCGCGATGATCTGGTGCATTTCACCACTCATACGGTATTTCACAACCTGACCGAAGGTATTCTGCTCGTCGTGATCGTGCTGTTCCTGTTTCTGGGGAATGTTCGCTCTTCGTTGATTGTTGCGCTTACCATTCCGTTTTCCTTGTTCTTCGCGGCCATTCTGCTGGACCTGAACCATATTCCCGCGAACCTATTGTCGTTGGGTGCGCTCGATTTTGGCATGATCGTGGAAGGCGCGGCCGTGATGGTGGAGAACATTCAGCGGCGGCTGTCGGTACAGACAGAAAGTCACAGCTCACCCGACGAGGTGATTCGAGCGGCCGCCCACGAAGTGCAGCGCCCCGTGTTCTACGCGATCGCCATCATCATCATCGCGTACATGCCGATCTTCACCTTACAGCGGGTCGAAGGGCGTCTATTCCGGCCCATGGCATGGACCGTCGCCTTCGCCCTCCTGGGCTCGCTGTTCTTCTCAATTCTGCTGGCGCCGGTGCTGACCTCTTTCGTCTTCCGCAAGGGCGCCAAGGAGTGGCGCAATCCGCTGCTCGACTGGGTGAACCGACGTTATCAGCAAACTCTGAATTGGATCATTCCTCGCCGTATGCTCACTTGGGCTGCGATGGCGCTGGTATGGGCAGTCAGCTTGTACCTCGGCTTCGGCGGCGTTATCGGCTCGGAGTTTCTGCCCCATCTTGACGAGGGCGCCATTTGGGCCCGCGGGACCCTCGCCCCCAGCACCGGTCCGACTGCCGGCCGGGAAATCATGGACAAGGCGCGCCTTATCTTCGCCGGCTTCCCGGAAGTTACGCAGGTGGTTTCGCAAGTGGGCCGTTCCGATGACGGCACCGATCCGACAGGTTTCTTCAACACAGAATATTACGTCGACCTGAAACCCCGCGAAAAGTGGCGCGCCCAGTTTCACGGGCGAAAAGAACTATTGATCGACGCGATGAACGACGCCGTCAGCAAAATTCCCGGAGTGGGTTGGGGCTTCTCGCAGCCCATCGAAGACAACATGGAAGAGGCCGTCAGCGGCGTGAAGGGCGAACTCGCTCTGAAGGTTTTCGGCCCTGACCTGAAAGACCTGGAGGCCAAGGCCACCGAGATCGCCGGCGTGATGAGCACGGTGCCCGGCGTCGCCGACCTGGGAGTGTTCCGCGTGCTGGGGCAGCCCAATGTCGACATCTCCGTCGACCGCGCCCAGGCCGATCGCTATGGCATTAACGTAGCGGACGTGCAGGATGCGATCCAGACGGCGGTTGGGGGCAATCCTGTCAGCCAAATTCTACTGGGCGATCAGCGCTTCGATCTGGTTCCGCGCTACCAGCCGCAATTCCGCGGCACCATCGACCAGATCAAGAATATTCGCCTGCTGGCGCCCAGCGGAGAGCGGGTCTCGTTGGGTCAGCTTTGTAAGATCAGCGTGGACGATGGCGCCTCCATGATCTACCGCGAGGCCAATCAGCGATACATCGCCATCAAGTACAGCGTGCGCGGCCGCGATCTGGGCAGTACCGTGGAAGAAGCCATGAACAAGGTCAACCGCGAAGTGAAGTTACCGCCCGGCTACACCCTGGATTGGGCGGGGGAATATGAGAGCCAGAAACGCGCCAACCGTCGCCTTGCGACCGTGATCCCGATCACGATTCTGGTCATCGTGCTGGTTCTGTACTCCATGTTCCGCTCCTTCAAGTGGAGCTTCCTGGTGCTCCTGAACCTGACGCTGGCGCCCATCGGCGGTCTGCTCGCGCTTTTGATTACCGGAACACATTTCAGCGTTTCCACGGGCGTTGGCTTTCTGGCGCTGTTCGGCGTGTCGGTGCAGACCGGCGTCATCATGGTGGAGCACATCAACCAGCTGCGCGGGCGCGGGTTGGCAACCGGCGAAGCTGCGATACTGGGCGCAATGCGGCGGCTCCGTCCTATCATGATGACCATGCTGGTCGCCTCTCTCGGTCTGATCCCGGCTGCGCTGTCCCACGGCATCGGCTCCGATTCGCAGCGTCCGTTCGCCATCGTGATTGTGGGAGGATTGTTGACCGAGTTGTTCCTTAGCCTGGTGCTGCTGCCGGCACTGTATGCGGTGCTGGCCGGACCGACGGATGTGTTGCCACCGGAAGAAGAGGAGATCTCCGAATGAGAAACATCTCCTCCGTACAACATCGTTGGCTCCAGCATAGCCCAAGTAGAGCCGGCCTTCAGGCCGGCGTTAAGGATGGTCTTTGTAAACACCGGGGCTGCGGTGGTCATTTCAGAATGACCACCGCAGCCCGAAAGCCTTACTTATGCGCCGCGAACGCGGCGCTGAAGCGCCGCTTTACCCGTTCTCTGCGGATTCCGCGTTTGCTTGCTGTGATCGTGGTGCTGGGCGCGGCGTTGCATCTTTCGGCCCAGACTCAATCGCAACCGTCATCACCAGCGCCGGCACAGCAGGTTCCTGCACCCGGCAAACCGGAAGCACCATTGGTAGTTATCACGCTGGACCAGGCGATTGAACTTGCCCGGCAAGGCAATCCCACGCTGCTGGCGCAGCGCACCCTGATCTCGCAAAACAAAGAGCAGGAAGTGACGGCTAATCTTCGTCCCAACCCCACCCTCACGTCAGATGCGCAATATCTGCCGCTGTTCAATCCGGACCAGTGGTCCTCGAACTACATCGACAATACAGCGCAGTTCGACCTGGGGATTGGGTATCTCTTTGAGCGCGGGAAGAAGCGCCAGCACCGGCTACAGGCGGCCAGGGACGCGACCTCGGTCACCGAGTCGCAAGTACTCGACGCGGAGCGGACCACGATTGCGAATACGGCCCAGCAATTCGTCGCGGCGCTTCTGGCGAAATCGAACCTGGAATTTGCCGAGCGCTTTCTGGAAAGCTACCGGCATACCGTCGGCATCAGCCAGGATCAGCACCAGGCCGGCGCGATGAGCAAGGCGGACCTGCTGAAGATTCAATTGCAAACCTTGCAGTTCCAGACCGACGTTACATCCGCGAAGATCGCCCTGGTGCAGGCGCTGAATTCACTGCGCCAGTTGATCGGCTTCGACGCTATCCCGCGCAATTACGATGTCACCGGACAGCTCGCCTACGAGCCTGTAAACCTGACATTGGACGATCTCCGAGACCGTGCTCTGCGTTCGCGGCCCGATCTACAGGTGGCGCAGCGCGGTATTACCGCCGCGCAAAGCCAGATTGGCCTGGCCAAAGCCAATGCGAAGCAGGACATCACGGGGACCTTCGATTACACCCACGTGAATGCCTCGAATGACGGCGCTTTCTTTTTCGCTATGCCGCTGCCCATCTTCAACCGCAATCAGGGCGAGGTGGCGCGAACTTACTACGCTCTCACCCAGTCGCAATTTCTGGAAAAGGCGGCGGAGCAGCAAGTCCTGACGGATGTGAAGAACGGCTACGAGACGCTGCTCAACAATCGCGATATCGTGCAACTGTACGACAACGGCTACATCCAGCAGGCGCAGCAGTCGCTTGACATCGCACAGTTTGCCTACCAGCATGGAGCTGCTTCGCTCCTGGATTTTCTGGATGCGGAACGCACGTATCGCTCGACGGAGCTGGGCTACCGGCAGGCCCTCGCATCCTACATGACCGCTCTGGAACAACTGCGGCAAGCGGTGGGGACGCGGGAACTCCAGTAAACTCGTTCTCCGGCATACAATGACGGTCGAGGTGAGAAGTTCATGAATTCCAGTCTGCGGCATTTCTGCCGACGGCTTGCCGTGGTCGCGGTCCTCGTCCTGTTCGCAGTCCAGATAGTTGTGATGGCTTCATCCCAGCTTCAGGCGCAGCAGCAAGTCAACTGGAGCGCGCAGGAGAAGCCGATCTTCGATCAGATCAAGACGTTGCGCAGCCTGCCCGATGACGTGCGCGCCCACACCACAAAAGACATTGCACTAGAGATCCGCGCGCTGCCTTCCACGCCAAACAAACTCAAGCTGGCGGTTTACCTGGCAAGCCGCGCCACTGAGGGCGATTTCGGTCATGACACACTGCAGGAGGTAGCGACTACTCTCGCCGAGACGTTGCGTCAGCAACCGCCTCCAGATGAGAAAGGACAACCGGCCGGCGCCTATGTCGAGTTGGCGGAATTAGTGCGCTACGAGCATGTCCAGGCCTCGTCGGATGCCCCGCAATACAAGGCGGCGATGGCAAAGCTGGAAGCCGACGATGAGCGCCGCCAACAGGCCGACTTCACGCTGACGGATTTGCAGGGAAAAAGCTGGACGCTGAAAGATCTGCGCGGGAAGGTCGTGCTGGTGAACTTCTGGGCCACCTGGTGCCCACCCTGCCAGAAGGAAATGCCCGACCTGGAGGCGCTGTACAAACGGTTTCAGGACCAGGGCTTCATAATCCTGGCCATCTCCGAGGACGAAGAAACCGACAAGGTGAAACCATTCATCACGGAGCGCAAGATCAGCTATCCCATCCTGCTCGATCCTGGCCAAAAGGTGAACAGTATGTTCCAGGTCGATGGCATTCCCAAGAGCTTTGTGTACAACCGCGATGGCAAGCTGGTGGCGCAGTCCATCGACATGCGGACCCAGCGGCAGTTTCTGGAGATGCTGGCACAGGCGGGTCTACAGTGAAACAGTGGTTTGAAGTCCACTCGGGATGGCGAGTCAGAAAGCGGGCGACGGCATCTCAGCAATAGGGTCCTTCGACTCCGCCGCCCAACTGAGGGCCGGCTCCGCTCAGGACGACACGCGGGAGACGAATGGGCTACTGGTAGTGAGTGCGACATGAATTCGGTTGAGTTGAATGCCGCAAACAGGCCCCGCTTCGTAAGCAGCGCAAGCCTGTTCACGCAGCACCAGCGAAACCTGGTTCTCAGTCTTCTGCTGGCAGTCGCGACAGCCGTTCTCTACTTCCCCGTTAATCGTCAACTGTTTCTCAATCTGGACGGTAACCAATACGTAACCGACAACATCGACATTCAAGACGGTTTGAACTGGGACACCGTTAAATGGGCGTTCACCAGCTATTACTCGCTGAACTGGCATCCGCTGACGTGGCTTTCGCACGCTCTGGACGTGCAGCTGTTTGGCCTGAACCCCGCCCGGCACCATGATGTCAACCTGCTGCTCCATGTGTTGAATGTGGTGCTGCTGTTCTGGGTACTGGAGCGCGCGACCGGTTACGCGGGCCGCAGCGCCGTGGTCGCAGCGCTGTTTGCCGCGCATCCCATTAATGTCGAAGCGGTGGCCTGGATTACCGAGCGTAAGACCCTGCTCAGCATGCTGTTTTTCCTGCTCGCGCTGGGGACCTATCGCTGGTATTCGCGCCGCCCAGGAATAGCCCGCTATGCTCTGGTCGCTTTGTGGTTCGCGCTCGGCTTGATGGCCAAACCCCAGATAATCACATTGCCGTTTGTGCTGCTGCTATGGGATTACTGGCCGCTGAGACGGCTCGCTCTTCGCCCTTCGCCCCTCGCTCTTCGCCAGAATAGTTCCGGTGACGTCTCTGGCGAACAGCGAGGAACGAACAATGAAGGAAGACCTTCTGGCGAAGAGCGAAGGGCCAACGGCGATTGGCGATGGCTGGTGCTGGAGAAGTTGCCGCTGCTTGTTCTTTGCATCCCCAGTTCCATCCTGACAATGAAGGCACAGCGGGCCGGCGGAGCGGTGGTATCGCTGGTTGAGTATTCACTACGCGTGCGGCTGGAGAACGCACTGGTTTCCTATGTGCGATACATTGGCAAAGCGTTTTGGCCGTCGAGTCTGACCCCGATGTACCCCCATCCGGGAAACTCCATCAAAACGTGGCAGGCTTTGGCGGCCCTGCTCTTGCTGCTGGCTATAACTGCGCTGGTCTGGAAATATCGCAGGCAACGCTATCTGCTGGTGGGATGGCTGTGGTTTCTCGGAACCATGGTGCCCATGATCGGCATCGTGCAGGTGGGTCATCAGGCGATGGCCGATCGCTACGCCTATCTTCCCTTCATCGGCCTGTTCATCATGATCTGCTGGGGCGTGGGTGACATGTTCGCACCCGTTCCATTAGGCGGGGCGGCGAGCGGCTCCGCGACAGCGAACCCGTCCCCCGAGCGAGGGCAACGCCTCGCTTCGCCCTATCTGGTGGTCGCTACTGGCCTGGTATTACTAGTGCTAAGCGTTGTAACCCGTCGCCAGCTCGGATACTGGAGCGATAATCTGACCCTCTGGTCGCATGTTTCTCGAGTCGTCGGTACGAATTCGATAGCCGAGGAGCGGATGGGCGAAGAACTGATGAACCGAAGAGAACTGGAAGCTGCGATGCGTCACTTCTCACGCGCTGTAGCCATCGATCCGAACGATCCTCTCAGCAACTTCGCCCTTGCGGTTTACGAGCAGAAACAACGAGACCTGCCGGATGCGATCCGGCGTTACAAGATCGTGGTCAGCCATGCTCCCAACATCGAGATGAAAGCCAGAGCGCTCACCTACATGAGTTATGCCTATCGCGATCTGGGCGATAGCGAGCGGGCGCGACAAAGTTTGCAAGCCGCCGGGAACTTGCAGCCCTGACAGCTGGCCGCCGAGAGCTCTCTGCTATCCTGAGCGCGTCTCCCATGCGCACCATCAGCCGCAAAACCAAGATCGCGTTTTTTGTCACGCTGGGCGTCTGCATCGCGGCGGCGGCGGCTGTGCTCAGCACCAGCTGGGTCATCCTGAACTGGCGCGAGGTCGTGCCGCTGATTCTGGGAGTCATCTTTTTCGGCTTCATCATCGCCGGGGTAATCCTGAACACGATTTTCCTGGTGCGCGAGATCCGCCGCAACGAGCAGCAGGACAGCTTCCTGAACGCGGTGACGCATGAGCTGAAGACGCCGATCACCTCGATTCGGCTCTATCTGGAGACGCTGCAGAAGCGCAATGTGGATGACGAGCAGCGCCACGACTTCTATCAGGTGATGCTGGAGGACACGCAGCGGCTGATGGGAACGGTGGAAGGCGTGCTCCGCGCCGCGCGTATAACCCAGAAAAATGCTCTTCTATCACGCACCGAAATCGCGGTTGGACCATTGGTGGACGAGGTAATCGAGTGGGCGCGCTCCCGCCATCATCTTTCGCCCGCGGTCCTTGACTGGACGCCGGATGGCAAGCCCGATGGCCAACTCAGCGTCATGGGCGATCGCGACGAGCTTTTCACCGCGCTATCGAACGTGCTGGATAATGCCGTGAAATACTCGCCGCAGGACGCACACATCCGGGTTGCGGTGGTTACGCCGGACCTGGAGCACATTGAGATTCGGGTGCGCGATAATGGAGTCGGCATTCCACGAGGCGAGTTGAAGCGCATCTTCAAACGTTTTTATCGCGTGCTTACGCCGGGTGCGTCACAAGTGAAGGGCAGTGGTCTGGGCCTGTTCATCGTGCGTGCCATCGCCCGCCGCCATGGCGGCAATGCGTATGCCGACAGCGAAGGTTCCGGACACGGGACCACGTTTATCATTGAGCTGCCAAGGAACTCCCGGTGAGCGACATTCTTTTGGTAGAAGACGAAGAGCACCTGGCGCGCGGGCTGAAGTTTAACCTGGAGGCGGAGGGCTATCGCACCAAGGTTGTCGGCGATGGCGAAACTGCGCTCGAACTGCTGCTGAAGCAGCGCAGCGAGTTTGACCTTTTGGTGCTGGATGTCATGCTGCCCGGCAAAGACGGCTTTGCGGTTGCGAGCGAATTGCGCAAGGCGAGCAACTACATTCCGCTTGATGCTGACCGCGCGCGGCCGCCCGGAAGACGTGCTCAAGGGCTTTGCCTGCGGCGCGGACGATTACCTGCCCAAGCCATTCGATCTGGCTATTCTGCTGGCACGGATTCGCAGCTTATTGCGCCGCCATGATTGGGGCCGCACCTTGTTGAGCGATCCGCCAGCCGATGTGCGCGTCACTGAACCGAAGGATGCCGACTCGCTGCGGGAGTTCGACGTTTATGTTTTTGACGGCAAGCAGGTCGACTTCGGCACGCTGGAACTGCGGGCCGATGACAAGGTCTTCCGCTTGACGCTGATGGAAGCGGAGCTACTGCGGCACCTGATTCGCAACGGCGGCAGGATTGTTTCGCGCAAGTCCATTCTGGAGGAAGTCTGGGGACTGCATGAAGACACCGACACGCGCGCGATCGACAATTTTATCGTGCGGCTGCGCAGGTACATCGAGAAGGACCCCGTGCATCCACGCCATTTGCTGACGGTGCGCGGAGTGGGATATCGGTTTATGCCTAGGCCGGCTGCGACGAGCAAGGTCAATAGTAGGTGATGCCGAAATTGTTTTTCGTCGACCTAACTGGAGGGCCATATAAAACAGAGACTGGGGACAATATTCGGCATCTGTGGGCTGTTATCGGCCATCGCAGGATTTCTGTGCTGGTTTCTGCCATATTCTCCCCGGCTCTTCTTGTACGGAGTTGTCGGACTCCCGGCGGCTTCACTTTTGTTGATGGTTCTCGCCGGCATTTTTTCTTCGCGGTGGTGGTTTGTCGCAGTCATCTTACCGTTGGTTTTCTTGGGCATGGCTCCGCAATACGAACAGCCAACAAAAATAGCGCTGAACGGCAACAGCTATGCAGGCATTTCGTTCAAGCTTTCAGGGAGCTTCAAAGTGGTGTCGGTTGGTGTGTACCAGTACTCTGCAGATGAAAAACAGCCCAACGATCCCCATTTGATGATGTGGCGGATCGAAGCTGCCGATCCAAAGAACGGCGGGCGAGAAGCCTGGGAGCTGAATACCGTCAGATATGGCGAAGTGCCAGACGGATATGTGCAAGTCTCTCCGAACAGCGGCGAGGCTCCGCCACCTTTGGAACCCGGCACAGTTTACCGAGTAAATGCGGACGGTTTCTTTGGCGGATTTTTCAAAATATCCAACGGGAAGCCGCAATGGGTACCGACCCCTTCAGATACGCCGTGTTGGGCCAAACAGGGAAGTACCTGGATACGAATCGCCTGTTCTTGAAAAGGGCACCTGGTCCGGCTTGGCTTCCACCACGTCACACCCCCCTGTGCGCCGCATCACGGAATCCCTGTGACAACGGCGATATAAACGCCCTAGAGGCTGCCACAGCGGCCCGCAGGTGCTTTATGTTGACCTTTGCTATTTTCCCCATCGTGCTTTTCTTCCTTGGCGCAATTCTCGTCACCGGCCTTCCGGTGGTGGTGAGCTTGCAGAATTACTACCAGAACCGTGGCCGCCAGCCGGTCGTCTGCCCGGACTCCGGGCAACCCGTCGATGTAGAGGTCGACAGGAAGTTCGCGTTCTGGTCGGCATTGCGTGGACAGGAACATTCACGGCTGGAATCGTGCACACGCTGGCCGGAGAAGGGCGATTGCGGACAGGAGTGCCTGGCGCAACTCGATCCTTCACCTGAGAATGTCGAACGCCTGCTGACCAAATGGTACGAAGGCAAGAGCTGCGCTGTTTGCACGCGCGCGCTGTCACCGTCCGATTGGCGCCGCAGCCGCCTGGCCGTGCTCAATGAGCAGCAGAAAATATTTGAGCTGCGGGACATGTATCTGGATGAATTGCAGGCGACGCTGCAAAATATGCGGCCCCTGTGCTGGAATTGCCATCAGGAAGAGCGAGCGCGCCAGGCAGTACCGGCTCGTATCCTGAAGGGCGACCGCCATCGCTTGACGCCCGCGATTGAGTAAGCAGTCCCGCTAAGACAAAAAGGACGGCCGCGAGGGGCCCGTCCCTTTTCTGCTTCAGTTCCCTTACTTCGAAGGCGGACCCGACGAGGCGTGAGCCGCCGGTGCAGCGGTGCCGCTGCTCCCAGGACGCCCAATGACGCCTCCTCCTGATCCTGCTCCGTAAGAGATGGCAGGTGCATAGGAGCTCACGGCAGCAGAGCTGACCTGCGGCGGAGCAAACACATGCGCTGAGCCACGATGTACCGCGTTCATGCCGCTGTCATTCGCGGCGAACACATTTCCGTGAGCCGCTGCATTGCTCGCATTCGGCTTGGCAAAACTCTGTGCTGCCACGGCCGATCCGGCTGTTCGTCCGGGAACCAGGCTGGCGAAGTTTGGTGGAATCCGTCCTCCTGGAATTGAGAGCGGATTTGCGCCAGCCTTGCCCACCAGCACGGTCGGGCGGGCAAAGTTCGTCGCTGCCGTAACAGCCGGAGGAGTAGCTGCCGTCCAGCCTGCGGGCGCTCGGGTAACGCGAGGAACGCTCTGGAAGCTGGATGCGTACCATTGGCCACCGTAGTTGCTACCCGGCAACCAGGCCCATCCTGCGCCATTGATGAAAGCCCATGAGCCATAGTGAAATGGCAACCAGCCCCACGGATAGGCCGAGGCCCACGAATAGCCCATGCCGGGATAGAACATCCAGGCTCCGTTGTTGTAGGGGCTCCAGCTCATCATTGCGTTGGCAAAGCCGAACGGCTGCCAAGCGTACCCGTAGCCGCCGGCGTAGAAAAAGTTGCCGTAGTAGTTGAGGTCCTGCATGCCGTAGGCGCGATTCGGTCCGCCGTAACCTTGATTCTCAGCATAGGTATTGCTGTAGGCTTCGCGCTCTTTGTTCCATGCATCGAAACGCACCGGTTCTACACCCTTGGCGACGCCGTAGTTCGTTCCGCTGTTGCCAGCCAGGGTCAGAGTTTCCTTCTTATTGACGATCACCGGCTGCTGCTGGTTCTCCAGTTGAACCTCACCTTTGAAGACGGCAACCTGGATCTGATCTGGGCCGGCGCTCAGTCGCAAATCGGTGTCGCGGTGCACCAGAAAACTCTTACTGCCGACCATCAGGCGATAGACGTCGTCGCCCTTCGACGCGGTATCGAGATAAACCAGCCCCTTGACCACCTCGATCTGGTCGATCTTAACGCCAGCATCATTCATCAAGAGCTTGGAGAACTTTACTTCGGAATCTTCGGTCAAGCGCAGCGCGCTCTGATTCTCGAACTCGATCTCGGCCAAGCCATCGCTGCCCGTCACCAGGCGCGTGCCTTCGACGATGGGCGTGTTGAGAATGGCCTTCTCCACACCTGCGCCGGCAGCGCGATCCATTTGAACTTGTCCTTCGATGGAGCTGAGGCGAACGATCCTGACATGCGAGTCGGCGACGGCTGCGAGTGAGCCGGCGGCCAAAACAAATGCTGCGAGGGCAGACAATGCGGAAACGAAGTGCCTTGTCATGTTAGTACTCCTGGGCCGGTGCTTCCTGAACCTGAGAGACGGTATCGGAGTGGCTGGACAAGCCTCGTCGAGGCCTTCTCTGTCTACTCATATTAAACACCAGTTCCGGGGCGAGGATTCGGGAATTCGCCTTGTGACGTTGTCAAAGTGTTGTGACGAACTGTGTAGAACCTCTTTATGCGGACGAACGGCAGGTCCCTATTGTGCGGCAGGATTCGGCGCGGGCGCAGCCGGCTGCCCCTGGTTGTGCAACAGGCGCTCGGCGCTTTGCCGGCTGATGTTCATCAGGTTGGGATCATTGGCGATCTTGCGCAGCATGGGCGCGATGATAGCGAGCTCCTCGACACCGTGGCTGGCTTGCTGATCCTCCAACTCCTTCAGCAGCTTGTCCATGCCCAGCTTGTCAAAGCGATACTGAAAGGCCAGCTTGCGGCCAAAGTCGATGGTCATGGCAATCGCCGTGAAAAGGCGCGTCAGTTCCTCCACGTCTGAGTTCTGCGACCAGTTGTACGTGGTCGAGCCCTGGAGTTGCGGCGACTGGTACCGCAGCGTCTTCTGCCCCGTCTGCGCGATGTGCTTCATGGGGGAAGCAAAATCGCCCCGGAAGTAATTCAGCTTCTGCGCCAGGTCGAAGATCTTTTGCCGGTTTGCCGCTGACATGGTGAAGTCCTGCTGGTAAGGGTCGGTATCGTTGGTCTCATCGGCGTGAGGGGTTCCGTCGAAGCGGCACTTGCCGTCGGACTGAACGGTGACGCTGTACGTCTGCCAGGGAAAGCCCTGGCTCCAGTCAAAGCTGAAGCGCACCGACGGCTGAGTTGGGACAGCAGGAGCCGGAACAGCAGTGGGCTGCTGGGCCAGCACTGACAACGCCTGCACGAAAAGCAGCGGGAGGAACCACCGTCTCATTCTGAGGAGAGATTCTATCAGCGCGCGCCAGTTTGCTGCCGGTGCAACGTCGCGGCGGTGTGCAGATGGCAGATGGCGATGGCGAGAGCGTCGGCGGCATCGGCGGATTGTGGCGGTCCTGGCAGGTCCAGCAAGCGCGTCACCATGAGTTGCACTTGCGATTTCTCCGCTCTGCCGTAGCCGACTACAGCCGACTTGATGGACAGCGGTGAGTAGGCGACAACTGCAAGACCAGCTTGCGCGGCGACCAGCATGGCAACGCCTCGAACGTGGCCCAGCTTGAGCGCCGATTTCACGTTGACGGCGTAGAACACGTCTTCGATCGCGACCTGCTCCGGAGAATATGTGGCAATGATTTCGGCGAGTCCTTCGCAGATCGTCTTCAGGCGGAGTTCCAGTGCGTCGCGCGGCGAAAGTCGAATAGCCCCGCTGCAAAGATGGCGAAGGCAGCCCTGATCGTCCTGCTCCACAACTCCGTAGCCGGTGTATTCGCCGCCGCAATCGATGCCGAGAACACGCATTGCCGCGAGTTTAGCAGGAGTTGTTCGACGGCGTCTTGAGGTCTCCACTCGCGACAGGAGCGGACTCTCGTGGATTTGGGACATCGGATGCGGCGGAAGCAGAAACTTGCGTAAGCCCAACATTTACCGTGCGGAACGAGCGGCAACTGAAGCTGGACGGGGCTCGAAGTATAGCCCAAAGGTGGCAGGCTGGAGAGCGGTCGTCAGTGGTCTGGACACTGCACTTCATGGTCAGTACTATGCCCTGACAATTCACGAGTTGATGCAAATGACCTTTGGGGACCTTTCGGCCAGGTTGATGGATCACTCTTGAACGGTCCACCGCGTCAAGAAAAAGGAGATTCTCAGATGATCGACATGTTGAAGAATCTGCACCAGGAAGAATCAGGTCAGGACCTGATCGAGTACGGACTGATCGCGTTGATAGTTGCCTTGGGTGCCCTGGCTGGTATGGGTATCTTGGCTTCTTCAATCAACCAAGTGTTCACGCAGGTCGCGGGCCAGCTGACTTAACCAACATTTTGGCGGGCGGTCGTGTCGGAGATGTTCATGGCGGACTCTTCTGGCGCGGCCACACGCCTTCAATCAAGGCCCACAGAGCTGGCATAGCGGGCGGGGCGACCCCGAGGACTTTCGGGTTCGCCTCTTAGATTCCTACGCGCTTCGTCTATCCTCTCCGCCGAAGCTTCTCTCACACACGCTGCTAACGATACGTATTTGACGCGAAGCATAGCTTTGCCGCTCACACCCGGTACGGCCACGCCAGGAATCATTCTGATCTCCATACGTAGATCTGCCTAGAGCGCTGTGCTGATGCGCCAGGTCCCGCCGAACGAACGACTCGTCCCGGATGGAACTTGAGCGGCTCGGCCCGCGTAGTCACCAATTGGCGGCAGAGTGTACACTGGCTTGCTAAATGAAGCGATACGTTAGTATTTGCGGGAACGGTTGATTCGACTCCTAAAGCCTAATGAGACTTCAGTGGAGAATGCTGGGAGGTTGACCATGAAACGGCAGTTGGTGGTGCGCTTGTGTCTGGCTGTGTTGTTCTGCTCCGCCCTGGCGGCGGCGCAGAGTCCGTTTGCGCCCGCAGTCAAGGGACCGCTCTCGCAACGCGTCGTCGCATACCAAATCGATGCAGCATACGATCCGCCGACACACACGGTGACTGCCACCGAGACGCTGACCTATCACAACCTCACTGGCCAGGCGCTCGATACGTTTCCGTTTCACCTTTATCTGAATGCCTTTCAGCCGAAGGCCACCTGGATTCACGAAGCCCACCGCGACGGCAACTTCCGCACCAGCAGCCTGGCAACATGGAAGCCGGAAGACTATGGAGCCAACGACGTGACGTCGTTCGAAGTCGTCGGCATGGGCGATCTGACGAAGCAGATGAAGTTCGTCTCGCCCGACGACGGCAATCCCGACGACAAGACGGTTTTCCAGGTGAAGCTGCCGCGGCCGGTCGCGCCCGGTCAGGACGTCGTGTTCAAGATTAAGTTCAAAGCCACTTTCCCGGAGGTGATCGCGCGCACCGGTTATAAGCGCACGTTCCTGCTGGCCGGGCAATGGTTCCCCAAGGTCGGCGTGTGGTGGCACGGCCAGTGGAATTGCCATCAGTTCCACGCCATGACTGAGTTCTTTGCCGACTTCGGCACCTTTGACGTCAAGGTCACGCTGCCCAAGGATTACGTCATCGGAGCTACCGGCGTCCAGGTTTCCGATCAGGACAACGGCAACGGCACCAAGACAGTCGGGTTCCACGCCGAAGATGTTCACGACTTTGCCTGGACGGCCGATCCCAATTTCAAGGTCATCAACGATACCTTCGACGGCAGCGTGGGACAGGTGAAGATCCGCCTGCTGAGCTATGACAGTCACGAACGCCAGTGGCAGCCGTACCTCACTTGCGTCAAAGACAGCATGAAGCGCTTTGACGAATGGTACGGACCTTATCCGTATGCGCAGATCACCGTGGTCGATCCTCCGCACGGCGCTGGCGAAGCGGGAGGAATGGAATACCCAACGTTCATTACCGGCGACAGCGGCTGGTACATTCCCAAAGGTGTTCACCTGATCGACCTCGTGACCGAGCATGAGTTCGGCCACCAATACTGGTATGGGATGGTGGCTACCAACGAGTTCGAAAACGCCTGGATGGACGAAGGTATCAACAGCTACACCGAAGTGAAGGTGATCGACAGCTTCTACGGTGCAAACGTCAGCGTTATTAACTGGCTGGGCGCGCAGTTAGGCGAACGCGATTTGCAGCGTCAGAGCTATCTCGGTGCGGCCGATATCGATCCTCTCTATCGCCATAGCTATCAGGACATGAGCATGGGCGACTATGGCGCCATCAGCTATGGCAAGACTGCGACCATGTTGATCTCGCTGGAGAAGATCGTCGGCGAGCAGACCATGCGGAACGCGATGCACACCTACTTCATGCGCTACCGCTTCACACATCCCACGCAGGAAGACTTCATGAAGACCGTCAACGAAGTCGCCGGCCAGGACCTGAGCTGGTACTGGAACCAGGCGCTGTTCGGGACGCAGGTGCTGGATTACGAAGTGCTGCGCGCCGACTCTAATCCGGTGAACTGGTTCGACCCGAACCTGAAAGAAAAGAAGGGCGAGACGGAGTACGAAACGCAAGTCATCCTGCACCGCAAAGGGGACTTCATCTTTCCGGTGGAAGCGGTGGTGAAGTTCGACAACGGCGATACCACTTATGAGCGCTGGGACGGCAAAGAGCGCTGGGTGCGATATGTGTACCGCAAGAAGGCCCAGGTTGACTCAGTGCAAATCGATCCTGACTACCAGGTGACGCTGGACAGCGATTATCTGAACAACAGCCGCACCACCGATTCGCAGCATGGAGCGGTGCACAAGATTGCCGCGTACTGGATGTTCTTGACCCAATTCCTGGCTCAGATGCTGAGCTGGCTGGCTTAGGAGGCGCATCATGGCAGACGATCAGAAAGGCCCAGTGGCTGCCGGATTCAGTCTCCTGTGGCGGCGGCAAGGCGTTCTCTGGTGGGTGTTCGTCGTTAACGCGGTGTGCGGAGCTCTGGGCGCGGCTCCCGCAGCGATACGAACGGCGCACGTGCTGTCCCACTCCCTGGCGGGACAGAAACTCAGCGACGGCTTCGACCTGGGCATGTTCAGCGAGTTGTTCCGGTTGCACGATGTCGACCTCATTCGCTATACCACCAGCTCCTACGTCTTCGCGTTTCTCTTTTTCCTGTTCATGATATTGGTGACCGGCGGAATTCTTGAGACCTATCGCCAGGACCGCCGGCTCAATACTGGCGACTTCTTCGCCGCTTCGGGCGCGTTCTTCTGGCGATTCGTGCGGCTGATGCTCTTGTCGATCATTCCGTTCGCGGTCGTTGGCATGATCTATCAGGGCCTGAGCAAGCTGGCCGACCACATTGGAGACCGCGCCATCGCCGACCAGGTCGGCATCTTCCTGGGCTGGGGAGCGATGCTGATTTTCCTGCTGCTCGCTCTCTGGGTGCGGCTGTGGTTCGATATCGCGCAGGTGCGTGCGGTTGCTCGGAACGAACGCGGCATGTGGCGTAATCTGTGGATGGCATGGCGCATTACCTGGCATGACTCGCGGCATCTTTTC
>Ga0187858_10003047_pt1 | contig 16558 bp, 14 predicted proteins | sample June2016WEW_8_15_FD_133015 | JGI IMG/M metagenome (GOLD analysis project Ga0187858, IMG submission 133015) | Peatland microbial communities from SPRUCE experiment site at the Marcell Experimental Forest, Minnesota, USA - June2016WEW_8_150 | ecosystem: Environmental > Terrestrial > Soil >...
CACCCGGAGATGGGGCACATCCGCGTGCCGCACGATCGCGGCGCGGATCCGTTCCCCGGCTGCTGCCCTTTCCACGGCGACTGCATGGAAGGCTTGGTGTGCGGGCCGGCGCTCGAAGCTCGTTGGGGCCTGCGCGGCGAGACGCTCCCGCAAGACCATCCCGCCTGGGACCTCGAAGCCCAGTACATCGCCTACGGGCTAGCTACCTGGATTTGCACGCTCTCGCCCGAGAGGATCATCCTGGGCGGCGGCGTGATGCGGCAGGCGGGCCTGTTCTTCCGAGTGCGCGGCAAGGTGCTCGACTTGCTGCACGGCTACATACAGGCGCCCGAGATTCTCGAGCACATCGATCAGTACATCGTGCCGCCCGCGCTGGGCGGGGATGCGGGCGTGCTGGGCGCGATTGCGCTGGCCGCTACGGTCTAGCAGGGCACCAGAGATGGTCAGCACGACCAACCTTTGTTCATGAGGAAGCTCGGTCAACATTCGCGCGAGATTGGCTCGCGAAAGCCGAAGGGACCCTACGGTCCCTACCGCAACCTGCTTAGCCGTGTTGTACGCCTGATTGAACAAGCGCGGCTCGCCGCCGTCCGATCCGTTAATGTCGCGCTGACATCCACGTATTGGTTGGTGGGGCAGAGGATAGTCGAACACGAGCAGTCGGGTTCAGAGCGCGCCGCCTATGGACAGTTGCTGGTAAAGCGGCTGGCCCAAGACCTCACGGCCCAGCTCGGCCGCGGGTTCTCCGAACGCAACCTCGAGCAGATGCGCTCGTTTTACCTAGGTTGGCCCCCTTGCCCTGCCCCATTTACGTCCGGCTGCACTCCGTTGCGGATCCCAAAGCACGAGGGTACTACGAGCGCGAGGCGTTGCAAGGCGGCTGGTCGGTCCGCCAACTTGACCGCCAGATCGCCAGTCTCGCCTATCAGCGGACCCGTAGCGCAAAATCCGTCCCGGCCAAGGAAGAGGCGTTACCGGCCGACGCGCACGTTCGGGATCCGTTCGTCCTCGAGTTCCTGAATCTGAAGGACGAGTATTCGGAGTCGACTCGAAGAAGCGTTAATCCAAAGTCTTGAGCAGTTCCTGTTGGAGTTAGGCGGAGACTTCGCATTTGTCGCCCGACAAAGGCGACTGCGAGTAGGAACGGAGTGGTACCGGGTTGATCTGGTCTTCTCCCACCGTCGGCTTCGATGTCTCATCATCGTAGACTTGAAGCTCGGAAAACTCACTCACGCCGATGCCGGCCAGATGAACCTGCATCCCAACTACGCACGTGAACATTGGACGCATGCGCATGAGAACCCGCCGGTGGGCCTGATCCTCTGCTCTGAGAAGGATGCGGCTGTCGCCCATTATGCCCTCGGCAATCTTTCGAATTAGGTGCTTGCACGCGAGTACCACCTGAATCTGCCCGACGAAGGCGAAGTCGCTGCGCGAATCGATACGACGCGCCGGCTGCTCTTAGTTAGGCTCGACCGCGCGTCTCGAACGCTTGCCAACAGAGTGATGGCGCGGATTAGTCAGCCAACCCGGAGTTCAGAAGACGATTGGCGTGCTGCGTTACACAGCCGCGAACGTCAGGAAGCGCGGGCCGACAGACTACATCGGCAAGCGGATGCCTGTTTCTTCGTAAAGCGGCAAGGCCGCGGAGCCCTGTGTGCGGAATTCGTAGCGCTCGATGGCGAGTGCCGCGCCGTGACTGTCGCTGCGTACCACACACCCGTAGATCATCAGTTTCATGGGGCAGACATCGTTCAGCCGCGCGGGCCAGGCCATCGATAATTCCACGGGCAAACCGGTGCCCAGGATGCCCTCCGTCGTGAACCACACACCGTTGCTGCTGATATTCAATGTGCGGCCAGTCCCCGATTCGGCAACGCGGCTTCCGTAAAGGAGCTTATACCGCAACGCCTGTTCGATGTTGAAGCGGCGTTTCGTGCGCCGATCGATGTCGTCGTCCTTCTTCTTCCGTTTCGCCATGTGATGCCCCCCAGCTCGTGACGCCTTCGGTAACCACAATTACACCGGGGACCTTGTCACCTCAATAATGTCTTTGGTTATGGCGAGTTAACTAACCCTCGTAGTTGCCGATACTTGCAGACTGGTTAGCAGGTCGCATGCCGATACAGTGCTAACCCCCGGTCATGTGCATCGTGACGATCAAAGCCCAAGCCGTTGATTCTTAAGAGCGCGGCTAGCTTCGCCTTATATTCGCCAAGAAAACAAGATGTTGGGGTGTGCCGTTACTTCGGTAGCCGAGCTAGTGGACCACTAACTCAAATGCGATCAATACTTTCTTTGAGAATTCTCTTGCGTTGAATGAAGGAGTCGTGCCACAATTTGTTGTGGCCCAAAATGGCCCGAAAGTGGAGTAAAAGTGGCTGGGGAAAACTCTCAGGGCGTGCAACCGGTGGAACCTCCCCGAGGCATGTATCCGGCTCGCCTGGATGACAAAGGCCGCCTCAAGCTGCCCGCCGAATTCCAGCGATACCTCGGCGGCCTGCCCGAGAAGCGATTATTCGTGACGAGCCTGGATCGCCGCATAGCCACAATATACCCGATCGAGGTCTGGAAGGGAAACGAAAAGTTCTTTGAAAGCTATACCGAAGATCCCGAGAAAGCCCGGAATGTGGCTTTCACGGCGGCTGATTTGGGCTCGGAGGGGGAAATGGACGCACAAGGACGCATCCAGTTCTCGACCGAGTTGCGCCGCGAGCTGGGGATCGAGAATCAGCCGGTGCGCCTGCAGGCCTTCAATGGCAGCATTCAGGTATTGAGCGATGCCATCTACCAAGCGCGCCGGGCAGCGTCCGCCAAGTCTCCCGAGACGGATGTGATGGCTCTGCAAAAGGCTGGGCTCAAGTGATGACTTATGCACTTCGCAGTCATGGCTGCCGAAGCGATCGAATGGCTGGCGATCCGGCCCGAAGGGGTCTACCTGGATGCGACGGCGGGACTGGGCGGGCACACGGCGGAAATCGCGCGGCGTTTGACGACAGGCAAAGCGATTGCCAACGACCGCGACGCGGAGTCGCTCGAAATGGCGCGGCGCAAAACGGCCGCGTGGGCCGATCGGATTTGTTATCACCAGGGGACCTTTTCGCAACTCGCCCGAGCGTTGCCGGCGTGTGGCGCGGAGAAGGTAAACGGACTACTGGCCGACCTGGGCGTGAGCCGGTATCAACTGACCGAGCCGGGGCGCGGATTTTCATTTTTGGCTGAGGGGCCGTTGGATATGCGTATGGATCAAACCACGGGCATAACGGCGGCGGATTTGGTCAATTACAACGCCGAGAAGGCGCTCGCCGACCTGATCTATCAGTTAGGCGAAGAAAGGAGGGCGCGGAAGATAGCCAGAGCCATCGTTCGGGCGCGGCCCATACGGAGCACACTACACCTGGCCGGGGTAGTGGAGCGGGCCGTGCCCCGAACGAGTCGTCTGCATCCCGCGACCCGCACCTTCATGGCGTTGCGCATGTTTGTGAACGACGAGCAGGGTGAGTTGGATCGGCTGCTCGAAATCGGGCCGGACTTGCTGGCGGCGGGCGGCCGCATGGTGGTGATCTCCTTCATGTCGCTCGATGATCGCAAAGTCAAGGAACGATTTCGCGGTTTGGCGGGGGAAGGACGTGCGGCGATTCTGACCAAGCACGTCGTGACGCCCACAGAAGAGGAAACGGGTTTGAATCCGGCGTCGCGCAGCGCTAAGCTGCGGGCCCTGGAGATGAAATAGCGAGGTACGAGAATCATGGCAACGCTTGCAGCACTTTTACGGAGACCCCTGGCGCCGCCTTCCGGCGCAAGCGGCCCCCCATCTATCGGACCCGTCCCGGTGGAAGACCTCTTCCGCTTGCGGGCATTGCCCAACGAGGATGTCTTCCTGTTTGCGAAGCGCATCGACAATTCCCGCGTGGTGCGTGAACCCGACCCCAAGGCGCGGGGCGAGTGCTGGTCGGTTATCGGCCTGGCTTGCGTGCTGGCGGCGCTGCTCATGGCCGTGCTGTCCCCGAGCGTGGCCAACACTTTGGCGGGTTACAAGTTGCAGGCCCTCAAACAAGAAGAGCAGCATCTGCTCGACGAGCAGCGCGTGCTGGACGTCATCGAAGCACGCGTTTCCCGCCAGGAGAACCTCCAGGCGCTGGCCAAGAGCCATGAACTGCAGACGCCGGCCTCCGGACAGGTCCTCCACCTCGATCCGAAGGGCGACGGCAGGCTGGCCCTCAACAGACACTGATCCCGGCAAACATGGCAGAGCGCGTCATGGACGTGTGCGTGGCGCACGCTTCAGCGTGCCGCGGTGAGCTTCAGCTCGCCGAATTCTGGCGGGACAGGGGTCCCGCTTGGCGCAGTGGGCGAGCTAAGCTCGCCTGCGCCGGCAGGAGTGCCGGCGCGGCAGGCAAGAGTGCCTGCGCCACGCGGCGGTTTCCGATGTTGGTGACGGACCCTGAGTGGGCACACCGGAAGGCTGAGAGCCTGCGCCACGGGATGCGGCAAACCGCTCCCTCATTAAGATGTGAAGAAGCTGGTTGGCAGGCGAAAGCGCCTGCCCCACCACATCTGGAAGGCCTCCCCCTATGACAACCGGCGCGAGAACTAAAGCCGACCAGCGTCTGGTGTGGTTCGGCGGATTTCTCCTGCTTTGGGCCGGACTCATCTTCGCCAGGTTGTTTTACCTGCAAGTTGTGCGGCACGACGACTACGCCGGTAAGGCGCGCAGGCAACAGGAGGAGGAGACCGAGATTGCGGCGCCGCGCGGCACGATTCTCGATCGCACCGGACAAGTGCTGGCCGAGAGCGTGTCGATGGACTCCATCTACATCGATCCCTTACACGTTCCGGATCTGCAGGTCGCCTCCCAGATTCTGTCGGGCATCCTCAACCTGGACCGCGGCGCGCTTTATGGCCGCATGCAGTGGTATTTCGACAATCAGAAGGGTTTCATGTGGGTGGCGCGCAAGATCGAGCCGGAGCAAGCCGAACGGCTGCACAGCCTGCACCTGGAATGGATCCGGTTCGCCAAGGAAACCCGACGACACTACCCCAGGGGCACGCTGGCGGCGCATGTGATCGGATCGGTGGATGGCGAAGAGACCGGCGCATGGGGCCTCGAAAAGAGCCTCGATTCCGACTTGCACGGCTTGCCCGGCGCCATGCGCGTGCTCACCGACGCCAAGGGCCGCGGCATCGATTCCCAACTGGAGGAAGAACCGCGCCCAGGAACCTCGCTGACGATCAGCATCGACGAGCGCATCCAGTTCCCGGCGGAGATCGAGATCGCGCGCGCGGTCCTGGATGCCCATGCGGAGAGCGGCAGCGTGGTGGCGCTGGACCCATACCACGGAGACGTGCTGGCGATGGCCAGTTATCCGCCGTTCGATCCCAATCAGCCGCCGGCGCGCGGCGAAAGCGCTTCGGTGCGGTTCAACCATGCAGTCTCGGTGCCATTCGAGCCGGGATCGGTTTTTAAAGTCATCACACTCTCCGCGGCGCTGGAGACCACCAACTTGCGTCCGGATACCATGATCAACTGCGGCAACGGGACCATCACACTGTTCGGCCGCACCATACACGAAGCGCATCATGGCTACGGCACCATCCCGATGGCGATGGTGCTCGCCAAATCCAGCAACATCGGCGCCATACAGATCGGGATACGCGTGGGGCAGAACAATCTGTATGAATATGTCCGGCGCTTCGGCTTCGGAACACGCACTGGGCTGCCGCTGCCGGCCGAGTCACCGGGGATGGTGCGCAAGCTCTCGCGCTGGGGCGCGACATCGCTGAGTTCGGTGGCCATGGGGCACGAAGTGGGCGTCACTACGCTGCAACTCGCCCAGGCTTGCGCGGTGGTGGCCAACGGCGGTCTGCTGGTCGCGCCGCGACTGATCCTGCAGAAGGGTCAGACAGCCGCGCCGGCTGTTGCGGCGCGCCGTATCTTGCAGCCTGCGACTGTCATTACCATGCGCCAGATGATGGAAGGCGTGGTGCTCTACGGTACGGGAAAAAAAGCGAAGCTGGATGGATATTCGGTAGGCGGCAAGACCGGGTCCGCCCAGATCTACGACTTCGCCACGCGCCACTATACCCACAGTTACAACGCCTCGTTCATGGGTTTTGCGCCGGTAACGAATCCCGCTATCGTGGTAGTAGTGACGCTGAATGGAACGCACGGAAGCTCCGGCTTCGGGGGCGCCGTCGCGGCGCCGGTGTTTCGGGTAATCGCCGGGGAAGCGTTGCGCGTGCTGGACGTGCCCAAAGATTTGCCGGACGCCAAGCCGGACACGCCAGAAAAACCGGCGGATCTGGATGACGTAGCCATTGCGGATCTCGGCTCCAACGAGCCGAGCATTTTGGAAGAGGCGATCTCCGGGCAGCCCGGCCGCGGGCCGGCGGCAGGGGCGGCTGTAAAGCAAGTTTCCGAAGTGACGGCTCCCGCGCCACCTGCGCAGCGCGCCTCCCAGGCACCACGTGAGAATGGGTTGGCAGGCGGAAGCGCCTGCCCCACCACGCCAACACGTGAGAATGGGTTGGCAGGCGGAAGCGCCTGCCCCACCACGCCCAACTTTATAGGTTTGTCCAAGCGGGCGGTTCTGGCGCTATCTCAGGCGCAAGGAGTGCCGGTGCTGACTGTGGGCATCGGCATCGTCCGCGCCCAACACCCGCCACCTGGCGCTGCTCTGCGCGCCGGAGAAAGGATTCGAGTCGAATTGCTCAGATGACCTTGGGCGAGATATTGGCGGGGGTTCGGCTGAAAGCGCCTCTTTCGCCGCAGCTTTCCCAAATCCGCCTGGAAGGCCTGGACTACGACTCCCGGCGTGTGAAACCCGGCTTCCTGTTCTTCGCTTTCGCGGGTAGCCGCACAGACGGCCGGCAATTCGCGCGGAATGCCGTGGAGCGCGGCTCCGTGGCGGTGGCCAGCGAGTCCTCCGCTCCGGATGGCTTCGCTGCACCATGGATTGAAGTGGCGCACGGCCGGCAAGCCCTGGCGCTGGCAGCGCGCAATTTCTATCGCCAGCCGGACGAGCGCATCGCCCTTACCGGCATCACCGGCACAAACGGCAAAACGACCACATCCTTCTTGATCGAATCCATTCTGCGCGCCGCCGGTAAGACTACGGCGTTGGTCGGGACCATCGAATACCATCTGGCGGGGCGCGTCCTGCCGGCCGTGAATACCACCCCGGAATCGCTCGATTTGAATCGTCTGCTGGCGGATCTGGAAAAGGAAGGCGGCACGCATGCGGTCATGGAAGTGTCTTCGCACGCGCTGGCGCTGGGCCGGGTTTACGGCCTGCGGTTCCACACCGCCATCTTCACCAACCTCACGCGCGACCATCTGGATTTCCACCACACGATGGAGGATTACTTCGCGGCCAAGCAACTGCTCTTTTCGGGCGTCGGAGCGCCCCCGCCCTGCTGGGCCGTGCTGAACCGCGATGACGAATGGTGCCGCCGCGTGGCGCTCGCGCCGGGCACCGAAGCGCTGTGGTTCGGTCTGGGGCAGGGCGCTACGGTGCGCGCCCGGCATATCTCCTCCAACCTGCAAGGACTGCGCTTCGAAGTGCACGGCCCCAAGGTCCGCTTCACGGTGGAATCGCCGCTGCTGGGCAAGATCAACGTGTACAACATCCTGGCGGCGTGCTGCGCCGGTCTGAGTTACGGCTTGGCGCCCGAGACCATCGCGGAGGGCGTCGCGCAATGCCGCGCCGTGCCCGGGCGCTTCGAGCGGATCGACGAAGGGCAGCCATTCGGGGTGGTGGTGGATTACGCGCACACCGACGACGCGCTGCGGAACTCTATCGCGGTGGCGCGCGGGCTGGAGCCGAGGCGCATCATTACTTTATTCGGATGCGGGGGCGATCGCGACCGCTCCAAGCGTCCGCTGATGGGGCAGGTGGCCGCCGAAAACAGCGACCTGGTCGTGCTGACCAGCGATAACCCGCGCTCGGAAGATCCGCTGGCCATTATGAACGACGCGCTAGTGGGCATACGGCGCACCGACGTCACGCACATCGTCGAGCCGGACCGCGCCACCGCCATCGCCCGCGCGATCAAGGAAGCGCGTCCGGGGGATATTGTAATTCTTGCCGGAAAGGGACATGAACCTTATCAGGTCCTGAAAGACAAAACGATTGATTTCGACGATCGCGAAGTGGCCCGCGGAGTGCTTCGAGGTTTCGGTTACCGTCGGGAGCCGAAATGATCCTGGGACTCAGCACGATCGCGCGCGTGTTGGGCGCGGAGGGGTTGGCAGGCGAAAGCGCCTGCCCCACGGATTCTGCGCCGGCAGGAGTGCCGGTGCGGCACGCTGAGAGCGTGCGCCACGTGACCGGGTGGAGCGTGGATACGCGGACCCTTGCGCCGGGTGATCTGTTTTTCGCTTTGCGCGGCCCAAATTACGACGGGCACGATTTCGTGACTGCGGCCCTCGACAAAGGCGCCGCCGGAGTTGTGGTGGAAGCTGCGTGGCGCAGGCACTCCTGCCTGCCCGCCGGCACTCCTGCCGGCGTCCCCCGGGTTATCGCCGTTGCGGATACGCTAACTGCCCTCCAAAATCTGGCTGCCTGGGCCCGCCGGCATTGGGGTGGCCGCATCGTCGGCGTCACCGGCAGCGCCGGCAAAACCACCACCAAGGATGCCATCGCGCACCTGCTCTCCGCGGAACTTCCGGTTGGCAAGACTGTAGGCAACTGGAACAACCACGTCGGCGTGCCGCTTTCCCTGCTGCGCCTGCCGGATGAATCGCGCGTGAGCGTGCTTGAAATGGGGATGAATCATGCGGGCGAGATTCGGGCGCTGGCGGCGATCGCCCGGCCTGATATCGGCGTAGTGACCAACGTCGGATACGCGCATGTGGAAGCCTTCGATTCGATCGATGGCGTGGCGCTCGCCAAGCGGGAGTTGATTGAAGCGCTCGACCCGGAGCGCGGCGTCGCCGTGCTCAACGCCGACGATTCGCGCGTGCTGCGTTTCCGCGAGATCCACTCCGGCCCCGTAATCACATTTGGCCTCGCGGCCGGTGCGGATGTGCGCGCCGACGACATCGCCTTCGGACCGGACGGCACTCACTTTCGCGTAGAAGGCGTCGATTTTCACACTTCGTTGGCCGGCAGACACGGGGTGCTCAACCTGCTGGCAGGCATGGCTGTGGCGCGCGCCCTTGAAATCCCTCTGGAGCGACTGCGCGATGCCGCCGCCAGCTTCACCATCGGCAAGATGCGCGGCGAGCGCCTGGAGCATAACGGCATAACCATCTGGAACGACTGTTACAACTCCAATCCCGAAGCCGTGCGCGCCATGCTGGAAGTGCTGCGGGCCACGCCTGCGCGGCGCCATATCGCGGTTCTGGGCGAGATGCTCGAACTGGGCCATGCCGCTGAATTCCTGCACCGGCAGGCCGGGCGCTGCCTGGCGGAAAGCGGCATCGATGCGCTCATCGCCGTGCACGGCGCGGCGCGCTTCATGGCGGAAGAGGCCGTACGCGCGGGAATGCCGCCCGACGCCGTTCACTTTTTCGAAAACCCGGCGGAAGCTGGCGAATTCGTGCGGCAGATGGCAGCTCCGGGCGATGCCATTTTGTTCAAAGGCTCGCGCGGCGTCGCGATCGAACGGGCGATGGAGAAAGTCCTGGCGTAACCATGCTGTACTTCCTGCTCTACGAAAAGCTCTCGCCGTTCGTCTCGCCTTTCCGCGTCTTCCGCTACGTAACGTCCCGGACCGCCTTCTCCAGCCTGACCGCGCTGTTCCTCTGCATCGTCCTGGGCCCCTGGCTCATTCACAAGCTCCGGCAGTTCCAGATCGGCCAATATATCCGCGAAGAAGGGCCTAAATCGCACCAGAAGAAAGCGGGCACACCCACTATGGGCGGCGTGCTCATTATCATCTCGATCGTCATCCCCACGCTTTTGTGGGCGGACCTGAGCAACGCGTACGTTTGGGTCGCCATGTTTACGCTGGTGGCCTATGGCGCGGTCGGTTTCATGGACGATTTCGCCAAGGTTGCCAAACACCGCAACCTGGGCCTGACCGCGCGGCGCAAGATGCTCTACCAAGTTGGGCTGGCTTTTTTCGTGGCCGCTTTACTCATGTTCATGCGCACTTTCGGGAGCTATTCCACCGTCATGAACGTCCCTTTTGTGAAGCAGTTCCGGCCCACACTGCTGATCTCTTCCCTGCTGGGCAGCCCCTGGACCTATGCGATCGGCGTGCTGCCGTTCTTTATCTTTGTCGCCGTGGTGATCGTGGGAGCCTCGAACGCGGTGAACCTGACCGATGGTCTGGACGGCCTGGCCATCGGCCTGATGGTGATCGCTTCGGGCGCGCTGACCGTGCTGACCTACGCCGGCGGCCATGCCACGCTGGCCGAGTATCTGCAGATCGCTAGAAACGCGCGCACCTCGGAGCTGACCATTTTTTGCGGCTCGATGACCGGAGCCAGCCTGGGCTTTCTCTGGTACAACGCGCACCCGGCGGAGATCTTCATGGGGGACGTCGGTTCGCTGGGGCTGGGAGGCGCGTTGGCCATCGTGGCCATTTTGATCAAGCAGGAGATCCTGCTGCTGTTCATCGGCGGCATCTTCGTGCTGGAGACGGTGTCCGTGATCCTGCAAGTGGGCAGCTTCAAGCTACGCGGCAAACGCATTTTCAAGATGGCCCCGCTGCACCACCACTTTGAAGCGCTGGGCTGGACGGAGGCGAAGATCATCGCAAGGTTTTGGATTTCGGGATTAGTGCTGGCGTTGTTTGCGCTGACGACTTTGAAGCTGCGCTAGGTGGGTGATGGGCGACTCAATGCAGAGTTTTCGGGAGCTTCGGATTTGGCAGGGCGGTATGGAACCGGTTGAGTCTCTCTATAGCGTGACGCAATCATTTCCGCCAGCCCTCGGAAAACCTCGGCACCAATCGGGAAAAGAGATGCCGGAACACGATCTGCACTCGCGGCGCAGCGCGGAAGCAGCCGAAGTGCGCGCGAACGCCCTGCGCCGTACGCGGGACGATCCCGAAGGGCTGCTCGCGGAATACACGCGGCGTTTCGGCAACATACTGAACGCCGATAATGCAGCCGAATTGTTCCCGGAATACGCCGCGTCGCGTGCGTCCCGCGCGCAATTTCGCCCGGCCGTGCATCCGGCGGCCCAGTGGGTGCGCGACGAGCTTTTCGCCCGCGCGCTCAAAGACCCAAAGATAGGCGAAGTAATCTTCACCGCCGGCGGTAATGGCGCAGGCAAGAGTACCGGTGGGCTTACCGGCGATGTAGTGATGGACACCACCCTGAGCAATCCGGAATATTCCGAGAAGTTGATAGAGGCCGCGGTGAACGCCGGCAAAAGCGTCCACGTCGTTTACACCTATCGGCCCATAGAGCAAGCTTTCGAAGGAGTACTCGACCGCGCCCGCTTGGAAGGGCGCACGGTTTCCATCGGCACGCTCATCGGAACTCATCAGGGTGCTGCGGACACCGTGCGCTCTCTGGCCGAGAAGTATGCCGGCCATCCCGATGTTCGCTTCTGGTTCATCGACAATAGCGGTGCGAATCCGGTACCGGGGAGCATTGCCCTAACTTGGAAACAGGACTATCTTGAAAGTAGGGAGCAACTTTATGCCATCCTCGAATCCCAGCGCGCTCAAATCCCCGAATATATCTACCAAGCCGCCCAGGGAACTGACTATGGACGAGCGCGGCGATCAACTGGTCCAGCAGGCCGTGCGCAACCTGAGGCGAGCGGCGCAGCAGAAACAGAAACAAGCAGCCCGCCACCAGAGGTAGCTCCGACTGGCGAACCGCCTTCGCCGAAACACGGCGAGGCGCTGCACTCGCGCCCCAAGGCATCCAGCGCACAGCATCCAACCCTCAGCACGCCCTTGCGCGCACTTGTCGTCGGACTGGAGAAGTCGGGGCTGGCTTCGATCCAGGTGCTTTTGCAGCACGGCGCGAACGTCCGTGCAACAGATGTGAAACCCCTCGCACAAATGCCGGAGGCCGCCGCGACACTGGAACGCCTGGGAGTTGCTTTTGCTCAGCAGTCGGACGCGGTCTTTGAAGGTTGCGAGCTGATCGTTGTCTCTCCTGGAGTGCCGGCCGATCTTGCTCCCTTGGGGGCGGCCCGCCAACGCGGCGTGCGAGTGATCGGTGAGGTCGAACTGGCCGCGCCATTCCTTAAGGGCCGCACCATCGGCATCACCGGCACCAACGGCAAGACCACCACAACCTCACTGGTCGGCCATATCCTGCGGGAGTCCGGCATTGCCGTGCAGGTTGGCGGGAATATCGGCACGCCCGTCACGGCCATGATCGATAGCTCGCGGGCGGACCAATGGAATGTACTGGAGCTGTCCAGCTTCCAGCTTGAAACCATCGCCGAGTTTCACGCCGATATCGCGGTAGCCTTGAACGTCACGCAGAACCATTTGGACCGGCATCACACGTTCGCGAACTATGCCGCCGCCAAGGGACGCCTGTTCGAGACGCAGCGCTCCGGTGCGTTCGCGATTCTCAACGCGGACGACGCCACTTGCGTAGGCTATGCCGCGCTCACCGCCGGACGTCCGCTCTGGTTCAGCAGCACCCGCGCCGTTACTCCGGGAGTCTGGCTGGAGGACAACCAGATCCGCTTCGACGGCGAAGTGTTGATGGACGCCCGTGAGATTCCCATACGCGGCCGCCACAATATCGAAAACACCATGGCGGCTGCCGCGGCCACGCGCCTGGCCGGAGCATCGCTCGCCTCCATCGCCGCCGCCGTCCGCACCTTCAAAGCCGTGGAGCATCGCCTGGAGTTTGTACGCAACCTGAACGGCGTCGATTTCTATAATGATTCGAAAGCCACCAGCGTGGATGCCTCGCTCAAAGCGCTGGACGCCTTTTCCGGAGGCCTTTGGGTGATCCTCGGTGGCAAGGACAAGGGCCTCGATTACACTGTCCTGCGCCAGCCGTTGGCCGCCAAGGCGCACGCCGCCCTGCTGATCGGCGCGGCCGCCCCCAAGATCGCGGAACAGCTCCACGGCGCGGTTCCGCTGGAGCATTCTCAAACACTGGACAACGCCGTGCGCTTTGCGTATACGCACGCGCGGCCCGGCGATACGGTCCTGCTGGCCCCGGCCTGCGCCAGCTTCGACCAGTTCACGAGCTACGAGCATCGCGGGCAGGTCTTCAAAAGCCTCGTACAACAATTGGAGCCCGGACACGAACATGGCGCAACGACTTAAAACCGACTGGACCCTCTTCGCAACCACCATCGGCATGGTCACCTTTGGCGTGGTCATTTTATATAGTGCATCCTCCGTGATGGCCGAGCTGAAGTTCGGATCCGCGTGGCACTTCGTGCTGCGCCAGGGTATGTGGATTGTGCCCTCCGTGGCGGTGATGATGTTGCTCAAGAGGACCAACTACCGGAAGCTGCAGGATCCTGCGGTGGCGTTCGCCGCTATCGGGCTGGTGCTGATGCTTCTGTTCGTGGTCTTCTTCGTGGATTCGGCGCACCATCGCTGGCTGCGCATGGGCCCCATCGGTTTGCAGCCTTCGGAACTGGCCAAGCCCGCGCTGGTCATCTTCCTGGCATTCTTTGTCACTTGGCGTGCGCCGGCCATTAATACTCGCTTTACCTTGTTCCCAGCCGCGCTGGCCGTGGGTCTGGTGATCCTGGCCGTAGTGGTGGCTGACCTCGGCACCGCTGTGGTGCTAGGCGTGACCGCCACGGTGGTCTTCTTCGTCGCGGGGCTACGCTGGCGCTATTGCGCGATCGCCTGCGCGTGCGCGGCGGCGGGCCTGGTGTTTTTCATCGCTTCGCAGCCCTACCGGGTGGCGCGTATCGTGGGATACGTCGACCGGGACTTCTCCATCATCGGGCGATTCGATCCGGATGGCAACATACAGCAGTACCTGCACAAGTCGCTCACTTCGCGCGACACCGGCTACCAGTCGGAGCAGTCCAAAATCGCGGTGGGCACGGGCGGCGTGCTGGGCGCTGGGCTCATGCAGGGCAAGCAGAAGCTGCTCTACCTGCCGGAAGCCCACACGGATTTCATCTATGCGGTGGTAAGCGAGGAGATGGGCCTGGTCGGCTCGGTGGGTGTACTGCTGGCGTTCCTGCTGATCTCCTGGCGCGGCCTGCGCGCGGCGGTGCGTATGCCCGACGATTTCGGCCGCTACCTGGCCCTGGGCGTAACCACGATTGTGGTGGTGCAAGGCCTCATGAACATCAGCGTGGTGCTGGGGATGATGCCGACGAAGGGAATCCCGCTGCCGCTGGTCAGCTCGGGGGGCAGCTCGCTGCTGTCGACGCTGGCGTCGCTGGGGATTTTGATGAATGTGTCGGAACATGCCGGCTAGGCGCGCTTTGCGCGCCGGGGCTGGGGGCTAGGGACTGGGGGCTGGGGTTTAGCTTTGTGAGCGGGACAGTCAGGAGCTTTAAGGAACTTCGGGTCTGGCAAGGAGCCATGGGTTTGGTGGAGAGCGTATATCGTTTGTCACTGGCACTGCCTGCCGAAGAGAATTACGGCTTGAAGTCGCAGATGCGCCGGGCAGCGGTATCGATAGCGTCGAACATCGCGGAGGGTCACACGAGGGCGTCGACGCGAGAATACCTGAACCACCTGTCGATCGCCCAAGCATCTTTGGCGGAAGTCGAAACGCAACTCGAGATCGCAGTCCGGCTGCGTTATCTCCCGCCGGAACAGGTACACTCAACGGTTTCGGACATTCAGACACTGGGAAAACAGCTCCATGCCTTGCGCAACTCTCTGGAGGCGCGCAAGTGAGCGAGGATCAAAGCCCCAGCCCCCAGCCCCCAGCCCCCAGCCCCGAAGGCGCCAAAGGCGCTTTCCTATTCGCCGGTGGCGGCACCGGCGGCCACGTGATCCCAGCGCTCGCCGTCGCCCGCGAACTCCGCCAGCGCGGCCACTCCGCTTTTTTCGTTGGCACGGCCCACGGACTCGAGGCCAAGCTGGTGCCCCGCGAGAATTTCCCGCTCGAGCTCATCGAGATCGGCGGCTTGAAGCGGGTCGGTTTGCGCCAGACGGCGGCGACGCTGTTCCAATTGCCTATCAGCACGATACATGCCGGGCGGCTGCTCGAAAGTCACCGCGTGGCGGCCGTATTCAGTATGGGTGGCTATGTCGCCGGGCCGCCGGTGATCGCCGCGCTCATTCGCCAGGTTCCCGTCGTCGTCATGGAACCGAACGCCGTCCCGGGGTTCACCAACCGGCGCATCGCGATGTTCGCTTCGCGCGCGCTCATCAGCTTCCCCGAAACGGTGCGCTATTTCCGTTATGGCCGCACCGAAGTCACCGGATTGCCTGTGCGCGAGGAGTTTTTCGCTCTCCCGCCCAAGCCGCGCGGCGAGAAGTTCACGGTCTTGATCACAGGGGGCAGCCAGGGCTCGCGCACGCTGAACCAGGCGGCGCGCCAAAGCTGGCCGCTGTTACGCCAGGCCGGCCTGCCCGTGCGCATGATCCACCAGAGCGGCCCGGCGGCTTGCGAAGAATTGCGGGCGGCCTTCGCCGAATCCGGCATGGATGGCGAACTGGTGCCGTTCATCCCCGATATGCCAGCCGCGTTCGCCCAGGCCAGCCTGGTCGTGTGCCGCTCCGGAGCGGGGGCCGTCGCCGAGCTGGCCGCCGCGGGCAAGCCCTCCATCCTCTCGCCGTTCCCATTCGCGGCCGATCAGCACCAGTTGCGCAACGCCGAAGCGTTCGCGCGCGCCGGCGCGGCCCGGTTGGTGCGAGACAACGAGATGAACGGCCAGAGACTGTTTGAAACTATCGCCGAACTGGCCGGCGAACCTGCCGCGCTCGAGCGCATGGGGGTGGCTGCGCGCGGATTGGCGCATCCAGGAGCGGCGCGACGCGCGGCGGAGGTCCTGGAAGAGGTGGCGCGTGCTTAAACTATTACGATTTTCATTGACACTCGCACAAGAAGCCGAAACAATACATTAAGATAATGTTTTTTAGACGGCAGCACCTGCATTTCACGGGGATTGGCGGAATCGGCATGAGCGGCATCGCCGAAGTGCTGCTGAATTTGGGATACACCATCAGCGGCTCCGACTTGAAGCTAACTCCCATCACCGAGCGGCTGGTGGCGCTGGGCGCCACGGTTTATGAAGGCCATGCCGCGTCGAACGTCGCCGGAGCGCGCGCCCTGGTGGTCAGCTCGGCGGTGGACGAGCAGAACCCCGAAGTGCAGGAGGCGCGCCGCCTCCAGATTCCCGTCATCCCGCGCGGCGAGCTGCTGGCGGAGCTGATGCGCCTGAAGTACGGCATCGCCATCGCCGGCAGCCACGGCAAGACCACCACTACGTCCATGACCGCCACGATTCTCAACCATGCGGGTCTGGATCCGACCGTGATGGTGGGCGGCCGGGTAGCTGCCATGGGCGGGTCCAACGCGCGGGTGGGCCACAGCGATTTTCTGGTGGTCGAGTCGGACGAAAGCGACGGCTCCTTCTTGAAGCTGGCGCCTATCCTGGCAATCGTCACCAACATCGATCGCGAACATCTGGATCATTACGCGTCGCTCGACGAGATCCGCGACGCCTTCATCGAGTTCGTCAACAAGGTG
>Ga0187858_10003048_pt1 | contig 16556 bp, 20 predicted proteins | sample June2016WEW_8_15_FD_133015 | JGI IMG/M metagenome (GOLD analysis project Ga0187858, IMG submission 133015) | Peatland microbial communities from SPRUCE experiment site at the Marcell Experimental Forest, Minnesota, USA - June2016WEW_8_150 | ecosystem: Environmental > Terrestrial > Soil >...
ATCCGGATATCTTCGTTCAGCGTGCCCAGGCTCTGGAAACACAACTGGACACTTTGATCTCCAGGCAACGCAACCTGAAAGACCGGGATAATCTCCGTTTCGCTCGTCGTTTGCGCAAACATCGCCCGCATTTGCTGCGCTTCCTCTATGTGGATGACCTGGATGCCACCAATAACCTGGCAGAGCGCCAAATCCGCCCGAGCGTCATTATCCGAAAAACGAATGGCTGTAATCGGTCTAAAAGTGGAGCGGAGACCCATTCGGTTTTGACCAGCGTATTGGTAACCTGTCGCCAACACAATATTCCGATCCTAGACTACATGGTCAGCTTGCAGCAATTTGGCGAAACTCCGCCATCTTTGATCAGTTCACCTTAACTCGCTTTGGACGGTAAACAAGTACAAAACATGTATATGCCGCTTGACGAAATTGGATTAGGTTGGTAAAGTGCTCGGTGGCAATTGAGTTATGTTTGCGAGACATCACTCAATTTTGCTCCTGGGCGGCTTGTTCCAACAGGCCGCCCTCCTATTATCAGAAATTAGTCTAAACCCTACTAACTAGGTTGTTAGTTCAATTCGAAATGATCTCTTCTCAGTAGCACTGTGTATAATTGATTAAGACCCTGGCAAGCGCTCCAGTTGCCGCCAGCTAATAAATGAGCCCGTGCTGGTTTGCATGGACTGGTCTCCGCCATAGACTACATAGCCTTGCTCTTCAAGCATGCCGGTAAGCTGACGCCAATATTTAAAGTTTTCAAAGTAGCTATTGGTCATCGTTTTACCGGATTTAATTTCTACAGGCACAATATTTTTTTCATCTAACAGCAAACAATCAATCTCTTTGCCATGACTATCTTGCCAAAAGTATGGCAGTTGGGAATCGCCGCGATTGAACCTTCGCTTTATGAACTCGTTGAGGATCAGGTTCTCGAAGAGTGCACCTTTCATGTAATGCAGATTGACCTGGCTTTCGTCGCGGATGCCCAGCAGCGAGCAAGCCACACCGGTATCGTAAAAATAGAGTTTGGGCGTTTTAGTCAGCCGTTTGTTGAAATTCCTGTGGAAGGCTTGTAAACGGTAAAGGATGTAGGAACTTTCCAAAATGGAGAGCCAAGCTTTGGCTGTGTTAGGACTGATCCCTGCATCGCTAGCCAGGCTGGTGTAGTTAAGCAATTGCCCGGTCCGTCCGGCGCATAATTGGGTGAATTGAATAAAGGTATTGATATCCCCGATATTTTTCATCATGCGCACGTCCCTTTCAATGTAAGTCTGGATGTACGCAGGATAAAAATCGGTGGGAGCGATGTCCCGGTCGTAAATGCGGGGATATTGGCCTTTGAAAATAAGCCTTTCGTATTGATCAAATGGTGCTACGGTAGTTTTGAGTTCTGAAAAGGAAAACGGGAGCAGGTGGAGGACCGCGGTGCGACCTGCCAGCGTTTGGCTAATCTTCTCCATCAATAAGAAGTTCGATGAGCCGGTCAGGATAAATTGGGTCTGACGGTTCCCATCTACAATACTCTGGATGTAGGAAAACAGGTCAGGAGTGTTTTGGATTTCGTCCAGGATGGCGCCAGCGGGGTAATTGGAGAGGAAGCCGCGCGGATCGGTGAGGGCGATCTGGCGAATATCCGGTTCTTCCAATGAGACATAAGGCAGATCGGGAAAGGCGGCTTTGACAAGTGTGGTTTTTCCAGATTGACGCGGGCCGGTCAGGGTGATAACTTGGAATTTCTGCGCCAGGGTAATAATTTTGGATGTAAGGGTTCTTTCGATCATTGAGGGCTCCATTGGTAGAATTTATAGACACGCTAACAACACCATTATAGCATATTCTGTGTAAATCCGCAATTGGGTTGCGGATTTGTTGGGCTTGTTCACCCTTTCATTCACACCTTACGGTCAGTAGGCGTTGTATCGGGCCTTTTTCTGTTTTGCAAGATGGCGTGCATTTGCTATTGTAAACATCGATTTCCATAAGCTATATTTTCTCTTATAATGTACTTAAATAATATTTGATTGTTGCGTAATCCGGTCCATGTCGACCACTCCATCCGGTTGATGCCGACCACCTTATCCGGTTGATGTCGTCCACTCTATCCGGTCCAAGCCGTCCACTTTTTGAGGGCGACCGGAAATGGTGGACAGCATCGTCCGGACAAACACGGGGGTGAAGTAACGCTGGATAATCCCATCCAAGTGTGGCATGCTATCTCCAACATTGAGCCAGGAGGAAGCGATGCCACAGGAAAGGTTGTCCATGCGTAAGGCAAGTGAAGTGCTGCGTTTAAAAGGCGTGCAAACTATCCAAGCGGGCGATTGCCCGAAGTTGTCAGCTTTCCCATAGCACGGTCGGCGAATACCTGAAGCGGGCCGAGGCGGCCGGGTTGAGCTGGCCACTTCCGGAAGAGTTGGACGAGGAGACATTGGAGCGGTTGCTTTATCCGGAGGTGATCCAGGAGAGCAGAGGGACGGTGAAACCCATGCCGGATTGGAAAGAAGTCCATGGGGAGTTGAAGAAGCGCAGCGTGATCCTGACGCTGCTATGGACAGAATATCGGGAACAATATCCAGATGGGTACGGCCACACCCAATATTGTGAACTCTATCGACGCTGGGTGGGAAAGCTCAACCCGCCCATGCGGATGGTGCACAAGGCAGGCGAGAAGTTGTACGTGGATTACGCTGGAGATACGGTTCCCATTACCGATGCAGAAACAGGAGTAGTCAGCCAGGCCCAGATCTTTGTGGCCGTGCTGGGTGCCAGTAGTTACACCTATGTCGAAGCACAGAGCAACCAGACCATGCCGAACTGGATCGGGGGCCACGTGCGCACCTTTGCCTATATGGGTGGGTTGCCGCAGATCTTGGTGCCAGACAACCTGGCACAGGGGGTGAAAAAGGCCTGTCGTTATGAACCCGATCTCAACCCGACCTATCAGGAAATGGCAGAGTACTATGGTCTGGCCGTGATCCCGACGCGAGTGGTTCGCCCCCGCGATAAGGCCAAGGTCGAGGTGGGAGTGCAAGTGGTGGAGCGCTGGATCCTGGCTCGACTGCGCAACCGCATCTTCTTCAGCCTGGCCGAACTGAACCAGGCGATCTTGAAGTTGTTGGAAGAGATCAACCAACGGCAGATGGAACACCTGGAAAAATCCCGGCTGGAGCTGTTCGAAGAACTGGATCAACCGGTTCTGCGGTCACTGCCGGAAAAGCCCTTTGAATATGCGACCACCAAAACCACCCGGGTGAACATTGACTATCACGTGGAGTTCGACAAACACTTCTACTCCGTCCCTTACACCCTGATCCACGAAGAAGTGCGCATCCGGGCCACCGAGCACCTACTGGAGATCTTCCACAAGAGCCAGGTTCTGCCAGTTGCGACCCACCCCCGCAGCAGCGTCCCCGGTCGGTATTCGACCCAGCCTGCCCATATGCCGCCCAAACACCAGAAAGCGGTCGAATGGAGCGGGGAACGTCTCACCCATTGGGCCGGGGAGATCGGCTCTCAGACTTCCCAGTTGATCCAGGCCATCCTGGCTTCCCGGCGACACCCCGAACAGGCCTTTCGCTCTTGCCTGGGCATCTTGAGATTATCCAGCCAGGTCTCCCGCCTGCAGATGGAAACTGCCTGCCAGATGGCCCTGCAAGCCAAGCTGTTGAACTACCGAGGCTTCAAGGAGATCCTGGAGAACCTCCCCCCGTCTATGAACCAGGAAATTCTTCCGTCCCTACCCACCCATGAGAACATCCGTGGCAAAACCTATTATCAGTGAGGCAAACCACTATGCTTACCCAACCCCTGCTCGACAAACTCGTCCAGCTCCACCTGCCTTCTTTCCGGGAAGGCCTCCTGGAACAGTTACGTAATCCACAATACAACGATCTGGCTTTCGAAGAACGCTTGGCACTCCTGGTGGACCTGGAGTGCACGCACCGCCACGACCGGCGCATTCAGCGCCGTGTTCGCCTGGCCAGTTTTCCTCAGTCTGCCTCGATCGAAGACCTCGACCTGTCTGCCACGCGTGGGCTCGATCGCCGTTTTGTGCTGGAACTCTCCCAGTGCGTCTGGATCGCCAACCACCTGAATACCCTGGTTCTCGGACCAACCGGTTCAGGGAAAACTTTCCTCGCTTCGGCCCTTGGACTTTCTGCCTGCCGGAACGACCACACCGTGCGCTACTTCCGCACTTCCCGTCTGCTTTCCCAATTGGCGCAATCCCACAACGACGGATCTTATCCCAGCTTGCTTGCCAGTCTGGCAAAGCTCGACCTGCTCATCCTGGATGACTGGATGCGTGACCCGCTCACTGCAACGGAAGCCCGGGACTTATTGGAAGTCTTCGATGACCGCTTTGGCCGGGTCTCTACCCTGGTCGCCTCACAAGTCCCTGTGGCAGATTGGTTCGCCCGACTCCCAGATCCTACCATCGCCGATTCAATCCTGGATCGCATTATTCACAATTCCTACCGGCTCAATTTAACCGGGGGTTCCCAACGCAAGATCCGTTCCCCCATTCCCATACCGGCCACGTAAACTGGAATTTTCTTACCGTCGTCGTTCCACTCTTTTTTTCAAAAGATAAACCCATGAAAGGTGCATTCCATGACCCCATGCCGTCCAGTTGATTTATAATTCTCTTACCAGCGTTGCTCCCTTCCGTCACTGGACGACATGACCGGACAGGGTGGACGATTTCACCGGACTACGCATGATTGTTGAATTTTGTTTAATCATTGTATGAAGAATTCGTGGAAAAACATAGTCTTATTTGTTCAAGGCTGAATAATTGTTTGTCAGAAAGTTATGCAATTTAGGTAGATACAAGTTCCAATTTGTAGAAGAACATTCTTCTGATCAACAACCCAATCCCCACCTAAACTTCGGCGAATAACTTCTCCAAAATAACTCCCCCAAATTCTTACAGGTTTTCTATAGGAATATTAGGTTTGTACCCTTCATGGGCTTGCTGTAATAAGGTATCAAGCTGCTGCAAGCTGTTTTCGGTGAAATCCAGATTGACTTCGAATTTATCCCTGGCTGCAACAACAACATTTTCTGCCAATTGCTGCATTTGAGGATTCACGTTGATCGGATTCGATGCCATAAGAAAACCTCCCTATAATGTTTGTGCCTTTAGAGACATACCAATTCCAAAATTGAGTATAGCAGAGGTAAGAGATAGAACGCATTACAGTTTAGTAATGTACAAAAATCAAGTGAAAATAAATGCTCCAAGCTTTATCCAACTATATATTTTCTTATTCAATCACAGAAGACTAAGGTCTTGCAAGCATCGCCATAACATTGTCGACGGGTGGAAGATCGAACTAGTCACGGTCCACATTGAAGCGGATCACAATCTCGGCGTATATGAATATAGTCTTAATGTGGTAATCTTGTACACTCCCCCAAAAGGAAACACATTCATTCCACGCCGAGCGCAACGAGGCGTAGGAGGGTCCGAAGGACCCGACTAAACATTGATTAAGCACGAATACATCTATCCCACCACTCAAGTGCTCTTGAATTATTGAAGATTAACGTGTCTGCTTGTTTATGAAATGTTAGCAAAAGAATTGGATGCCATGAAAAAATGCCGGGAGAGAAAAATGATCGAGTGACTAATCCACTAAGGATGTTGCATTGCTTAGGTTGTTTACCTTCTAGTAAGTGATGGGTGCATTCAGAATGCGGCTCCCCCTTACGAAATAGGCTTTTGTTCATGGAGTTTTGGAAATGATGGGACATGCAGATTTATTACTCAAAAACATTTGCGTTTCGTTGGTCCCAAAATCATTCCAACCAAGTGTTTTTTTCCAGAAAAGGGATGCTTGGTAATAAGTACGTCTGACTGTTTATTTCTTGGAAATGCTTGAATTCGTCAATTCTTGTTCGAAAAGCAGTAGTTCTTGTTCAGTCCAATTTTGGCTTATCGGATAGAGATCTCGGATCTCCTGAGCCCAGCCGAAATAAACGGCAATATTTCCATTAGATGGCAAGGGAACCTTGTTGCCTACGCTAACTTGTGCCCAAATGGGCCAAAAAATGTGGCATTATCAGCATTCCATTCATCTCCCGGTAGGAAATGCTGGATGTCTGTAATAGCTTACTTGAGGTTGAATTGTCTTGCCTAAATGAAAACTGAGACCAATTTTCTTTGTGTGACCTCTTGGAAGGATATTGCAGTTTTGGAGATAATCTTCTATACTCTTTGTTATATTGAGACGATGTTCCTAAGTAAACTTCAACAATCAAGCGACTTTTAACTCATAAGTTTTTATTGCGTCAAACCCGAGGAGATCTTATATGGGTAAAACCGCTCTCTGGCACGTTGAAAACAACGCCCCTTATCCTCTTCAAGAAAGCGGTTTCGACTTGGAGAAGCAACTCGAAGAGTGGATTGAAAATAACCCGGGTCTTCTCAGAGGCGGTCTTACCATTGTCGGCCGGCAGTTTCGAACAGCGAGCGGCCCTATTGATCTGTTAGCAATAGACCCAGTTGGGCGTTGGGTGGTCATTGAGCTAAAACCATCCTCAGTTCGTCGGGAAACGATCGCTCAGGCACTGGATTATGCTGCTTGTATTAGGCATATGCCACACGAAGAGTTGCTGGGTAAAGTGAAGAAATATCTCTCCTCACGGAAATTACCAATACCAGATTTACAGGAAGAAGAGGATGACGGCGAACGCGAAGTAATGATGATGGTCGTTGGAAAAGGGAGAGAACCCGGTTTGGATAAAATGGTTGAGTTTATGGCTACTGATTATCAAGTTCCCATCTCCGTTGTCAGTTATGAGGTTTTTGAGCTGGGAAATGGGGAACGTATCATTTTGAGAGAATTGACAGATGCCGATTTTCAACCCCAAGGTAAACCGAAAGCAAAGCGACAGGCACCCACTTTGGATGATCTCTGTGATAAAGCTGATAAGAGAGGAATTGGAGAACAATTTCGTGCACTTCGCGCTGTTGCAGAGCGGCACGGACTTCACTGTCGAACTTACCCTCATTCAGTTATGTACAGCCCACCAAATAATAAAACGCGTATGCTATACACTGTGTGGACCCATGTAAAAGACGGTAAATTAAGCGCTTATGTTTCCCCTCCTGCCTTTGCAGAGTTCTATCCTATCAGAGAGGATATTGCTCTTGATGAATTGGGACCTGAAGGAGGACGAACTATGAATAATGATGATGTGACGGCTTTCGTCAATGGCTTGGATAGATTGTTCAAGAAAATAGAAAACGTTTCATAATCAGAATAAGTATATGGAAAATGCATTTTCAAGTTTACTCAATCCTGCAAGGGTATGGTCTCGTCACGAAATACTTTCCCCTATGCATCCTGTACCAAAAGCTGCTGGGGTTTATGCTTGGTATTTTCGCGAAATTCCGCCTTTTATATCGTTTGACGGTTGTCATAAGTACAATGAACTGACGCTTCTATATGTCGGTATTTCTCCAAGTGCTCCGCCTCGAAATGGCAAGGCTCCCAGCAGACAAACTCTATCTGATCGGATAAGGTTCCACTACAACGGAAATGCGTCAGGATCTACCCTTAGGCTTACTCTTGGTTGCTTGCTTAGTAAAAAATTGAACATTCATCTCAGGAGATTGGGTTGTAGTGAACGGATGACATTTTGGACAGGTGAGGATAAATTAGACGAGTGGATGGAGAAAAATGCTTATGTAACCTGGCAGATAACCGATAAACCCTGGATATTGGAGGAACAGCTCATTTCAAATTTATTCTTACCTTTGAATATCGATAAAAACGAGAATAATCCCAACCATGATCTGGTTTCTGAAATACGCCGCGGGCCAAGGGCGGTTGAAAGCTCCCATTCTGGTTGTGTACGAGGTAAGCAACGCGGTCTGGCAAGCAGAGCGGCGTGGGCGGATTACCAGCGCCCAGGCCGATGAGATCATGCAGACGGTTGTAGATTTGGACATCGAACTGCTGCCGCTGGACTGGGGCGAAATGCTACCCTTGGCGCGCGAGTACAACCGTAGCGCCTACGACGCGGCTTACCTGACCCTGGCGCAGCGGGTCGGCGAATCGCTGGTTACCGGCGACAAACGCCTGTACAATGCTGTCAAAGGTAAACTGGAATGGGTTGTTTGGATGGGGGATTACCGAAACCCGCTGTAACGCCCCTGTCTTCAGACATGGGGATACAAAGCGGGTTTCGGTAAAGGAAGAATTTATTTTCGAAATAGCTTTCAAAAGGCGGGATTTATATAAGCCAACGAAGGCACACCGATTCCCAATATTACGGTTTCCTCTTGACTATAGGAAGCTTGTGATGGAGATCCTTTGTTGCTTTATAATATATTCATGCTCTCAAGTATGGATCCTTGACTCTAATCAATTTATATCGGATAATATACACATATTGTATATTATCCGATATAAATATGAAACTCGACCTATTGCATCCTTTTGAAAGCATGCCCTACATCACGATCGAGGGCTTCCGCCAAGCCGCCAGCATGGAGAACCCGGACCAGGTTCGCATGCTTCTGTATCGCTGGGCAAAAGCCGGGCATATTGTCCCGATCAAAAAAGGCATGTACATGACCCGCCGGTTCTTTGACCTTCATAGCAGCGATGCCTCATTCCCGGCGATGGTCAGCGCCATTCTCCTACCACAGTCTTACCTCTCACTGGAATATATACTGCAGCGGCACAACATCTTGACCGAAGTCACATACCCCATCACGGCGATCACGACCAAAAACACGCGCCGGATTGTCAACCGGCTGGGGATATTTCAGTATCGCAACATCCGGCCTGATCTGTATCACGGCTTCAAAATCTCCGAGTACTTTGGGGTACGTTATGCCGAGGCATCCGTATCCAAGGCGCTCTTTGACCACCTCTACTTGCGTTCCATTCCGGCCGCATTCCGATCCCTGAACATCAACCTAGCAGAAGATCTCAGGCTTAACATCGATGAACTCTCGTATAAAGAAAGAGAGGAATTCGGTTTGTATGTCGAGGAAAGCGGAAATCGCAAGATGTGGCAGATTTATGAAAACTTCCGGAGCACCCTATGGCAACCCTGACCCAAGTCCTGCAGCACGTTCTTGAAACCAGAGACCCAGCACTACCCAACGATGTCAAACGTATCCTTCTCAAGGAAGCCCTGCAAGCCTATGTTCTCGAGTATCTATATAATCACCCCACTTACCGGCGCCTGAATTTCTACGGCGGGACCTGCCTGCATGTCGTTTATAATCTAAACCGTCTCTCCGAAGATCTTGATCTGGATAACAGCACCGGATTAGACCTTTCCCGTCTGAGAGAAGACCTGTTAGGATATTTTCAAAAAACAGTGGGATATTCAGAAACGGGGATCGGTATCCAGCAAGGCGCGACGGGGATCTTGCGCATCACGTTGAAATTTCCAATCCTAAACGCGCTTGGCCTGTCTTCATCAACCAACGAGGCGCTGCACCTGAAGGTGTATGCCAGCAATCATAAGCAAGTCGCCATCATTAAACAAACGCCGGTGTTTTACTATGGCCGCAGTTTTGTGCCATCGCATTTCTCGTTGGAAACGATGATGGCCGGTAAGATGCTCGCTTGCCTGGAACGCAACTTCCAGCGCGGGAGAGGAGAAGCATTCATCAAGGGGCGTGATTTTTATGATCTGCTTTGGTTCATGCAGCGGCAAGTCCGCCCGCTGGAAGAGAAGCTGTCCAAAGACGGGAAGCAGCGTTACACAATCAAGACTGCCTTGCTAGCACTTAATAGCAAAGTAGCAAGTATCAAGGGGAGGGATTTGGCGGCTGACTTGGTGCCTTTATTCGAATCGGCAGTTTTTGTGCAGGCTTGGGTCGAGTCGTTTCACTCCAACTTTACGGAATATCTAAAAGCCTATTTGTAAGAGGTCGCATTTATGATTTTCTGCCATCAGAACATTTGATGCAAAAGCTGGCTTTTGTTAAGAGACACTTTCCCAACCCGAGATAATTCTACCAGAGCTAACAGCCTTTTCTAACCAGCAAAAACGGGCTCCGCGAGAGGAGCCCATTTTTCCTTCCTCGTGCTACAATTTATTTTAGCCTTACTCTGCCAAATAATACGGCCCCTTACAATGTGCTAGGTCAACTTGAAAAAGATGTCTTTGAGTTCTGATTCCACCAAGGCTGTTGTGCTTTGGGAATATAGGCCAACCCGAGCATTTTAACGTTGGGGGTGTTTTTTGGGGCAAGTGAGATGCTAATATTGTAGTGCTACGAGCAAGTGCCCACATGAAAATCAAGATTTTAAGCTAACTTATGGGTTCATTTTATGAGAGAATAAGAGGACAAAAAAAACCTGTGCACAGACAGGGGTCGTCATGAGTTTGTTTATACCAACAATGTATAAACGTCTTGTTTAGCCTCACTTGGTTTAAGTCGGAGTTTCTCACTCTCTTTAACAAAAAGGGAATGTTCCATGAGCAGCAGTGCTAAATGTTGAGCTGAGCTAAGCTTTCAGCTCGTGCGCGAGCAGCCAACCTGTGCGAAACCTACAATCTGGATGCCTGCGAATAGTGAGAGCGTTGGCTGGCTTTCAGGATTAGACGCAAGGCCTCATTTACCGCTTCATCATTTGGGAAGGCTTTTGCCACATCAGGCTCTAAAACGATGACATTGTTACCAATCCTGTGCGAAGGGTCAAAACGACCTTTTGGAAGAATGGTCATCTTTGAGAGATCGTATTCTTCCTTCAATTCGTAATCATCCGGCTTCTTGATAGAATTTTTCTTCATTATCTGTTGCCTTGCTGGCACTTATAATCTGAACTTTATCCTTGCGCTCAGTATGCGCCAACCATTAAGACACGATTCTCATTTGATATTCCAATCGATATATATCTTTCTTCATTTGTTGAATGTTCATCATCGAGAAAGGTGATGAACTGCGGATCATCAAAAATGGAACTGGCTTCTTCAAATGCAACCTGGTGCTTGAACAGGTTGTTTTTTGCCTTTAGGGGACCCCATTCAAAACTTGCAGGCATTTTTGCTCCACGCGAATTATACCGCTATCTTTCGGTGATACAGACGGAAACAGCGGGCACGCACTATAGACGTCCAGAAAAAGATTTATGAATTGGGGATTTTTATAAGTTAACTTACGGGTTTGCGGTAGTGAATGATTGAATTCGATACCTCCGCTACCTATTATCCGACGCCAGGAAGTTGCTGGCCTCAGCGTCTCTCCTGCCCCAGGCGCCTCTTGACCAAATGGGACATGGAGTATATACTATTAATATATACCAATAAGGAGTCCTATGGAAACAGCTAAATTGTTCCAGAACGGAAAAAGTCAGGCGGTGCGCCTGCCCAAGGAGTTCCGCTTGAATGGAGAACGGGTCTATGTGAAGCGTGTGGGCAACGCGGTCGTCCTACTGCCATACAACACTCCATGGCAGTCGCTGGTGGACAGCCTGTCGCTGTTCTCTGACGATTTTCTAAGCAACCGCAAGCAGCCGCCCACCCAGAAACGCGGGAAGGCCTTTGCATGAAATACCTCCTGGATACCAACATCTGCATTGCACTCATCCGGCAGAGGCCCGCTGGCCTCTTACAGCGCCTGACTACACTCGAACCCGGCGAGGTGGGTCTTTCCTCCATTACCCTGGCGGAGCTGATTTACGGCGCTGCCAAAAGCTCCCAAACAGACCAGAATCTGGCCGCCCTAGAACAATTCCTATTGCCGCTTGAGCTGGTTAACTTTGACGAGTCTGCTGCCACTGCCTATGGGCAGATTCGGGCTGGGCTGGAGGGCGAGGGAAAAGTCATCGGGTCAATGGATATGCTGATTGCCGCTCATGCGCTGAGTCTCAACACAATCCTAGTCACAAACAACACCAAGGAGTTCGGTCGGGTTTCGGGCCTTTTGCTGGAAGATTGGATTTCAGAAACACGATAAGACCATCTATTGCCATTACACGGTAATTCAGCACAACAATGGCTTCCCTGACGGTGAATCAAGATTTACAAGTAATCCAGCTACTGGGGTAGAGAGGGAACGCTTCTCAGGGATCAAAAGTGAGGTCAGAAATCCATAACAAAACTTCCTAGAGTCCATGTTCCATTAGCTACTACTTGCTTTTTATGGTTTTAGCCCGAAGCCAATGGGCAAGTTCAGCAATCTCCAAACCTTCCACTGCCACGCGCATGGTGCAGGCCACCTGCTTCCTTTGCTTTCCCAAGTAAGTCGGTGAATGGCCGAGTAATTATGTACGCAAGCCATAAAGGACAGATTTCGTGCTGCCTTCGATGAATTACAACCTTTCAAGACTGTGCAATATGAACAATCCCTTAAACTGCGACTTTGCCTGAAAAATAGGATATTATCTTAAGGAAGGACGGTTTTGAGGATGAAATATCTTCATTCCATTCAAATAAAAGAAGGTGACCCCTGCAATAACAACCATCAAGGGGATAAGGCTGTTCCAAGACCTCAAGCCTAGAAGTTGATTACCCAGGTTCTGAGCAAAATTGCCTTTCAGGAGCTGCTTCAAACAATAGCTATAAATATTCGTGTATTCGAAAAAGCCCAGCTTGTTGATATTTACTGCCCATGTACCGTTCGGAACTTGGACAATGCTAGCCGCGGCGACAAGCATCTGCCCAAATGAGGCCAGGCCAAGGACCAATAATGGCCAGGTGAGGTGTTTGGGAACAAAAATTAAAAGAATACAAAAATAAGGTAGCATCGGGATGATATAGCGTGCGCCTAAAGCGGATCCACCCCACCACAAATAATAACCCGACATGATGATCATATACGAACCGATAATCCATAATGCCAAGAATGCTTCAACTCGATATCGACGTTTCAAGAACATAAAAACTGCTCCAATAATGAAAAAAAGCAATGCCGGCGACTGCCAAAATAATCCCATGGCTGGGTGGAATGTCCAATAATAAAGCACAAGCAAGCTGGGCCAACTGATACCCATTAATCCTTGTGCCATGGACGAATTAAAACTTGGGTCACTTTCGTGTGCATATCCAAGAGATAGGAAATTGCCAAAACACAGCTTGTTATATACCAGTAGGATTATTATCGGAATAGCCCCACCTAAAATTGGCAGGATTATTGATCGGAAATGGCGGAAATTAGGATTTCTCCAAATTGCATAAATGTAATAGCATACTAAAGCGAAAATAATTATTGCAGTTGGGAACTCGCTGATAAATGCCCAACCCAGGAGCAAACCTATAAGCAATGAGTACCAGTTTTTCCACATCTCCGGCCTCTCTTTTAGAAAGAAAATTAAAAAGAAAGCGCCGAAGAGCAGGGATGAAGAAAATTGATGACTGAAGAACGTAACAGTGTAAGGGAAATACATAGTCCCTAAAGTGGTTATCAAGGTAACCAAATAGGCCTGGAAACGACTTCCTGATAAATATAAGCACAGAATGTAAATGAGACTTCCTGCGAGGGCCGAAGGAACTCCAAGAACCAAGAAAGTCAATATCTGTTCCGCACTGGTCTGACCCAAATGGTGGAAAATTAGCCTTGTCCAATACAAAGGAAAGTAAATGATAGCGCCTACCAACGCTGGACCAGGAGCTTTATCTGAATAATAATGACCGTTGAAAAAAGCTTTGTCACCAGTATTCGTACCCTGCTGGTGTTGAAAGGTATCAATGGTTAAACGCCCCTCTCGAACAATGGCAAATATCAGATCAAACCGGGAATTTCCATTCCAACCACCTATCTGATAAAAATAACCAAAGGTAAATGAAAGCAGGAAAAATATAATCAGCGCATCTTTTCTATACTGTATAGGCATAATTTTTTTTATTTCTCATTTTGCTGCAACCTAAAGAAAGAAGTATTGTACGCAGAAAAACTTATGAGATGTTACTCAAATATGTAAGGAAGTGGTGGAAATCGTGGGTTAATAACATTGCCTTGGAGCGCGTAAAATTTATTTGGCCAAAAAACCAAGGATAAATCTCTATGTTTTCTGTAATTTCTGTAACAAAACAGCGAGAATGATTCACTGGAAGACTATAGAAAGTTGATGATGCTTACGAGATAGGCATAACTTGTGCGCTCAATGCCAAAGGCGCCTCGCCTAAAAGCATTGGCGGAGAATTCTACGCCCGATTGGAAAGAGTGATAAACCCTTTGGTAAATGTGAGTCATACGCAGCATCTTTTGAACTGGTAGTGGATTGTAGTTGGCATTGTGCAGAGTAATTCGGTGGCATTAGGCAAAATTAAGCATTCATACCCTGACGTGCATCTTGTTTATGATTTGCTACCCGTAGCATCGCCTGGTCTCTCTTTCCCGCACAGAGCGTATATATATAATAGACATGTGAAGCGGAGTTCTGCTGTACGGGAGATTGGGGTATAGTAATTTCTGTTCTGCCGCTATCCTGACCACAGCAAGCCCGGAAACTTACCAAATATATTCCAGTAGTTCCTCCCTACTCTGAAGAATGGGGGACTAAAACAATGGTGTTCTTCAATTAAAGTGATTCACGAACTTTATCAGGCTCTCCAAGCTTATATCTCAGCTCAAACGAATCGGATTGATTTTCAATCCGATTTTTATTTCCCTAGGCTTACTGAAAGCTTACTCAATGCATGACATGGATTTATGTTCTTGGTATGATGATCACAATCTGGCTGCTTCTTCCTTGAAATAATTCCCTAAAAATCCCTGCGGGGGTGTCATGAGGTATTAAATGGGGAATGAGAGGGTCAAAAGTGAACATGGGGGGTGTCAAAACTGAATAGCCGTTCTGGAGTGCTCTGCCGGGGTATCCCCTTGGTCATCATCCAGAAGGCAGTGTGCCTTTAACTGCATGTATAGAATTGTATGTGTGAAGAAGGCACATATCATATCAACCCACTTCGTTTTTTGAGGTGGGATTTTTTGTTTTAAGGAGGTAATTCCATGAACCAAATTCCGATCAAGTCCACTTGCAATGCCTGTCAAGGTGAAGGTGTCCTGGCAACTGGCCAGACTTTCGTACTGGCAGGTCGGATCCATCCGCTGCTCAAGAAATGCGAGGCATGTGAGGGCAAGGGCACGCTACTCACATGGGTGGATGTGCACCAATTCACCCAAATGCTCTATGCCATCGCAGCCGAAGAACAAGCCCAATAATGGGCGAATCTATCAAGACAGGTCAACCTTCCTCATGGGTTGGCCTGTTTCGTTTCTATGAAAGGAAGTGTCACCATGAGCACAATTACACGTTCGATCTCACTAGATGTAAACAATGCCCGCTATGTACGTGAGAAGGCTGCTCGTTTCAAAGAAGCTGCTGAGACGGAAACTCGTCCAGCTGTTGCTGCCCGCCTCTTCAAACAAGTCGCTTTTCTGGAACATGAAGCGGATTTTCTGGAAGCCCGAGCCAGGCGATTCCTTGATCAATACGCCGGGACGAATAATGCTGGCTTTCGGGACTATGTGATTGCAATGATGGAGGAGAACCATGAATATGAAACCTTTCTATAAGGGTGACATTCAGGATCAACTCATCATGCACGAATGGGGCTCGAATGGCATAGATGTCTGCCTCGATCATCGGCTTTCTAATTCCGAGGCACGGGTCAATGATGAAGTGAAGAAGGTGTTGGCAAGTGTCATCCGGCAGGCCATTGTAAAGCCCTTCCACGATTATTACTATCGGGTGGATTTCGGTCCCGGAGTCAGGCCGCAATACCACATCGTCTCGCATGATTTCTATTGCACCTGTGCCCTGGAAGCAGATTGTGCAGCGGTGATCGCAGTCAGGATGTACCTGAGAGATGGAGGGGAACCTGCCAGGATGCCACGCCCAGGTTATTTCCTGACTGTCCCGCATGCCTGTCCCATTTGCGGTTCGCGTGCCTATTATCAGCCCAAGTTGTCATCCAAGAACCGTGGGATTGGATGGGAGTGCCAAAGTGGGGGGAAGAAATGTTACTGGCAGAATGAATTGGCAGCGCTTCAAGTTGCCTATGCAGCCAAGTGGAAATGGTTGGAAATTGATCCTTCTGCTTTCAAGAAACTCCCCCTCTTCGATTTCAAAGATGGATATGACCCAGACCACGATTAGGTTGTTTCCAGTCCAGGCTCTACAATAGCCAATCCCTAATCCTGAAAATCGAATATCGGTTTCTCAATCACCGGGCACAGATGGTCAACCTATATGGAATGGGTATCCGTGCCCGGATTTTTCTTAGAAAGGACATAGAAATATCGATTTTCATGTTAGACCTCATGCCCCGCAGGGCGTCCTAAAGGATGAAAATATGCTATAACGGGCGATAGTGGCTGGCATAGAGGTCGTTTTTATACTTGGTGCCATGAGCCTGTATGTTAGACAGACCGGGATATCTGCAGGCACCCTTAATTGTCGCTCCCATTGATGGGAAGCACGTAAGTCAGCTTCTGACTTTTCAGGTATCCACGCCAGCCGCAATTTTTTTCTTGCGAGGTGATTATGAGGATCGTTTACAAGAAAGTGGCTGGTTTGGATGTTCATAAGAAGTTGGTAGTTGCAGCGACGTCGGTGCTTGAACCGGATGGGCGG
>Ga0187858_10003050_pt1 | contig 16548 bp, 10 predicted proteins | sample June2016WEW_8_15_FD_133015 | JGI IMG/M metagenome (GOLD analysis project Ga0187858, IMG submission 133015) | Peatland microbial communities from SPRUCE experiment site at the Marcell Experimental Forest, Minnesota, USA - June2016WEW_8_150 | ecosystem: Environmental > Terrestrial > Soil >...
ATTGAATTGCGCGGCCATCCCCACCGGCTTGCTGGAAAGCGAACTCTTCGGCCACGAAAAGGGAGCATTCACAGGTGCCATTGCGCAGAAGATTGGGCGGCTGGAACTGGCCAATAAGGGGACCTTATTTCTGGATGAGGTTGGCGACATTCCACTGGAACTCCAGCCGAAACTGCTGCGCGCGCTCCAGGAGCAGGAGTTTGAGCGGCTGGGAGCCACTCGCACCATCCACGTCGATGTTCGGCTGGTGGTGGCGACCAACCGCAATCTGGAACAGATGGTTGCGGAACACACTTTCCGGCAAGATCTTTTTTACCGGCTCAACGTTTTCCCGGTTTGCGTGCCTCCTCTGCGCGATCGGGCGGGCGATATTCCTTTACTGGTGCACTATTTCGTCAATAAGCATGCGCAACGCATGGGACGCCACATCGAACGAATTCCTGGCGAAACCATGCGCGCGCTCTGTCATCGGCAATGGTCGGGGAATGTTCGAGAGTTAGGCAATATCATTGAGAGAGCGGTCATCTTGTCGCCGGGGCCGGTCCTGAATGTTCCTCCAGGAGCGTTGGGAGCACCGGCGCCGCGTCCCGAGCGCAAACCGCCGCAAACCTTGCAGGCGTCGGAAAGGGAACTCATCCTGGGCGCCCTGCGGGAGGCCAATGGCGTGGTCGCGACGGCGGCCTTAAGGCTCGGCATGAAGCGAACGACGCTGAACTCCAAGATGCAAAAGCTGGGAATTTCTCGCAGCGATCTGTTCGCCAATTGAATCGTCACACCGCAAATGGAGGCGGCTCTCATTCTTCGGCATACAAGAACCCGGCCATCCTCTTCTGTCAGGAGGGAGTTCCTGCTGGATGCAGCTCGATCGCCATCCAGATGCAGTCCGTGTCCGCATAATAGCGGTGCCACGGATAACTGAAGCTGCGGTCCTGCGCGACGGTGAAGAACGGGTCGTGCGTGAACCCGGCCGGCATCAGGACATCTTCATAGAGTGTGCCCGCATTATTCTCCCGAAACTTCTGCATGTGACCGGCGCCAAGAATTTGCGTGTGCACTTCCAGAAACTGGTGCCCGGTGTGAATTCCGCAATCGGTTTCCTCGGGCGTATACCAGAGGTTCAGCTTGAGTTGATATCGCCGCGGCGAAGATGGACCTGCAACCGTATGACCGAAAGCTGTGATCGGATCGAGTTCTATTTGTCCGATGTCGTCCTGAGAGGAAATATATAGCGGAGTTCCACGCGGAAACTGTTCGTTGCGGTGGCCGTACCACTCCCAAGCCAGCGCCACGGCGCCCAGATTGGTGCGTTGACGAACGTGAAGCAGCGCCGCTGATTCTGCATTCTCAATCGTGCAACGCCGCAGCATCGACGATTTCCATGGCAGGATAATCTCGTGCTCACCTCCGGCACGATAATGCAACGCGGTGGTGGAAAGGTTCACCACAATCGCATCCTCAACTTCCATGTCACGGACAGTGCTTAGGAGCAGGCTGTCGATCCAGTTATTCGAAAAGGAGAGAGAACGACGCTGGTTGTTTTCGGGCATGGGGTTCTCGCCGAACATGTGCGGAGCCAAACCTGCGATCGCCAGCAGCTGCGAGGACTGCGACAGAAAAGCGCGTCGGTTCATGTTCAGCTCCGCTTCTAAGGCCGGCTGGATTATACAACCGGACATGCGCGCATGCGGGTCTGCAGTATCAAGAATCGCCACGGGCCTAACCGTCGGCCGCTTTGTGTTCGCCGCTTTGCTAGTTGGTTCGCTTCCTGCCCGGCCGGGGCGTAAAATGGCGCGCATAACAGATAGGACGAGGAGGTTGGATATGCGGCTCACGGCGGGACAGCTGATCGGAAAAGCTCTCAAGGCATACGGAGTTCCTTATGTCACCGGCCTGCCAGGGCACGGTAATTGGAGCATGATCGACGCATTCAACGATCCGGTCTCCAAGCTACCCTTCATCCAGGTGATGCACGAGCAGAATGCTGTCCACATCGCCGATGCGCATTATCGGGTCACGGGCCAGCCGATTGCGGCTTGCACATCGATCGGCCCGGGCGCGACCAACACCGTCATCGGCCTCGCGACTGCCCACTGCGATTCGACAGCGCTTTTGCTCATCACGGGCAGCGCCGCCACGCACATGCGCGGACACGGCGTCATGCAGGAGCTCGACCGCGTTGCCTCGCCCGACTTTCCGCACATCGCGGCTGCGGTTACCAAGCGCACCTTCGATGTGATCCGCGCCGATCAGATTCCTTTCGTGATGCATCGCGCTTGGAATGCCATGGTGACAGGCCGTCCCGGCCCGGTGCATATGGAGCTGCCACTTGATGTCCAGGTGGAGACGACGGACATTGAAATTGCCGAACTCGACAAGCGCCTGCCGGTCGGTAAGCAGCGAGCCGATGCTGAAGCCATCGAAGCGGCTATCAAACTTCTGCTCACCGCTAAGCGGCCGTGCATCGTCGTAGGCGGCGGAGCCATCACGGCAAGTGCTACCCCCGAGCTCACTTCGCTGGTCGAGAAACTCGGCATCCCAGTGGTGTTTACCTGGAACGGCAAAGGAGCAATCGCGGAGGACAATCCGATGTGCGCAGGGACGGTCGGCTGGCCCGGATCGCTGCCCGGCAATCACACCGCGGCCAACGCCGATGTTCTGTTCTCGCTCGGTTGTCGCTTCACGGATTGGTCGGCGTCGTCCTATCGCAAAGGTGTGAGCTTCTCAATTCCCGATGCGAAGCTCATTCAGGTCGATATCGATCCGCGTGAGATCGGCAAGAATTATGCGGCCGAGGTTGGCATCGTGGCCGATTGCAAGCTCGCGCTGGCCGACATTCTGGCCGGAATCTCGGACGAACAGGCTCGCAGAGCCCGCGAGGCCAGAGCGTTTTATCTGAGCGGTGTAGAAGGATTGAAGCAGGAGTGGGAAAAGAAGTTGGAGCGTCGTCGCTCCTACAGTGGCATTCCGACCACGATGCTGCGCACGCTGCGCGAACTGCGCAAGGTGCTGCCGCGTTATGGGATCGTTACCGTAGGGTCAGGCCATCCGCAGAGCACCACCAAGCAAGCCTTCCCGGTTTATGAGCCGCGAACCCACATCACTTCTGGATCATTTTCCTCGATGGGTTTCGCCCTTCCTGCCGCCATAGGCGCGAAACTTGCCAAGCCGGATGCGCCGGTGGTGTGCATCATCGGCGACGGCGATTTCATGATGTGCGTGCAGGAACTCGCGATGTGTGTAATGTACAACATTCCGGTCGTGTTTCTGGTGCTCAACAATTCAGGTTATATCTCGATCCGCGATGGCCAGAACTATCTTATGGGCCGGCAGATCGGCTCTGAATTCAACCAGCACAACGGCAACGGTCAGCCGTACTCGGTGGACTTCGTAGCGCTAGCAAAATCATTTGGCTTCGAGGTCGCAGCCAAGGTGCAGGCGACAGACGAAATTGGATCGACCATCAAGCGCGCTCTCGATTCCAACGCCCCGGCTCTGATTGAAGTGCCGATCACCCGCGACGCTTCGGTGGCTGCCTCGGAAGTTGTCGGCTGGTGGGACTTCCCGGTGCTGCCGACTGCATCGGACGCGGTGAAAGCAGACTACAAGGCCGGCTACGTCGCCGAACAGCATCAGTGCTCGACCAGCGACGGCGAACTCACGGAGCCGGTCTCGGCTGTTGGCTAGAGCCACAGCGGATTAATCCGAGTTTTGATTTTGCGGGTAATTACGGCACGCCTGAAGCCACGCCCTCTCAAAACAGGGTCAAGGACCGACATACAGGAGGACCCAATGCCACATCATCTGAAGACCGGCCGCACGCCCGAGCAGAAAACTGCTGAAGCCAAGAAGGTCCGCGACATCGTCACCGGCATTATTGAAGACATCGAGAGCCGTGGCGAAACCGCTCTGCGCGAAATCTCGGAGAAGTTCGACAAATGGAACCCGCCTGCGTTCCGGCTTTCAGAGCGGGAGATCGGAGACTGTTTGTCGGAGCTTTCCCGGCAGAACCTCGATGACATCAAGTTTGCTCAAACCCAGGTACGCAACTTTGCCCAGGCACAACGTTCGGCGCTGAAAGACGTCGAAGTCGAGACCCTTCCGGGAGTGATTCTCGGTCACAAGAACATGCCGGTGGATTCCGTTGGCTGCTACGTTCCGGGCGGAAAATATCCACTGGTGGCCTCCGCCCACATGAGCGTGGTGACCGCGAAGGTGGCGGGCGTAACGCGCGTGATTGCGTCTTCGCCGCCTTATCATGGCAAGCCCAGCTCCGCCGTGGTTGCCGCCATGCACCTCGGCGGCGCGGACGAAATCTACTGCATGGGCGGAGTTCAGGCGATCGCCGCCATGGCGCTCGGCACTCAGAACATCGCTCCTGTCTCCATGATCGTAGGACCGGGCAATGCCTTTGTGGCCGAGGCTAAACGCCAGCTATTCGGGCGCGTCGGAATTGACTTGATCGCTGGCCCCACCGAGACCCTGGTTATTGCAGATGAAACGGTAGATGGCGAACTCTGTGCAACCGACCTTTTAGGCCAGGCTGAACACGGATTCAATACACCGGCCATCCTTCTTACTACCTCTGAGAAACTTGCTCGCGAAACCATCGCCGAGGTTGAGCGCCTGCTGTCGATCCTTCCGACGGCTGAGTTGGCTGCCGTTTCCTGGCGCGACTATGGCGAAGTGATCGTGTGCGACTCCGATGAGGAGATGGTCCACGAGGCGGACCGCATCGCATCGGAGCACGTCCAGGTAATGACCCGCGATCCAGAATACTTCTTCAAGAATATGAAGAACTATGGAGCGCTGTTTCTCGGTCCGCGGACCAATGTGGCCTATGGCGACAAAGTGATCGGAACCAACCACACGCTGCCCACCGGTAAGGCTGCACGCTACACGGGCGGTCTTTGGGTTGGCAAATTCATCAAGACATGCACGTACCAGAAGGTGCTCACCGATGAAGCCTCGGCCATGATTGGGGAGTACTGCTCGCGGTTGTGCGTCCTGGAAGGCTTTTTGGCCCACGCCGAACAGGCCAACATTCGAGTGCGCCGTTACGGTGGCCGGAGCGTCACCTACGCGGGAGCGGCGGATTAGCGCTCGGACCACAGTAAGGGAACAGATCTTGGTCTACTTTAGGTGCTCCACGAGGAACAAATCAGAGAGGTTGCGCACATATCCAAAAACGTAGTGCTCTTCGTCTGCCCCAATTCGAGGGCACGCGACACCAACCACTCCCGCCAAGTCAGACGGTCGGACCGTTTTCCAGGGAGTTCTCGCGCCTGTCTGCAGATCCAGACGCCAGACGGGACAAGATGTTTCACCGCGCTGTCCGATAAACAGCGCGCTCCCACTTTTTTCCCAACGCAAGGGTGTGTCGTTCGGTACTGAGCCCGGAACAAATTGCGGACTACCCCCATCTACTGAAACCAGTGCAACGCCGTTGCTGGTGAGCGTGGCGACTTGTTTCCCATCGGGTGAAACAGAGTGGGCGTGTGTTCCTAAACTAAATCCCTCGGGAGTGATGGGGCGGGGCGGACCACCACCCAGGGTGGCAATATACACTCGCTGGGCATGCCCTGGTTCGTGACCGGCAAACAGCAGCCGCTTGGAGTCGCCGAAGAACTGACCCCCAGAAGGAATCACGTTGCCGGTTGAAACCGCTTGCTGCTGTCCTACTCCAGTCGGAAGAAGTACAAAGTCGGGCGGGGACATATTCTGCCGCAAGACGAGAGCCCACTTACCGTCGGGTGATAACGCTACTCCGGAGCCCTGTCCCAGACGGACTGCGGACGTACCATTGGTATCGCGACTAAACACGGCGTATTCGCCACCGCCCGCCTCACCTGCCTCGATGAACAGGATCATCTTCCCGTCTTCGGAGATGTCGATTGGGACCGTCCAGTCCTGCCAGCTGAGATCGCGTTCCTTGTTCTCCCCGGGCGCCAGCCCGATTGCGCCAGCGCGCAAGGCGTCCCGTGAAATCAAAGCTCGACCGCCGGCGGCAACGTCATGCAGAGTAAGTGTCCCGGGAGCGCTGAGCAACTCCCGAACCTTGCCCGACAATGTGACGCCGCGCAGGGAGCGGCTGAAGCCAGTGGAGGTGGCAGTGAACCAGATCTCGTCCCCCGAAGGTGACCACGCAGCTCCGAAGGCGCTGGCCCAACGTTCGGTCAAGTCGGATTTTTTACCTTTAAGATCGACCACGCTGATCCTACCCCCATCGTCGCCCAGGAGATTATGGTCGATAAATGCGAGGCGATCCCCCTTGGGGGAGAAGTGCAGGTGGCTGACCCAGCCGGCGGTTTCGTACAACACTTTGCCAATCGGATACTCGACCCGGCTTTGGCCATTCACGACGTGGATTGCGGCCACCGCTTCTCCGCCGGGAGCCCAATCCGCACCTTCAACATTGTCGAGCAAGTCGCGCGGCGCATCGGCACCGATGGAAACCTGGGCAAGCGTACCGCGATGCGTGAAATGATTGGCGCTGACACTAAAGTGACGCAACACTGCCATCTGCCCTGCCGGCGACACTGCCAATACCTCCGTCTCCGGTAAGCCGAGGTCGCGGGATTCGGTCGAATTCGCTGAACTGATGAAAACGGATTCGGGATCACCCTCCCAACTGGCACTGTAAACCGCGGATCGCGGGTCTGGAGCGAATCTGGCGGCCAGAAGAGATCCGCGGCGAAAGCTCAGTTCGCGAAACGTCGGCACCGGGGCTGTGGAGCTTCGTTGACCGGCCACGAAACTGGCGATTGCAACTGCGACCAGCGCCACTAAGGCTGCGCCGGCCAGCCAGGGAATACTCGTGCGCTTGCCGGCGGGGGAAATAATCCCTGAGTTGCCCTCCGCCGGCTTGGCCGTGGTTACGGAAGCATGGGTGTCCGCGGCTGCGGCCACCTGCCGTGAGGAGGATGGATGCCAGTCGCGCTGCAGGCGCTTGAGATCAGAGCGCACCTCGGCTGCGCTCTGACACCGCAAGTCGCGATCCTTTTCCAACGCCTTGTTGACAATTCGCTCCAGTTCCGGCGGCAGCTTCGGGTTTAAGATGAGTGGCGCGGTTGGCGCTTTGTTAAGAATTGCATTGAAAATTGCTGCCGAAGTACTTCCTTCAAATGGCAGCTGGCCGGTGCTCATTTCATAGAGCACTACGCCAAACGAGAACACATCCGTGCGCGCATCCACCTCTTCGCCGAGTGCTTGTTCCGGGCTCATGTACGCTACCGTACCGAGCGCAGAGCCCGGCGAAGTCAGTTGCTCGGGTATGACTCCCACCGTTGGTCCAGCAGTAGGGTCTCCCGCTCCCGCGAACTTGCCACGTTCTGCCATGACTTTTGCTAGCCCGAAATCAAGAATCTTCGCGTGATTGCGCTCGGTGACGAAGATGTTTGCAGGCTTAATGTCACGGTGAACGATCCCCCGTGCATGAGCCGTTTCGAGAGCATCGGCAATCTCAATGGCTAGTGTCAGCAGCAGGCCCACTTCAAGGGGACGATGAGTAATCCGGTGCTTCAGCGTGCTCCCGTCCAGAAACTCCATTGCAATGAAGGACTGGGTCTCGTGCTGGCCGATTTCGTAAATGGTGCAGATGTTGGGATGGTTTAACGCAGAAGATGCCTGCGCCTCCCGCTGAAATCGGATCAATGTCTGGGGGTCTCTGGCTACCTCATCGGGCAGAAACTTCAGCGCGACAAACCGGTGCAGACTCAGGTCTTCGGCTTTGTAAACCACTCCCATACCGCCGCCACCCAACTTCTCAACAATGCGGTAGTGCGAGATGGTCTGGCCGATCATTCGTGAGGTGGAATAGCTCTCGGGTCGCTTTATATTACGGACGCGGCATAGCCTAGTCAACGAATGGCTGCGCCTGTGTCACGGTCGCCGAATCCTCAAAGCCTACAGCAGGAAGAGATAGTCCTTGAGACAAGGTTGGAAACTTGTGGAGTTTGGGTCATAGGCTTCGGGCGGAAGGTTTTTCACCTTGGATTGGTAGTTCGCGAATCCGTCAGCTTGACGCAGGGGCTACTAAAATGTTCTTTTTTCAAGAGGAAATTGACCTGGAGGTCGCCATGCCTTCTTCTCCCGACGTAGTCATCATCGGCAGTGGCATCGGCGGGGGGACGCTTGCCAACCGCCTGGTGCAATACGGTCTCACGGTTACGATGTTGGAGCGGGGAGATTACTTGCCGCAGGAGCGCGAGAACTGGGACGTCGAGGCCGTTTTCGCCAAACAGAGATATGTCCCCACCGAAACCTGGCTCGACAAACATGGGGTCGCTTTTCGCCCCGGCACCTATTATTACGTGGGAGGCAGCAGCAAGATGTTCGGGGCCGCCATGCTCCGACTTCGCGAGAAGGACTTCCAGGAACTCGAGCATGCCGGAGGCGTTTCGCCCGCGTGGCCTATAACCTATCGTCAGCTCGCGCCCTATTACGACTTAGCGGAACAAGTCTACGGAATCCATGGCCAGGCTGGCGTTGATCCAACCGAACCATCCGATGTCCCCCGCTATCCCTATCCCGCGCTCGAGCACGAACCCGTGATCGAGCAGGTGGCATCGGCTCTCAAGAATCGGGGCATCAAACCCTTTCCGCTTCCGGTTGCGGTGCAACGTCACCCGGGAGGACCGTGCGTCCGTTGCAAGACCTGTGACGGATTCCCTTGCCAGGTGCATGCCAAAACCGACGCTGAGGTTGCGGCGGTCAGGCCCGCTTTGGCATCCGGCAGGTTGACGCTCAAGACAAATGCGTTGGCAACACGGTTGCTGCTCACCCGCGATGGCCACCGTGTGAAGGCCGTGGAGTACCGGAGCGACGGGCATATCGAAAGCATCACTGCACCAGTAATCGTGCTCTCTGCCAGTGCCGTCAATTCGTCCGTGCTGTTGCTTCACTCGGCTTGCGACAAGGCTCGCAATGGCGTTTCAAACTCTTCTGGCGTGGTGGGGCGCAACTACATGGCGCATAACAACACGGCTCTCATGAGCATCGGCTGGAAGATCAACGAGACCAAGTTTCAAAAAACCATTTGCATCAATGATTTCTACTTCGGGGACGGTGACTTTAAATATCCCATGGGCAACATTCAAGGTCTCGGCAAACTGCAAACCGGAATGCTTACGGCGAAGCAGAAATTTCTTCCCAAATTCCTAGGCGAGAGGATGGCGGAGCGGAGCGTGGATTGGTGGATCATGTCGGAGGACCTGCCTGACCCGGAGAATCGCGTGCTCCTGCAAGGAGAAACGATTCGGCTGCACTACACGGAAAATAATATGGTCGGGCACAAGCGCCTGGTTGAGAAAACCCGCTTGCTGATGAGCCAGATCGGCTTCAGCCTGAATATCGCCAAACACATGGGAGGCCTTTCCGTCTCCCATCAGTGCGGGACGGTGCGCTTCGGCAGCGATCCCGGCAGCGCAGCTCTGAATGAGTTTTGCCGCTCCTTCGACCACGAGAATCTGTTCGTGGTGGATGCCTCCTTCTTTCCGTCATCTGCGGCAGTCAACCCGGCACTCACCATCGCGGCGCAGGCGATCCGCGTGGCTGACCACATGGCCAAGAACGATTTTGGCATAACCGGAATCGGCAACGGCTCGTGAGCGGCTTTCGAAAAAATATTTTCTTCTGATGCGGCCATGCTGCAGGTTCCACACTTATCGCGTGGAAGAAGCTGGAGATCAAGCGATCACGCCTGCTAGACGCTGGGCATGAACCACTCTGCGGTTAACCCTTCCGCGACTTCGCAGGCGGAGCCAGCGCAACGGCTGCCTCAGCTGTGAGCATCAGGAAGGAGAGCGTCTCTTGCAGATATAAGCCGACAGTGGCATCGCTGTGCTTCAAATAGCCAATGGAGACGTCCTGGCCAATGTGCAGGTCGAAATCGCCGCCCCGGGTGGTCACGACAAAGGCGCCGCGAATGGCCGGAGCCCAGATGATTTTGCCGTCGACGAGCCGCTTGACGTGTTCCAGTACCGGGTATCCGTGGTCGCTAGTTTCTGCCAGCGCGGTGTAGGCGTCAGCGCCGAGCAGCACCGAGTAGGGGCCGTTGACGCCGACGAGCCGCAACCGGCTCAAGCCTTGGGCAATGGTACCCGGGTACTCTCGCACATCATCAGGCAGCGCCATCGGCGGATTGCTGGTTCCCGGCCGGATACCCACGATTCCAGCGGCGGCATAGCCTTCGAATATGGCGCCGTCCTCGGCGTAAGCGAGCTTGCGCGCCGCATCCTTCGCCGGTTGCCAGTCTGAGTCGTTCGCGCCACGCTCCACATCGTCAATTGCCTGGCGCTCCAGCTCGAACGGAACCCGTAGCTCGACCAGCGCTTTTACTTCGCGCTGTCTGGCGACCACGCCGTCGCTTGGGGCCGAAATCGTCACCAGATGTCCGGTGCCGACGGCGGACAGGCTTGGGCCCGTCGGCCCATGCATGTCGACCACGCGCCGTCCCGCGAGGTGGCGTTTGAACGTGCGCGATGTTTCTTCTTCGATCTGTGCCCACGCGGCATCGGAAATCGGGGCAAGCTCTCGATGCAGATTATTCATGTGGGATCTCTCCTTTAAGGGAACCAATACCCAGCGAACCATCCTTCTCCGGCGCGGGCGGAGCGGCTTCGACTTCCGGCTCGGCGGAAGCCGCAGCAACCGCAGGCGGGTCTTCGGAGACGTTGTCCAGAAATGTCGCCGAGGGCGCGAAAAACAAGTTTCCGGTTACAGCCCGGCTGAAATCGAGTAGCCGGTCGTAATTGCCGGGCGGGCGGCCTATGAACATGTTCTCAAGCATTTGCTCAATCGTACTGGGCGAACGGCTGTAGCCAATGAAGTAGGTGCCAAATTCGCCCTGCGCGGGCCGCCCGAAGGGCATGTTGTCACGCAGGATCTTGATCTCCTTCCCATCCTCGACGATGGTAGTGAGTGCATTGTGCGCGGAGGTTGGCTTGATGGAATCGTCCAATTCGATGTCAGACAGCTTCTTGCGGCCGATGATGCGCTCCTGCGCTTCCGTGGACAGTGCGTTCCATGCGTCAAGATCGTGGAGATATTTCTGCACGATGACGTAACTTCCGCCGGCGAACGCTGCGTCTTCCTCGCCGACCAGCGCAGCCTCGACCACCGCCTCTCCCCTCGGATTCTCAGTGCCATCGACAAAGCCAATGAGGTCGCGGTCGTCGAAATAACGGAATCCCTGCACCTCGTCTACCGGCGACACGGCGTCACCGATACGTGCCATAATTTGCGTGGCAAGCTCGAAGCATAGATCCATGCGTTTCGCGCGAATGTGGAACAGCAAGTCTCCCGGCGTGGAGAGAGCATGACGCGCCCCGGCACGAATCTCCCGGAAAGGATGCAGCTTCGCCGGCCGCGGCGTCCCAAAGACTCGGTCCCACGCGTCGGAACCAAATCCCATGATGCAGGACAAGCCCCCTTCAATGTCGCGAAAATCCACCGCGCGCGCCAAGGCGGGAAGGTCTCCACAGAACGACCGAATACTTGTGCGATGGGCGGGGCCCGGTTTCAGCGTCGCCACCAGAAAGATTGCGGCGCGAGTGAGTGGGGCGACCACCGCCTGCGCGACGTGGTGCGCGCCAGCTGCCGCTTTCGGCGTATCAATCGAAACGGACACCATCGAATGTCATCCGGTCGGGCTGGCCGAATCTCGCTTTGCGAATATCGGCTGGCCTCGCATGCGAACAATGAGACCGCAAGCTTACCATCGCCTACGGATGAGCGTCCATCTTGCCCATGCGAATGGGTAATGCACCGCGGAAACGAGCCGTCTGCGCTCGAGATAGGGGCGTCGTTCCCCCACGGTTGAAGGGAAAGCACGGCTGCCAGTTACATGCGCCTTCTTGTCTACCAACGACAGCATCCTCCGAATGATCACTAGGGAAGCTGGGATAAGCCTCGCTACATTCGGCGTGCCATCACCTTCTCTTAGGTTCCCGGAAGTTTCGTTCTATCGCGATGTATAGTGTTTTTTGCTGGTGCTGAGGCGTAGGCTAATGGCGCATTCTTTGCGCACGCGTGGGGAACGCCGGCCAGTGTGTGCTTATATTGTCGCGGCCATTTTATTACCGAATCCTTCCAAGAATGCGAAATCAAAGGGACGCCTCCGGCCGCGGAAGACTTTCGATGGCAACACTCTGTCTGTTGCTCTGCGGGGTTGGGCTTGCGAGTTCGAGCTCATCGGGACAAGCAGGTCTTTCAACCGATGCCATCGTTCAAAAGCTCATGACGGCAAATGCGGTCCGTGCCGATAGATTGCACGGCTACCATTGCAAGCGGAAATACCAGTTGGATTATCATGGGGTTTTCGGCGGCCACGCCGAGATGCAGGTAGAAGCCACGTACCGCGCTCCGGACCAGAAAGAGTTCAGAATCCTGTCCCAGAGCGGTTCGAAGCTACTGATCCGCCAGGTTCTGCTGAAGCTGCTACAAACCGAGCGCGACGCCCAGGAGGAGCGGAACCGCAAAGAACTGGAGATCAGTCCGGCAAATTATAGGTTCAGCTTGGACAGCACCCAGCACACTCCGGCAGGCGACTTCTATGTACTCGACGTAAAGCCCCGGAGCAAAAACAAATACGTTTATCAGGGCAAGATCTGGGTGGATGCGCAGGATTTCGCGGTAGCGCGCATGGAAGGCAGTCCGGCAACCAATCCTTCTTTCTGGGTCAGTAACGTTTCGATTCAATACCAGTGGGCGAGCATCGATGGCTTTTGGCTGCCTATCCACAACTATTCGGTCACTCAGGTTCGGCTGGGAGGTAGAGCCGTGCTCGATATCGAGTACTCCGATTACCAGGTCACGAGCGAGCGTCGGACCACTCCGCCCAAAGGTGCGACCAAGAGCCCGATCCTGCCGGACCCATCATCGGTAAGTGCACAGCCACATTAGGCCGAAATCTAGTTGCGTATTTCAGTAACGGTTATTGGTGCTGGATGTTCAAGCCGACGGTGAAGCGAGTGAGTCCTAGAACTCTCAAGGAGGGGCACGGCAAGACCTCAACAGTTTCGAACACAAGCGCTTGCCGACGAAGGGTTCAGTCATAACAACCAGTCAGCGGACCCAAAAAGAGACCACCTGGATTGGAGAATCCAGGCGGTCGGAACAGCTGGAGAACGTCAGTTTCGCTTTCCCTTTGTACCGGTTAGTTAACGGTCCAGACTTCCAGCGAGGACGTGTTGTCATCGACCGCTGCGAAGGTGAGCTCACCGTCGACCGTTCCGAAGGCGAGTCCGAAAGCGCCGCCCAGATTGGGGTTGACAGAGTGCGCGGCCACAAACACCCCACCGCGGGTGAACTCGACCAGTTCACTGGGCCGCCCCGCCACAGCATTGACTTTGTCGTTGCTGCTGCAGACGAATTGGATCCTTCCCTACTTCCTGCCGATGTGGGCAAAGCCTTGAGCTGCTCGATCCAGCATGACAATGCCGCTGGCATGAAGCTCCTGCAGCTAACAGAAGCCAAAATCGAAGAGCGCGGGGTAAGCGATGCAGAGGGCATTTACAAAGTTGCGCAAGCCTACGCGGTATTGGGGGACAAGGCTTCGGCCTTGCACATGCTGCGGCGTAGCATCGGGTGGTTTTTTCTGCTACCCCTACTTCGTGCGTGATCCTCTGCTACAAAGTCTTCGCGATGAACCCGAATTCCAGACGATGATGAAGCAAGCCTTGCAACGGCACGAGCAGTTCAAGACTGCATTCTTCTGACAACCTGATGAACCCAGTCCCCAAGCCGGTCTGCTCCGACATGCCTTAGTGATCCTCGCCGTGGGGCGATTGGCGCGACAATCCGGAAGTTTGTCTCCGGATTGGTCCCGCTATAGCGCCCTTGAGGTGATGGTCTGGGCTCATTTCTGGACTGTCGGCAAAATGAAGTTTTTCGAACCAACCCGGTTGCTCAAAGCAGGACCCTGGCGGCTACTGTAGCTTCGCGTACTCCGCCCTAGCTGCTTTGAGAACGGGGATGTCAGGATCGGCATCTTTCCAGAGCGAGAGGAAGTCGTTGTAGGCAGTTTTGGCTTTGGTCTGGTCTCCGGCAATGGCATAAGCGCGGCCCAGCTGCAGGTGGGCCAGCGAGCCGAGCAGAAAGTTCTGCACGATACCGGGATGATCGAGAAACTTCTGAAACTCGGAAGCCGCAGCCGTACCATTCTTTTCGTCAAGATATGCCAGACCGCGAAGGTAGGCCGGATGCAGGGTGCCAATGGCTTCGGGAGGAGGATTCCCGAGCTCGTAAGGTAGAGCAGGCTCGAGGGCGATGACCGCGCGGTCGGGAGCATGTTGCGCAATCGCCATGGATGCCTCGAGTACCGGGAACCAGTAGACCTTGAGAAAAGTGTTGCTGGGTTCCGATTTCCTCAGCTCCGTCATAATGGTTTTCGATTGCGAAGATCCGCCGGCGCGGGCTAAAGCCAGGGCGGAGAGAACCTTCACGTCGCGGGCGGGGGCGAGCGCCAACGCGCGCGCAACGCCTTGGCGCGCGGCGCTCGTGTTGCCCACTTCAACCTCGCGGACGGCCTGAATAGCGAGCCATTGCGCCGCGGTTTCCTTGGCGTCAGCGCGCACCGCAGAATCGGCGGCCTGGCGGGCGAGGTCGCGCGCCTTCTCCATGTGTCCGTAATAGGCCTGAGTGTCGGCGTGGGTGTTCAGCATTTGATCTTCCTCACCGGGCCGTCCTGCCGCCCACGCGACCTGGCGTTCCATCGCAGTGCTATCCCCGGCCAGGAACGCAAGGGAATACAGATCGCCACGAATAAATAAGCCATCAAAGTGGCTCCGCTGCGCCTCCTCCAGCGTCAGCCGCGCATCCTTCATGCGATTGACCGAGATGTAATTGCTGGCCAGGTTGGCATAGTCGGTGATGGTAGGTTCAAGGCGCTGCGCCGCTTCGGTTTCCGCGATGGCTTTTTCGTATTGCCCCACTGAAGCGTAAAGGCTGCCAAGATTGCCGTGTGGCACCATCTCGCGCGGGTAACTCTTCGCCCAGAGTTCGTAAGATTCGATGGCCTTGTCCATTTCGCCGGTGACATATTGAAAGTAGAAAGCGGAGATGCGGAACTTCTCGCGGTCGCTCACGCGGTCGCGCAAGGTGTAGGCCTTACGCCCAGAGTCCGCCGCGAGTCCAGGTTGTCCAAGATTTGCGTACTCGATACCTAGACCAACGTAGGCCATGGCAAAGTTTGGGTCGAGTTCAATGGCGCGCTTCATGAAGGGAATGGCTTCGGAGTCGCCCTTGGTACGGCCAGTGTTGATCGCCATGCTGTAGGCCTTCAGGGCGTCGAGGGAAGGCGTGGTGGCTTCCATGGGCACATCGAATTTTTGCACCGACGCCAGTGATTCGCCGAGGCGCGCACGCAAAGTGGCGGCTGAGGTATCGAGCGCCTTTAGCACGCCTTCTTTGCTGGCGGCTTCGGCGCGTTCCTTGGCAAGACTATCCCCGTCGTTGCACACAACCGCATCGAGAGTGATGACATACTGGCTGCCAAGGTTGGCGATGGAACCCGAAACCACGGCCTGGCTGCCAGTGCGTAGGCAGAGTTCGGTCGCCACCTCTCCGGCGACACGCTCCGACGACGCGCGGCCCATAAGCTTTAGAGTCTCGCCTGCTTTGCTATCAGAAAGAATATTGAGAAAGGGAGATTGTTGCAGATCGACGGCGAGCGCTTGCTTGAGAGTGCCGTCGAAGACCGGGTCGCCAGTGGAGTTGGTGAAATCCGCCAAGACGATCGTGTCTTTCTCGGAAAGCGGGCGGCTAGCGGATCGCGCCGAGTGCGAACGGACGTACAGTGTGCCGGACACCAGGGCGACGCTGACAAGGGCAGCGACAAGGATGTATCTGCCGAGTTTCTTTCGTCTTGCACCGGAATCGGTGCTGCTGATGCTGCCGCTGCTGGCGGCCGCAGCTGCCGCCGAATGGGATTCGGTATCCCGTTTCAGGCGCTGCAAATCCGTTCGCATGTCGGCGGCATGCTGATAGCGCAAATCACGATTCTTCTCCAAAGCTTTGTTGATGATCCGTTCCAGTTCAGCAGGCACGTCAGGGTTCAGCCGAACCGCTGCCGTCGGCGTGCCGTCTAGAATAGATTTGAAGATCACCGCCGTGCTCTCCCCGCGGAACGGTACCGCGCCCGTCGCCATCTCGTAGATGACCGCGCCGAAAGAGAACAAATCGCTGCGCGCGTCCAACTCTTTCGCCCGTGCCTGCTCCGGAGACATGTAGGAGACCGTGCCCAGAGCAGTGCCCGGGCTGGTGAGGTGAGGCTCGTCCGGCGCGGTCAGTTCATTTGTCAGGGTAGCGCCGCTCAACGAACCACCTGTGGGGCTGACCTTCGCGAGTCCGAAATCGAGAACCTTCGCATGGCCCCGCTTGGTGACGAAGATGTTGCCAGGCTTGATGTCGCGATGCACGATACCCTGGGCGTGAGCTGCGTCGAGAGCGTCGGCTATTTCGATGCTTAGCGACAGGACGGTTTCGAGATCGAGAGGCCGGCCGCAAATGCGGTACTTCAGCGTTATCCCGTCAAGAAACTCCATGGCGATG
>Ga0187858_10003057_pt1 | contig 16526 bp, 17 predicted proteins | sample June2016WEW_8_15_FD_133015 | JGI IMG/M metagenome (GOLD analysis project Ga0187858, IMG submission 133015) | Peatland microbial communities from SPRUCE experiment site at the Marcell Experimental Forest, Minnesota, USA - June2016WEW_8_150 | ecosystem: Environmental > Terrestrial > Soil >...
CGCGTCGATTTCGCGAAGTTCGATCCGCCGCGCAATGGGCTGCTGAGCGCGTATGGCCTGATACAATTCGTGGCGCTGGTCGCCGCCAATAGCCAATTTCTGGCATTGCTGCCCAAGCAGAGTGCGGCGCTCAATATTGCGTATTTCGGTTTCATTCTGGGCAGCCTGGTGTGTCTGGGCGGTGTGCTGGAAAACCGGCGCGAGTTTCTGTACGCGGAGGCGGTGCGCGTGACGGCGACGACTTTGGCCGTACTGGCTGCCGGAACGTGGTTCGGCGGCGTGCGCGACCCACGGGTTTTGATTCCGATTGGGGCGTTCCAGTGCGTGTCACTAGCGTGGTTGTGGCTGGCTTCGCGCGAGCGGACCAAGTCCGGGGCGGAAGCCGTGGCGGCCTAGGTGGGGCAGGCGCTTTCGCCTGCCAATGCGCCTACCATGTGTAGTGCGCGGTGTAGGCGATGGTCCTCTCTTCGTCCGGCTGCAATTGAACGCGGAACTCGACGGTCTGGGCGTCCGTCTTGGCGTAAGGCATGGAACTGGTCGCGATCTCCCAGGTGGTCCAACGGTAGAGGTGCTCCACGACCCGCACCTCCGCCGGCTCCTTCTTGTGATTCCGCAACTTGATCTCGAAAGCCTCGTCCATCGTTTGACGGCCCATGTCGCTGTGGAAGATGGTGCGTTTGCGCTCGCCGGTCAAATCGAAAGCCGCACCGGTAAACACGCGGATCTTCTCGTCCCTGGGCGTATGGTCGATGGCGTCCTCGCCAGTGAACTCCAGACGTCCGTCTGTATCGCGGCGATAGAAGCGCACCTTGCCTTTGGGCAGCGGCATGCCTAGGTGATTGGCGTCGGAGTTCACGAACTCTCGCATTACCCAGACCTTGGGGTTTGACTCGGTGCCATAGAACGCGTCGTTGCGGATCATATCCGTGTTCCAGCCTCGATAGCAGTTCGTATCGATCTTGGCGCCATCGTAAACGTAGATCAGTTGGGATGTGACGCCGCCCGCCCGCACGAACTCCACTTGTTTCGATTCTCTGTCGTGAAGCGTGACAGGCCGCTGGAGCGTGTAGAGGTGATATTCGTCGAAGGTTTTCTCGACGACTGGAACGCCGCCCGGAATCCCGCCAATCCCTCCGCCCACGGCACCCCTGTATGCGACCGCGAACTGCTCGCGCGGCTTTGATCTTATTCACATCGCCGGCCATGAGTTTCACGCGCGCGTTCGCGAACTCCTTGCCGCTGCGGTTCTCCATGGTGACCCAACCGATGATATCGAGCACATTCGCATCGCCCTGCACGATGTTGTAATCCGTGCTCCAGTCGAATCCGCCGGACACGTAGGCCAACTCCGCATCCACCGGCCCGGCGCGATCCGTCTCGATGGTCCAGTCGATCGTAGGTTTCAGGATCATGCCGGAAGCCAGGCCCGGAAACAGCGGTACTCCTGGAAGATCGAAGCGCAGTTTTCCGGCGGCTTCGATAATCGCTTGCGAGACGACGGGCTGTCCCGGCAACGCCAGATCCCCGGCCCGCACGATCTTGCCGCTGACGGTTTCCACGCGATCGCCGTTGCGGACCTCGAAATCGATGGTCTGGCCTTCGTAGCGCCGCAGCAGCGCTTCGAGCGAGACCGGGTCGGCCCGGTAGCTCTGCTCCAGAATTTGCAGCATGCGCCCGCTCGGGCCGCGCAGCATCACGGACTCCGGCTCCAGCTCGGCAGTCGTGCCCGAGAATTCGATAGTGTTGACACCAGCTTTCAGGTCGAGCGGAATTGTCTCGCGCACAACGGCGAACTGCTGGTTGTAAATCGTGAGCGCGGGATCGGCGGAAAAGGCGTCCGAAGCGAGAAAGCAAGATAAAGCCAGGATTTGTACGCGCACGCCATTAGTTCCTTCAGCCTCATTCGACACCGGGGTCAGCGCCGCAGTTCCCGAATCGCCGATAATGCGCGATAATCCACTGCCCAAAACTGCGCGTTCTGAGCACAAGTCGAGGCAGTCGAGTTTCAGGCTGCTAATATGTTGTTTAATGAAAGCCAACCACGTTACGGTTGCGGCCCTGACAGGTGTTGTGTGGGTTGCTCTTTTCGCCGCGGCAGCCCGAACGCAGGAGGTCGCCCCACCGGCTTCGGATATTCCGCCAGACAAATCGGTCGTCATCATATACGTCCTTCCCGGGGAAGGCGCAAATAAATTTGCCCCGGATGTTGAGATCGACCACAAGGTGGCGGTTTGCCTCCGAAAGGGCGTCTTCTTTAGGACTACGCTGGAACCGGGGAAGCACGATTTTCGGGTTGCGGGACCATACGGCAAATCATATACGTTTCGATTGGATCCCGGCCAGGAGACATACCTCCGATTGGTGCAACGGATTGGCGCGTCCAGTCTTTCGCTGCGAACCTTCACCAGGTTTGAGATGGTCACACCAGAGCATGGCAAGCTGGATGTTTCGCAAGGCGCGTTGCACCCGCCGGCCCCCAAGGATCTGCGCCTTCGCAAGAAGTGATCGTGCCATCGGTGCGTTCTGAACGTACGGCCTTCCGGCTGCCGAATCGCCGATAATAGGACATACGCGGTAACTTTGCCAGCATGCCGGACATCGCGCTGCTATACTCTCCGCCGAATCGCGCGCGGGCGCTCACCGCGGCCGGCGCGCTGGTCGCCATCATCGCCGCGACGGACTGGGCGGCCAAGCCGAATTTTTCGCTGCACTTCTTATACCTGTTTCCGATCATGCTGGCCGGCGGGTTTCTGGCGCGCTGGCAGATCGCCGTCTTGGGAGTCTTCTGCGCGGTTCTCGGAGAGCTGTTCAGCCCCTTTCCGCGCGCCGACGCCGGCACGCGCCTGGCGATGATGAGCTTGGCCTTTACCGGTACCGGGCTGTTCATCTCCGAACTGGTGCATAAGCGGCAACTGGCGATGGAGCACCTCCAGCAATTAACGGAACAGGTACGGCACCGCGAAGACGCCGAACAGCAGATCCAGATTCTGATCGAGAGCAGCCCTGCGGCGATCGTGACGGTGGATTCCTCCGGCTCCATTGTTTTGGCCAACCAGGCCGCCCAGCAACTGCTGGATGCAGGCGGCCATCCCTTAGCCGGCGAGCCGATTCGCGACTACTTCCCCACGCTGCAATCGGTAGCGCAGAGCCACCGGTCGCAATCGTTCCGCACCACGATGCAGTGCAAAGGCCAGCGGCGGGATGGTGAGGTTTTCCTGGCCGCCATCTGGTTCTCCACCTACAAGACGCTCTCCGGGCCCAAATTGGCGGCCATTATTGTGGACCTTTCCGAAGATCTGCGCGACCGGGAAGATCTCAGCCTGAATCATCTTCTCAAAAACACGCGCATTCTCATGGGCGCGATGTCCCACGAGATCCGCAATCTGTGCGGCGCGGTTTCCGCGGTGGGGAAGAACCTGGCGCGCGTCGAAGCGCTCAAGGAGAATCAGGATTTCGAGGCGCTGCAGACGTTGATCCTGGGCCTGGAGAAGATCGCCTCCCTGGAACTGCAGGCATCCCCGGAAGATCAAGCCATGGCGGTGGACGCGAGTGAGGTGTTGGACGAATTGCGGGTGCTGATCGAGCCGTCGTTTCGCGATTCGGGAGTGGTGGTGAAGTGGCAAATCGCGGAGGGACTCCCATTGGTTTGGGCGGATTCCTACGGCCTGCTGCAAGCCTTCCTGAATCTGGCGCGAAACAGCCAGCGCGCCATGCAGGATTGCGAGCGCAAGGAGTTGTCCATTTCGGCAGGCTCGGAAGAAGCCTCGGTGGTGATCCGTTTTGAAGATACGGGCGTGGGAATCCGTTCTCCGCAACAATTGTTCCGCCCGTTTCAACCTGCCGCCGACGGCACGGGCCTGGGCCTCTATGTGTCGCGCGCGATCGTGCGCAGCTTCCGCGGCGAGCTGCGGTACGAAGCACGCCCGGCGGGCTGCTGCTTCGCGGTGGTGCTGGCTCCGCTGGCGGAGGCGTGAAGCGATGGAAACGGACAGCCGGATTCGCATCCTGGTAGTCGACGACCACACCCTGTTTCGCGAGAGCGTCGCCCGGCTGCTGGCGGCCGAGCCGGATTTCGAAATTGCGGGCCATTGCGCATCGGCGGACGAAGCCCTACGGCTTATTGCGGAGGCGCGGGTGGACGTGGTGCTGCTCGACTACGATTTGGGCGACGGAAAGGGCACGGACTTCCTGGCCAAGGCGAGAACTCTGGGATTCACGGGCAGGGTACTGGTAGTCACCGCCGGCGTCACCGAGTTGGAGGCTGCGGAAATGATCCGCCAGGGGATCGCCGGCATCCTGCGGAAACATTGTTCGCCTGCCGCGCTGGCCCAATCCATACGCGACGTGAGCGACGGCAAAGACTATTTCGAGCCGGGATACCTGCGGTCGGTGCTGGTGGGGGCAACGGCGCCGCAGCCGGAGTATCAGCGCAAGAAGCTGACGGAGCGGGAGCGGCAGGTGTTGCAGTACGTGTTCGAGGGGCTGGCGAACAAGGAGATCGCCGACCGGCTGCAGGTATCGGAAAGCTCGGTCAAGGCAACGCTGCAACAGCTATTCACGAAGACAGGGGTCCGTACGCGCAGCCAACTCGTACGCATGGTGCTGGAGACCTACAAAGACCAGTTCTGACCGGCGGCTAACGCGGCGTATGCTCGCGGTGCCTCCAATTGTAGATCGCCCACGCCAGGGTCGCGATCAGACCCAGCGCGATCAGCGCTTCAGGAATGTCCAGCGGGCCCATAGGCACTCTCCCGATTTTGAGTATACGCCAGGTTGAGGAGAAAATAAAGGGCTTTTGGGCCTTTAGATACTGCAATTGAGCTGGCAGACGGATTACTCAGACTCGTCGAAGCCAGCCTCGGGCGTGGGGAGCACATCGTGATCGCCGGCCACCCACACATATAACGTAGGCAGCAGGAAGATGTTCATCATCATTGCGACCATGAGTCCTCCCACGATGACGATGGCGAAGGGCCGTTGCGAATCCGAGCCAATCGCATGCGACATGGCCGCCGGCAGCAATCCCAGCGTAGCCACCAGGGTGGTCATCAGGATCGGCCGGAGCCTCAGCACGGCGCCCTCGGCCGCGGCATCGATCACCGTATGACCCCGCGCGCGAAGCTGGTTGATGTACTCGAGCATGATCACGCCGGTCTGCACGCACACGCCGAACAGGGCCAGAAAGCCCACGCCGGACGACACGCTGAAGTGCGTGCCGGTGACCAGCAAAGCTAGAAGCCCGCCCAAAGGCGCCATGGCGATGTTGGCAAGCATCAAAGTGGCCCACTTGAACGAATGGAACATGGTGTAGAGAATGATGTAGATCACCAGGATGGTGATCGGCAGCACGAACATGAGCCGTCTCTGGGACCGCTGCTGGCTGGCGTATTCACCGGCCCAACTGATCCGGTAGCCCTCCGGAAGTTTCACGTGCCGGTCGACATCCCGTATGGCTTCTTCCACGGTGCTGCCGAGGTCCCGGCCGCGCACGCTGTACTTGATGGCCACATAGCGGGAATTTTCTTCGCGATAGATTTCCGACGCGCCATCCAGAACCTGCACCTTCGAGAGCTGCCCCAGCGAGACGCGCTCGCCGCTGGGCGCCAGCAAGCGGATATTCTCGATGGCCTCCCTGGTATCGCGATACGGAGCGGCGTAGCGCGGCACCAGGTCGTAGCGCTCTTCACCCTGCAGCACCTGGCTGACGGCATTGCCTCCGACGGCGGTTTGGATGGCGTCCTGCACGTCGGAAACGTTCATGCCATAGCGGGACGCCTGGTCCCGGTCCACGGTGAAGTTGAGATTAGGCTGGCCGATTACGCGAAAAAGTCCGAGATCCTCGATGCCGCGAATATGCCGCATTACGTTGACGATCTCATCGCCAGTCTGCTCGAGCATCTTGAGATCTTTGCCGTAGATCTTGATGGCCAGTTCACCTTTTACGCCGCTCACGGCTTCTTCCATGTTGTCGGCGATGGGCTGCGAAAAATTCCAGAGCACGCCGGGGATCTTTTCGAGCTCGCGATCCATGGCGGCGATCAACTCGACCTTGTTTTCTTTAAATACTTTTCGCCACTGTTCCTTGGGCTTCAGATCGACGAAGTACTCGGTGTTGAAGAATCCGGTGGTGTCGGTGCCGTCGTCGGGGCGCCCGACCTGCGAGACCACCTGCGTAACCTCGGGGAAGGATGCCAGAATAAGGCGCGCTTGGGTCATCAGGCGAGTGCCCTCGGCCGGGCCCGTGCTGGGGGCCAAAGTACCGCGCGCCCAGATGGCGCCTTCGTCGAGATGCGGCAGGAATTCCGAACCGATGATCCCGCTGGTGGCCAGCCAGGCGGCCGCCGCCACACAAATCAACGCCGCGCCGACCGTCGCCCAGCGGACGCGTATGGACCAGCGCACCATCGCCCGATAGCGGCGCGTCAACCACGCCAGCGCGGGGTTGCGCCACTCGCGTGTGTTCTGGCCGAACAGCAGGCTGGATAGCACGGAAGCTACCACCATCGAGAAGATCAGGGCGCCCAGCAGCGCGAAGGCGACTGTCCAGGCCATCGGCTTGAACAGGCGTCCTTCCACGCTCTGCAGGGTGAAGATCGGAAGATAGGCGGTGATGATAATGCCGATGGCATAAAACACCGGGCGCTGCACCTCGTGAGCCGCCTCGCGAATGCGGTCCAGCATGGGCCGCGGCGGCCCGTCCTGGTGGCCCAAATGCCGAACGATGTTCTCCACCATGACCACGGCTCCATCCACCACCATGCCGAAGTCCAACGCGCCGAGCGATAGCAGATTCGCCGGGATGTGCCTGAGATCGAGGCAAATCGACGCGAACAGCAGCGAAAACGGAATGGTAAGGGCCACGATGAGAGCACCGCGGAGGTTGCCGAGGAACAGGAACAGAACGATCGCCACCAGGATGATGCCCTCCCGGAGGTTGTGCAGAACAGTCTTGGTCGTGTAATGCACCAGATCGCTTCTATCCAGGAATGGGCGAACCTTCACACCTGGAGGAAGAATGCGCTCGTTCAGCTCTTTGACCTTGTCGTGAATGGCGTCGAGGGTGGCATCGGATTCGGCGCCCTTGCGCAGCAGGACGATGCCTTCGACAACGTCATCGTCGTCCACTATCTTGCCATCGGCGTGGTGAATCGCCATGCCGATCCGGCCCAGCCGGATTTTGGGACCCTGCATGACGGACGCGATGTCCTTGATCCGAATGGGGGTCCCGTTTTGTGTTTTGATGACCGTCTTGCCGATATCCTGCACGTTCTCAAAGAGCCCGACGGAGCGCACGTTCACTTGCTGCAGACCTGCCTCGATGAAACTGCCGCCGGCATTCACATTGTTACTCGATAATTGCTGTTCGACCTCGCCGATGCTCAGGGCGTACTCCACCAGCTTGTTGGGATCGATGGCTACCTGATACTCCCTCGTGACGCCTCCGAAACTGACAACGTCCACTACGTTCGGAACGGACTTGAACTGCTTCTCCAAGACCCAGTCTTCCTGGGACTTCAGTTCCATCAGGTCATATTCGGGATTCGTGCTGGTGAGCGTATACCAAAAAATCTGACCGACCGGGCTATAATCGGTCCCGATCTGCGGCTGTAGGTTTTCGGGCAAGGTGACTTGTGCCAGACGTTCCAGCGCCTTCTGCCTGTTCCAATCGTTATCCGACTCATCGTCGAAGATGAGCATGACGCTGGAGAGTCCGAACAGCGATGTGGACCGCAGATGTTCTAAGTGTGGAAGCCCGTTCATCACTATTTCAATCGGGATGGTGACCTGCTGCTCGACCTCTTCGGCCGCGCGGCCCGGCCATTGCGTAATGATTTGTACGTAATTATTCGCTACATCCGGATAAGCCTCTATAGGAAGATTCTTAAACGAAACAACGCCCCAGACAAAGAGCACGATGGCGAGCGCGACCACCAGAAGCCGGTTGTTCAGTGAGAAATCGACGAGGCCGCGAATCATTGCTAGTGTCCGTGCTAATTACTTGAAGGTAACCATACGTGCCGCGGCGGTTTGACTACGGGCGTTCTTGACGATGCCCATGAACCGGTGCACCAGCTCCAGTATCCACTCGGCCTTGCGCAGCCGGATGGCTTCATGGGTGATCAGTTCTTTGCCGATGCCGATGGCGCTGGCGCCCGCGGTAATGTAAAGCGCCGCGGTGTGTTGCTTCACGCCGCCGCCGGCGATCAAGCGGATCTGCGGCAAGGCCGCCTTCAAGGCCCGTATGTAGCTATCGCCGCCAAGCTGCGCGCAAGGGAACACTTTGACGAAGTCGGCGCCAGCCTTCCACGCGGTGATGATCTCGGTCGGCGTCAAGGCGCCAGGCACTGCCAGAACGTTGGCCTTGACGGCCACTTCTACTACACTCATTTCTAGGCCGGTGCTGGTCAGAAATCCGGCGCCGGCATCGATCGAACGGCGCGCTGTCTCCGCGTCCAGGACAGTTCCCGCGCCCACGACCATGTCCGGAAAGTCGCGCACCAGGCCGGAAATCAGATCGAGCGCGCCGGGCACGGTCATGGTGATCTCCGCGATGGTGAGTCCCCCCCGATAGATCGCTTCGGCGGCAAAGCGCGCGTCCTCCGCGGACGACAGGCGAACAGCCGGGACAATGCCAATCTCCTCGATGCGCGCGCGAACTTCTTCTTTTGTCATTTCCGTTCCACTGTATTACTGTTCTACGGTGGCCTGCAAGACAAGGGCGTTTGAGACCACTTGTTGACCCGGCTGGATGCCGGAGAGGATTTCCTGCATGTTGCCGGGCAACATTTTTCCGCCCGACACTTCCAGGCGCCGGAACTGTGCGGAGCCCGCCGGAACGTAGACCCAGTCGCGGTCATGCAGATGCAGCACGGCCGCCGCCGGAACTGTGGCGCGCACTTCTTTGTGGGGGCCGCGGAACGTCGCCGTGACGAACATACCCAGCCGCATCAGTCCTCCCGGATTAGGCATTTCCAGGCGGACCTTCGCCGTCCGTAGGTTGGAGTCGAGAACCGGGCTGATATTGCCGATGCGCCCCCGGAACGCTTGGTTCGGGTAAGCGTTCAGCTTGACATCCGCGTACTCGTCCAGATGGACCTGTGACAGGTCGTTCTCATACACGTCGCAAAGAATCCAGATCGAAGACAGATCCGAGATGATGAAGGGATTCGGTGAAGCCAGGCCTTGTACGCCCGCGGCCGCGGTAACTTGCTGGTCGGTAATCACGCCGGAGACAGGCGCACGCACCTCTACGATGGCCGACGGGTGATCGGGGTCCGCGCCCAGCACGCGAAGGTGGTCCAGCGTGGTTTTGACGGTGACCTGGGCTTTGGTCTCAGTGTCCTGGGCGACTTCCAGATCTTTCTGCGCGATGGCGCCTTTGTCGTATAGGATCTTGGAGCGGTCGAGCTGTGCGCGCGCCAATGTTTCGTCGGCCAGCGCCTGCTCGTAATCGGAGTATGCCCCGGCGATATCCGCGCTTTGCACTTTCATGAGAAGCTGGCCTTTGGTGACAGTGTCCCCCAGCCGGGCGTGGACCTCGATGACACGGCCGGAGGCCAGCGAAATCACGGGGATTTGCCGCGAGACGTCCGCGCTCACAACTCCGGTCACGTTTAGCTCCGGGGCTTCGTCGCGCTCGCCCGCCGTTGCAAGTGGAAACTTGCTGGGGTCGTCCACTTTGAACAGGCCCGCGTTTTGGACGTGCTCGACTTCAGCGGGTGGCGGCGCCTCGGCCTTTGGATCGGCGTGGCCCTGCGCGCTGCAGCCTGCCAGAATTAGGGCGAGGCATAAAATAAGAAAGATTAGTTTGCGCGGACAGGAGTGTCCGCGCGGCAGGCAAGAGTGCCTGCGCCACGTGTGTTTCATTGGATGACCTCGCGGCCCACCGCTAGATTCAACTGACCCGCGGCGGTTAGATAAGATCCCACCAGGTTCAGATAGCTGGTTTGCACGGTCCGGTAATCCCGCTGGGCATCCAGGTAATCCACCAAAGACGCCTGACCGTGCTGGTAGGAAAACGCAATGGTGTCGCGCACGCTGGCGGCCGTCTGCAGGTACTTCGTCTTGTACGGCCGCAGGAGCGTCACTGTATTAACAAGGGTTACGTAAGCGGAATCCACGTCACTGAAAACCTGGGCCTGCGTAACGTCCCGCAGCCTCTCACTGCGGGCGATGTCCAGCCTGGTGCGCTCCTTCTCACCCTGGTTCCGATCGAAGAAGCGCAAGGGAATGGTGACACTGACTCCCATGTATACAGGGATGGGAGGGTTGCGCGCGAAGTCCACGCCGAAGGTGGGATCGGTGGACCCATTCGCAACAGCCAGCCGGTAATCGGTCTGCGCCTTGTCGATCGATTCGACCGCGGCTTTCAAATCCGGGCGCTCTTCCAGGGCCAGGCGTCGAAACTCTTCCTGAGGCATAATCTGCTCGCTAAAATCGAACGGACCGGTCACGTCAAATTGTTCGATCGGCGTCCGGTCATTCAGCAACTGCAGAAGCTGGATCTTCGCTGTCCGAAGGTTCACCTCGGCGGTCTGGAGATCCGACTCGTAATTCACGCGTTGCAGTTCGAGCCGGTCCAGATCCACATGCGCAATATCGCCTGCCTTATAACGGTCCCGGTCGATGGAAAGCTCATGATCGAAGTAAGCCAGGTTGTCCTTGGCGAGTTGGAGTACTGCCTTTGCCTGCAGCGCCTGCACAAATGCGCTGCGCAGATTGAAGACCAAGGTTCGTTCCTGATCCGCCAACTGCGATTCGGCGACGGCGGTCCCTTTCTGCGCACTCTCCAGCCGCAATTCACGCTTGTGCCGCCGCTCGTGCAAATAGCTTGCCGAGACGAACGGCAACGCCTCTGAGAATGGGCTGTATTTGTCGATCGGATTCTTGCTGAAAGGGTTGATCTGATCGAGACTACCGGTGATGTCCGGGTTTGGACGCAGATAAGCCGTGACCTCCTGAGCGCGGGATTCGTCGATGCCGATCCGGGCCGCCCGCAAGGTTGGGTTCGCTTTTTCAAATTCGTCCCGCACTTGCTGCCAGGTCAGAGTCTTTTGCGCGAGCGCGACTTGCTTCAGGCAACCCGCCAAGAGAAACCCAATCCAGAGCCGCGTCAACAGGCGCTGCATGCCACGTCCCTCCAGAGATATCGGGTGTCTGTGTTCACGCGGAAAACCATCGTCTGCCGGGCGGGGAAGGCCCGGCTGCATTGAGGCGCACGGGCGTCTCACTCGATTGTATCGTATGCCCGGCTGGTCAATCCTGCGATTCCGGTTCTATCTTTCGGCCAGCGTTAGCCTATCTTCCAGCCTGCGGGCCAGAGGGACTGACGGTAAGCATTCACGATTCCGTAACAAATTGCGCCGGACCAGTTCAACGTGAATCGTAACCTGCGGCGCAGGGGTGCTAAAATCGTGGCGCAATGCGAATTCGACTTTTCCTACCCTTAGCCGTAACTGTTTTCGCGGCCACCGTGCCGGTGATCAAGTGGAAGACCGGGGATCGTAGCCGGCCTTTGCCCCCCATGGTGACGCCGGGAGAGCCCAGCACGGCGGAGCATGCGGGCACGGCGCCCTCCGATGCCGTGGTGCTTTTCGATGGAAAGGACCTTTCGGCCTGGCAGCAGAAGGGCGGTAAGCCGCCCGCCTGGAAAGTGCGGGACGGTTATTTCGAGGTCTATCCGCCCAGCGGCGACCTGGTGACCAAACAGGCTTTCGGAGATTGCCAGTTGCATGTCGAGTGGGCCACCCCGACCCCGCCCCACGGCACGGATCAAGAGCCGGGGAACAGTGGCGTGTACCTGCACTCCCTGTACGAAATCCAGGTGCTGGAGTCCCACCAGAACAAGACCTACGCCGACGGCCAGGCGGGCGCGATGTATTGCCAGTATCCGCCGCTGGTCAACCCCAGCCGTCCGCCGGGCGAGTGGCAGACTTACGACGTCGTCTTTCACGGCCCGCGGTTTTCGGGGTCGACGCTGGAGGAACCGGCCACGGTGACGCTGCTATTCAATGGCGTGCTCGCGCTGGATCGCGTGTTGCTGACGGGGCCGACGGCTTACATGCAACGTCCGCCCTACAGCCCGACGCCGGCCAAACTGCCGCTTCTGCTGCAGGACCACGGCCAGCCGGTGCGCTATCGCAACATCTGGATTCGGGAGCTGCAGTAGATCGTTGGTGGTGGAACATCTACGGCGTTGGCAGGGACCGAACTTGCAACACCCGATGCGAGATCGCCTGCGGACTGTGGCTGCGCTCCCGTCTCTCAGGCTGATCTCATGGAACATGCTGGCCCTTGGGCGCCTGAGCAGGGAGCAGAAACGCCTTGATCAACTCACCCTCACCGCAAACTGTCATGCCTGAGAATCGCTTGTACCACTGGCCCTCGGGTACCGCGGGCTCGCTGTCGAGCCACTTCGCCAGCAGTTCCAACTGAGACGCGGGAATCTTCCGGCTCTGTACGCGGTCCAGCAGATGCAGAAGGAGGGCGGGCGGAACATTTTGGCGGCGGACTCTCGGCACACCCTGATCCTGGATTCCCGGGCTTAGATACCGTAGAAGCCGCGCGTGAGACGCTCTTTGATCTGCGCCGCCTCGACCGGAGTCGTAGCCGTAGCGAGCCGCTTGGCTAGCAAGCCCAATTCTTCGGGGCCAAGGCGGTTACCCTTACCCTCCAGCACGGTAAGTTCGGCGGTCTCGAGGGAGACCTCTTCCCCGGTTGGCTTGCGCGCCACGACCGTGCTTCCAGTGATCGCCTGTCGCACGAACCAGTGATAGACGGCCAGTGCGCTCTTGATCACCTCAGTCCGCTTGGAGCCTGTTAGCGCGGCCATCTGATCAACCAGCACAAGTTCGGTTGGTGTCAGGACGGGCTGTATCCTCGCCATACTCAGATGTCCTCAGTTTCTGTGCTTATTCTACTCTTTTCTGCGCAAGCTGACGACTGCGAGCTTGCAGTGCCGAAGTTGCTGCTGTCCAGAAACAGTTGCTCACTACATCCGCTCGGCGCGTGCGGCCAATGAGCAGTGCGTCAGCTTGCAGCGGCACAAATATTCCAGCAGCAGGATCATCTTGTGCTCCTGATCGCTGAGGCAGCCGGCGGGCGCCGGCCGGAACCGATCGAAGTGGGCGATGCCGTCGGCCAACTGGCTGCGGCTGCAGGCGGTGTCTCCCCACGATTCCAGAACGCAAGCGCCCAGAAACTCGGCAATGTACTGCAATTCGTCGGTGGAAAGGCCCTGCAAGAACTTCCGGGCCTTCCTTTGAAGGCGCTCTTCGACACACGCGGTGGCCGCAGAAACCAAGGCTCTTCGCACCCGGACTCCGTCTCTAGGCGAGCAAAATCGTCGGTGCTGTAATTATGTCGAAAAGGAAAGCCGGACGCAAGGGGAGTACAGCTCGCCGAAAAGTACTAGAAGGGCCCTGGTCCGAAACAAGCATCAAGGGAAGCTCAATACGTCGTTGACGTGCGGCGGGCAATCGCGGTGATGGCCACTGTCCTGGCGGCGGTGTCGAACTGCGAAAAAGATGCGGTAGTTGCCGACACGGCGACGCCAGCGGTTGCCGGCGCCTTCCAGCTTGATGATGTCACCCGAGAAAAGACCCGCCTCCAGCGACCGGAGCGCGGCGCCAATCTTCTCCCGGTCTCTAGCGGGAAACCTTACGAGTTGCTTTTGCGCCGCCCTTGCGGCGCGGATGTCCCAGGCCACGCTGGAGATCGGTTAAGGTTACGTATTCGCCGCGGGCAATCTCGACCTCGCCTTTTCGGATGGCCGCGAGTTCAGCCTTCGTCGCCTTATAGATTGGCCGCTCCCCGGCTGTGATGGTGATGGTACGTTGGGACGCCCTAAATTCAAGCTGGTCTCCAGCCTTAATGCCTGCCTGACGACGCACTCTGCGCGGCACTACAACCTCAGCGTTCGATTTAAGGACGACGGTCATGGTATTCGCTTCGGATTTCAGGCTTCAGAACCTTCATCTTTAACATAGCAAATACGCGGACTGCCACTACCCGCTACGGCGCTGGCTCCACGTGCACCAGCACATCGGCCACCCAGGGCAGCGTTTCTTTGATGGCGATGCGCACGTTGGTGGCAATATCGTGCGATTGGCGGACGGTAATTTCGGGATCCACTTCGAGGTGCAGGTCCACATGGTATTGCAGGCCGGTCTTGCGCGCGTAACACTTCTCCACACCGCGCACACCGGCGACGGTGAGAGCCACGCGGCGGATGGTCGCCATGGTGTCGCGGTCCGGCATGGTGTCCATGAGTTGTAACGCGGTGTCGTGCACCACGCGCAAGCCCGTGAAGATGACGATCAGCCCCACGGCGAAGGCGCCCCAGTGGTCCGCGGCCTGGAATTGGCGAGGCGCCAGGATGGCCAACGATACCGCCAGGAAGGCGGCCAGCGCCGAGAAGATGTCTACGCAGTCGTTCCAGGCGTCGGCTAGCAGCGCGGCGCTACGGATCTTTTTCCCGTAGTGGAATTTGACGGCGGACAGAAGACTCTTCAACGCGGCGGATCCGATCAGCGGCCAGATGACGAACGGCGCGGGAGGCGGATGCGGCGTGCCGACGTTGTGCAGCGCACTCGCCGAAATCGCGGTGCCGGTCATCGCCAGCAGGAAGCCGATGAACAGGCCGGTCACGGTCTCCATGCGGCCGTGCCCATACGGGTGGTTCCAGTCGGCGGGCTTGGCGGCTAGCGTCAACCCGAGCAACACGATGCCCGACGAAAAGACGTCCGCGGCGGACTCCAGTCCATCGGCCACGACCGCGCTGGAGTGGCCCATCAGGCCCGCCGTGATTTTGATTGCGGCAAGAGCTCCGCTGACGATCATCCCGCCCAGCGCCACGCGTTGGCCGATCTGCATGCTGATTTCAGTGTAAGGGAACTGCGCCGCGCCGAAGAGGGATCGCCGTGTCGCCGCGTCACCGTGTCGCCGCGTCGTAACATCGACGCTTTTTGTCGATGTTGGCGAGCCTGGCTCGCTTTAATCGCCCAGAAATTTGCCGATCTGCCGTAGCCCCTTCACGTTGTCGCAGACGGCCTTGAACGCGGCGGTCAGCGGGATGGCCAGGATCAGGCCCGGGGCGTCCCAAAGAAATCCCCATAGCATCAGCGAGAAGGTCACCGCCAGGGGGTTCAGATGAACGCGGGACCCCACGAACTTGGGATAGAGCAGGTTCAGCGCGAGCAAATGCAAGGAGGAAACCACCGCGATCACCAGCAGGTAGCCCGAGATGTTGTTGTAAACCGTGAGTGCCACGAACAGCGGTGGCAATGCCGCCAGCGGGAGGCCCACATAGGGAACCAGGCTGAGAAATCCGCTGAGCGGCCCGACCAGAAACGGGTAGGGCAGGTGCATGATCCGAAACGCCAGGCTGCTGACGGCCGCCAGCACCAGGCCCAGCACGGAATTTCCCACCACGAAAGCGCGCACCATGTCCGCGATGCCCTGCAAGCTGCGAGCTACTGCGGACCGGTCTTCACCCCGGAAGAATTGCAGAAAACTGCGGCGGATGTGTTCATGCCAACTCAGCATGAAGTACACCAGGAACGGCACGAAGGACGTCATCAGGAAGGTCTGGTAGAGGGATCCCAGCCGTGCGGCGAGGAAACTCCCGATGGGCGTGGAATCTTCGTGAATGCGCACTTCGGGAATGGCGCCCGGGGTGACCGGCGCCGGAACTTCGGGCGCACGGCGCTTTTTCCGCGATTCCGGAGCGGCGGGCGGCGCCTGAGCCGGCGGCTTCCGGGAAGGCAAGATGAGCTGGTAGCTGCGCTGCTCCATGGCTTCCGCTTGCTGGCTTACGGTCTCCACGAGCTCCCCGATGCGCTCGCCATATTTGGGCAGTTCCGCCACCAATCCGGCCAACTGGGTATAGGCGCCGAGACCCGCCAGGTACAGCACCAGAAGCGCGCCCACGCAGACCACGAAGCTGGCCAGCGATCGTGGAAAGCGAATGCGGACCAGCAGAATCACGAAAGGTTCGAGGATGTACTTGAGGATCACGGCCACCAGCGAGGTGATGAAGAGCAGTCTCCCAAAGTAAAGGATGGCGACGGCCACACCGAGCGCAATGATCGGGATGGCAATGCTGCGGACTTCTTCCTCGGCGGCCCGCAGAGGCTTGGATAAGATGGCCACGAAGCGACGAACCCTTGAACTGAATCTACCACGCCCGTGCTTATAATGAAATTGGTTTCGCGCGGCATGCCATCCCCAAAATCCAGAATCCTGGCGCTCGACCTCGGGAAAAAGCGTATCGGCATGGCCATCAGCGATCCGCTGGGAGTCAGCGCGCAGGGCCTCCCCAATCTGGAGCGAACGAACAAGCGTGCCGACCTCGCCGAACTCGCGCGCCAGGTGGAGGAGCGCGAAGTGGGCCTGATCCTGATCGGGAACCCGATGCATATGAGCGGGCGGGAAGGCCGGCAGTCCGCGTGGGTCCGCGAATTCGCCGAGGCGCTGGCGGAGCGGGCGGGCCTGCCGTTACGTTTGTGGGACGAGCGCCTGACTAC
>Ga0187858_10003063_pt1 | contig 16493 bp, 9 predicted proteins | sample June2016WEW_8_15_FD_133015 | JGI IMG/M metagenome (GOLD analysis project Ga0187858, IMG submission 133015) | Peatland microbial communities from SPRUCE experiment site at the Marcell Experimental Forest, Minnesota, USA - June2016WEW_8_150 | ecosystem: Environmental > Terrestrial > Soil >...
CATCCAGGCTATTCACCACGCGGCCTCGGATATTGGTTTCACCATTATGGTCTCCGTCTCCGATGGCAATCCTGAAAAAGAGGCAGATCAGATCCGCACTTTGCAGCAGCACCAGGTAGAGGGCTTCATTATTTTCCCCACCACGAAAAGTCTGCAAAGCAAAAGTGCGGCGGAATTGGCAGGAACCCCGGTTGTGATTGCCGATCAACCGACTGGGGTGCCGGAGATGGATTCCATTCTTGTGGCCAATCGCGAAACGGCTCGAGCGGTTGTGGATCATCTGATCGGTCATGGCTATTCAAAAATCGCCGTAATCGGCGCCAACCGTCATCTGTACACCATCTCCGAACGCATCGTCGGCTATCGGGATGCCGTGCAAGCGGCGCATCTCAAGGCTATTGAGCTAGTTTCATCCTCCGAAGGGGAACTCACCATCGCTGCGATTCGCAAGCTGTTAGAGCCGCCGGCCAAGCACCCACGCGCCGTCTTTACCCTCAATTCCGCCGCTACTATCAAGGTTTTGAACGCGCTTAAGCACTCTCATTTGCGTGTGCCAGAAGACGTAGCGGTTTTTGGCTTCGACGATTTTGATACTGCCGAAGCCTTTCAGCCAAGCATTTCCGTTGCCAGCCAGCCGATCGAGAAGATTGGAAACGCCGCCGTCGAATTGCTAGTTAAGCGCATCCGTCAAAAACGAGATCGAAAAGGGCAAAAGCTCGTCCTAGCCCCCAAAATTATTTTGCGCGCGTCCTGCGGCTGCAAACAAGTGCCATCGTAATCCCAAATAAATCAACGGGATATGGCGCTTCTTGATTTATAGCTTACCGCTTATTGCGTTAATGTCTAATGACATCGTTATTTTTTTCTTGACAACGACGTCAACTCGGAACTATACAGATCATGCGGTCTAAAACAGGTTTGCAGAGAGACTATTCAGGTAAAGAAAAATCAAAATGGTTGAAATTGCGAATGAAGCAACAAAAAGTATTTAAACCGGGACATGTGATGCTATGCAAATCGGAAGAAAATCCAAATTCCATGTAACTAATCACTACGTAAATGTTAGGAGGCAGTAATGAATATGGCAAATGAACTGCACGGTAGCTTTTGTGCCATGCATCTCCAAAATTACAACATCTGTAAAAAAGCCCCCAAAAAGCAGCTATTGAAAAAATACGGCTGCAAATCTTTCTGGGTAGTTCTGTTCATGTTTGTTTTTTTATACCTAGTTGCTTTGCTCAGGGAACTATTTCGGTTCTCGGAGGCAAAGTCTTTGATCAGCATCAGAACTTGATTCAAGGAGCCGAGGTAGTTGTAACATCTGACGACTCCGGGACCGTGTATCGTGCAAAAACCAATGATACAGGGAACTGGCGTGTTGATGGCTTGATTGCTGGCCACTATCACTTTTCTGTTTCCGCTCCGCATTTTCAAAATTTGGTTTTTTCGACCTTTGAATTGCAGATGGCCGGTCAGAAGTATATTGATGTGACATTGCATGTCGGGCAGAGCACGGACAGCATTACTGTAACCGGAGAAACACCGCTCGTCGATACATCGGCAGCCGTCTCTGGTACAGTCATGAACAACGAAGATTTTGAACAAATTCCAGCTTCCACAAATAGCCCCATTGAATTTGTGCGTTTGACGCCTGGCGTTTATCTTGGCGATATGCAGAGCGGATCGGCATTCCTTTGGTCCAACGGCTCGATGTCGAACATTACTATTAATGGCGCTGGATCAGGCAATGCCGCTATCAACTACGTGCTTGATGGCGGTACGGATACGCGCAACAACAACGGCCAAATTTCTTTTGTTCCTCCGGTAGACGCAATTAAAGAAATGCGCGTTACGACTAACGCGTACGATGCGTCGATAGCCAGAACCGCAGCCGGCACCATTAATATGACGATGAAATCCGGGGGAAAGAATTTTAGTGGTACTCTCTACGAGAGGGATGGAAACAACGCTTTTAACGCAAACTCTTACGATAACAATAGCATTAAGAGAAAAAAAACCACAATCCATGTCAACGAATGGGGCGGAACATTTGGCGGTCCTGTTTGGCTAGGAAAGTACTACGACGGGAAAAAACGCAATACGTTTATTTTTGGTAGCTACGACGGCATCCGCAACTATTCTCCGTATGCAACCGGCACGCTTAGCGTTCCCACTGCGAAGGAACGTCAAGGTGACTTTAGCGAATCGTATTCCACACAGACCGTTAGCGGCGTAACTACGCAATATCCTATTCAGATATATGATCCTCTTACGGCGGATACGACAGGCGAACGTCAACTGTTTAGCAATGCCACTATTCCCACTGCTCGAATCAGCGCGATAGCAAAGTCTATCTTCGATCTAGTGCCGCTTCCTAATAAAAGCAGTGATGGCTCAAGCACAGATTCAAATAACTATTTGATCGACGATCCAAAGATTGACAAGTTTTATCAATATTCAATTCGCGGCGATCAGGCATGGAACAATAATCATCGCACCTACGCCGAATACCGGCACAATCACTTTACGGAACTTGGCACCGATGTTTTTGGCCCCAATAATCCGCTGGCAGGTGTGTATCAGTTGCGTATCAACGATGGCATAACGATCAACCATGTTTGGGTGATGTCACCATCTACACTGATGACCGTCAATGCTAACCTGTCGAGTTTTAAAGAAAAGCAGTACTCGTCAAGTAAAGGATTAGATCCAGAAAAATACGGATTTTCTTCGGCTTTTTCCGCCTCTCAGTCCATTAAAGGTCTTCCAAATATAGCTGGACTGTTCACGTCCTTGGGCAGCTTCTTCGACCCCATGTACGACAACTCCTACGAGTGGGAAATTAAGGGAGCACTCGAACGTACCTACAAGAATCATGTGCTGCACTATGGTGCTGAGTACATGGCACAACAGTTTGCCACGGCTACGTATTCGGATGCATCTGGTTACTACAACTTTTCGAGCATTTGGACAACGGAAAATCCTTTCAAATCGGCAGGCACGGGCGTGGGTTCGACAAATGCAGCCTTTTTGCTTGGTCTTCCAAGTTCTGGCGACGTCAAGCAGGATGCCACTTCGTTTTTCTCGCAGCCGTATATGGGCTTCTATGCACAGGACGACTGGAGAGCCACCTCAAAGTTAACCTTAAACTTTGGCGTTCGCTGGGACTATCAATTTCAGTTGGTTGAGCGCCACAACAAGTACTGGTCGCGTTTTGATCCTAACTACAATCTAAGTGCAATTACTGACTATGCTCAGCCAAACTATGCAAATGTCCTTGGCGGGAGCGCATCGAACTTGGGCGTGCAGCTTTTGCAATCCTATCGTTCTGATGTTTCATCCTTTGTGGCTCGTGGTGCCATTCTCTATGCAGGGGTAAATGGTACGAGCCGTTCGATTACTGACTCGCAAGCCAAGTACATTCAACCACGCATTGGATTTGCCTATCAGATTCATCCGAACACGGTTCTCCGTGGCGGTTTGGGTCGTTTTGTGCAGGGCAATTTCGTAAACGGGCATGCCAGCCAGCTTGGCTACACGGCAACAACAACCTTTGATGCTACCGATGATGGTTACATTACGCCCTCTTCGTCTCTTGGCGATCCGTATCCAAATGGCTTGACAACTGTGACAGGCAACTCTCTGGGAGTGTATACGAGTCCCGGTTCAGTGGGTAGTTTCTATTCGCCGGATATTAAGCGTCAATACACTGACGATGCGAGCCTGCATCTTGAACAGCAGATCAAGGATTATCTGTTTGAGGTGGGCGGTGTCTTCGACTATACCAATGGTTTGGAAGTTGGTTATCAGATTAACAATCCAAGCGTGGCAGCATGGAAGGCTGCGTATGGTCCAATGTTTGACTCCACGGGACGTCCGGTGGATACATTCCCTGGCGATACCAAGGTAACCAATCCCTTTAAAGGGGCACCATACATTATTAATTCATTGGAAACCAACAAGACCATTTCGGCTTATCAGCTGGTGCGTCCGAATCCGTTGGTCGGTGGTTTGAGCGAGACGTTTTACAATGGCAAAAGTTACCACTATGCATTGCAAACCAAAGTGCAACGCCGTATGCGGAACGGCTTTGCGATTACCGGAACCTTTAGCTGGAGCAAGCAGATGGATAAGACCGGGTACAGAACCAGCTCGGTTATCTCGCAAATGCTGCAGAAGCAACTTAGCGACAGTGATCGCCGTTTCCAAATAGCATTTGCGCCGTCCTACACGCTTCCTTTTGGAAAAGATGCGTTGATCGGAAAGAATAGCCACGGCATTGTCAATCAGGCAATTAAAGGCTGGGAAATATCGGGCGAGTATATCTTTTGGTCGGGAACGCCTCTTGGCTTGCCTACCAATTCGTCATTCTTCAAGGGGGGAGATCCCGGACTGGGGTCGAAAAAGACAAGAAAAAAGTGGTTTGACACTTCAAAATTTGTAGCTTTTCCATCGTCAAATACGTCCTATGCGAAGGTTCACGATTCGAATACCTATCCGGACTGGACGGGAATTTCGGCATTGCCTGGTTACAGTTGGGTTCCAAGCTCAACCGATAAGGTAACGAACGGCGTGTATCACGACTTTTCCACATGGTCAACAAGTTACCCGACCAACTACGGAGATGTGAGAAGTCCTTATACAAATACCTGGAACATGGGTATTCGGAAAGCCTTCCAGATTCATAACGATATCAAGTTACAATTGCGTGCTGATGCATACAATGCGTTAAATCATCCTCGGTTTTCGAGTCCGAGTACTTCGGCCGGTAGCCAGTATTTCGGTGTGATGAGTGGCTCGAATACCTTGTCGCAAAGCAATGATCCGCGTGCAATTCAACTGCAAGGGAAAATATATTTTTAAGCGGAAGTAAAAACTCTTAGACTTATTTATAACTAAAATACATAAAACTACATACCAATAGAGGCGGGGTACAATTAACCCCGCCTCTTTAATGCGTGCTATTATTTACACGCGCAATTTCTAATGAGATCAGCGTACAAAAGGACATAGTTATGAAGAGGTTTGTTTGCAATATAAATGTGCTTTGGTTTGCGACTTTGCCGTTTATCCTTAGTTCATGCGTTGCTCAGCAACCGGCATTTTCACAGGCTGAAGTGCGTGCGCGTGAACTAGTTCGACAGATGAGCCTGAATGAAAAAATTGAGCAGCTGCATGGTTTCCGTGACAAGACACATTTCAGAGTTGTTCCTGGCCTTAGGCGGCTAGGAATTCCCGAACTATTGGTCACCAATGGGCCTGCCGGAGTAGGCCCTGGCGGCGCTGGAACGCAAAAGAAAGCAACTGCCTTGCCCGCGCCCATCGCATTGGCGGCAAGTTGGGATACAAAACTTGCGTATCAGTACGGAAAATTAGCTGGTGAGGAAACAATTGCTTTGGGTTACAATCTGCTCGAAGCGCCTGACATCAATATAGCCCGCGTGCCCCAGGGTGGACGCGTATTTGAAAGTTACGGCGAAGATCCATTGCTAGCTAGTCAAATAGCCGTCGCAAATTTGCGTGGCATTCAAAGCACGCGCGTTATTGGTAACGTAAAGCATTTCGCTGCCAATAATCAGGAAACCAACCGCGGTTCGATTAACGAAATTATTGGCGAACGAGCGCTCCACGAGATTTATTTGCCCGCCTTTGAAGCCTCTATTCGAGAGGGACATTCTGCGTCAATTATGTGCGCATATCCGCGCGTAAATAGTGCCTATAATTGCGAAAACAAGCCCTTGTTGCGCGATGTCCTGCGCAAACAGTGGGGCTTCGATGGCTTTGTGACCTCTGATTTTGGAGCTGTGCACAGCACTGTTTCAAGCATTGAAGCGGGCTTGGACTTGGAATTGCCGACGGGAATTTACTTTGGCGATGCGGTGCGAAGGGCTCTTAACGAAAAAGAAATTACCGAAGCGCAAATCGATACAATGATTGTTCACCGCTTGACCAAGATGATTGAATTTGGCTGGCTAGATCATCCGCTGGCGAGTGAATCGATTTCAGCCTTTGAGCACGGCGCTATCTCGCGTCAGATTGCTGCTCAATCGATGGTGCTCCTCAAAAACGAGGGAAATCTTTTACCTTTAAAGCGCGACAAGATCAACCGTATCGCGCTGCTCGGTCCATACGCTGTGCGCACACTCTCGGGAGGCGGTGGGAGCTCACATGTGCTTCCGCTCTACACTGTGCAGCCGGTTGATGGAATCGATGGAGCACTCGAGCAGCAGACGCAAATCGACGTGCTCGACGGCTACGATCTTGATGCTGCCACTAAAGCCGCGCGAAGAGCCACAATTGCCATTGTCATGGTTGGTGACGATGAGGGAGAGGATCACGACCACGGCATCGTGTTGTCCGAAGTGCAAAACAAACTGGTGGAAGCGGTGGCCGCCGTTAATCCGCATACTATTGTTGTTCTCAAAAGTGGTTCTGCCGTGCTAATGCCCTGGATCGATAAGGTTGCCGCCGTACTTGAGGCTTGGTATCCTGGCGAGGAAGACGGAAATGCCGTTGCCGACGTTCTGTTTGGCCACGTCAATCCATCTGGCAAGCTGCCGCTTACCTTTCGTGCGCGTGCTGAGGATACTCTGGCCAACCATCCCGATCAGTTCCCCGGTGACGGCGTTACTGTACGTTATAGCGAGGGACTCGAAGTAGGTTACCGTGCCTATCAGGCGCATCACGTTCAACCACTTTTTCCGTTTGGATTTGGGCTCTCTTATACGACTTTCGCGATGAACAATCTGCATGTCGAGCATCAGTCGGACGGCGTCAAAGTCTTTTTTCGGGTGACAAATACCGGACAGCGCGAGGGTGCAGAAGTTGCACAGCTTTATTTGACCTTTCCGCCGATCGCCGAAGGCAATGAGCCACAGCATCAGTTGCGTGGTTTTGCTAAGGTGCATCTCGAATCAGGGGAGAGCCAGCAGATTGAACTGGCGCTTCATCCGCAAGACTTGCGTTGGTGGTCAGAAAAAACGCACAGCTGGCAACAAACAAAGGGCAAGTTCACGATTGCAGTTGGCGACTCTTCCGCTAACACACCCCTCGAGGCTCGTTTTATCATGCCGTAGTGTTTGTGCTGTAAAAAGCTGGTGTTGCAGGATTGCCCTTTTGTCTGATGGCCAAATCCAGAATCTGGATTTGGCCATCATTTTGTTGTCGCTTAGCTTGTTAGATGTACAGTTCAATTACTATTGCCTGAACGAGTTATATGTTGCGATATAACAATTGCCAGAATAATAGGTAATTGAAAATTCAACAGGTACATCATCGGCCGAAAAGCTTTTACGATTGATAATTAGTAACGGGCTTGCAATAGTAAGATTCAACAATCCCGCTTGTTCCTTGTTTGCGGATGTCGCCATTATTTCGGAATCACATCTTAAAAGCTTAACTCCGTAAAAATCCTCCATAACTTTATAAAACGATTTTTCTTCCCACTTAAATTTGTCAAAATCGTGAAATAGCTTTTGTGGCAATTGAACATCTTCAATCGCTAGTGGTATCTCATCGCTAAGCCGCAAACGTTTCATTTCATACACTAGTTCTCCGGCTTTAAGGCCAAAAAACTTTTGTGCGTCTTGGCTTGGCAGCCCTACAACAAGGCTCAGCACTTTAGAAGATGGGTTGCCGCCACGCGCCTTCACTTCTTCACTGAAACTCAGCATTCCAGGAAGGTGTTTTTCGATGCGCGCACCAAGAACTAGCGTACCGATACCGCGCCGGGTTTCGATGTATCCTTTATGTTCAAGCAAACGATATGCCTGCCACAAAGTCATTTTGCTCACTCCGATGCTTTCGCATATAGTCTGCGCGGGAGGAAGCAATGCACCAGGCAAAATCAATTTATCCTTAATTGCGGACTGTATTACCTGAGCAATTTGCAGGTAAATTGGCTGTGAATCATGCTTGTTAACTCGAAAGGAAAGCAACAAGTCGTTCAAGGCACCCTCCTTGTTTGCTTGCCGCCTTCAGCCTTTGGTTAAACACTTCGTTGTGGAAGTTTTTAAATGGCTGGACAGGCAGGTTGAAATCCATGCCAAGTATAACCCAAGAACGCAATTTGGCATACACGCGAATTGGCGATTTGTTCCTTGCGTCCTATTCGCACTTCAGCGCGCTTGTTTTTCAACCGATTCAAAGGTCTTATGCATGCTGTCTAGCAGATCTTGTTTTTTGCCATCAAAGTCTTGAGATAATTCCCACATAAATACGCCGCCAAGGTTTCTTACTGCAAGCGCATAGGCGGTTTTTCTTGCGATTGAAGCGGGATCGTCATAAGTAATAAAACCAAAAGGCTGAGTACTGTGGACCAGATATGGAGTCATGGCTATGGGGTCAAGGTATTGTGTCCATCCTCCAAACCCTATGCGAGGCTTGATGTATAAGCCATATTGCCTGCTGACAATAAGTCCTTTGCAGTTACATGGAGTATATAGTTGCCCAACAGGAAATTCGTAACCGAAAAAAGCCATGCCCACATTAATCTTCTCTGGCGGCACGTTAAACTGGTTCAAATAAAGGCTTACGCTGTCATCAATGCTGTTATGGTGCCCAAGATCACTATCTTCTGAAAAGAGCGGAGAATTGTGCCCAGAATGGTCACTGGTGTGCCCATGAAAATCAAAGGTCATTATGTTGTAAAAATCGACAATTGGCGTCAGATGGATAAAGTCGTATTCCCCCCAGTGCCCAGGGGTGGACGATGTTGCCATGGAGACTAAATATTGCGGCGCAGGAAGTGCCTCTCGGATGGCTTGCATGAGTAATACGTCGTTGCTTACATCCGATTGGTCTTGCGGAACTTCCCAATCAATATCTACTCCGTCGTATTGATATTTAAGAATAAAGCTTTTTAGGCTTTCGGCAAAGTGAATGCGCGCCTCAGAATTCGCCGCAACCTTACTAAAAGCATCAGCGGGCCCCTGCACGCATACGAGCACGCGCACTTTTGCTGCATGAGCTTTGGAGATCAATTTGCGATCGATGCTGTATGAAGAAACTTTTATCTCTCCATTTCCAGATGGATCTACGGTTATGGCCACGTGGATCAAATGCGTAAGCTTTTCAAAGGGGATTTCTTTTGCCGTATATGCGGGATTGTTGGTTTGGTCTTGATTACGATAATAAGCGAGCAATCGCTTGTGGACTGAATTAGCTGGCTGCTGAGCACGTGCACTAAACAGGGGAGCCATCGTAAGCAGCATTATTGCAACCGCTATGCCTGTAATTTGCTTTGTAGAAAAACGCATTGCGTTATAAAGCATGTCCAACGCCTTTCCAAGTGCTTGTAATCAAATATCCTAGTAATTGTTTTGTGGAAGGGTTGTTTGGCAACCCTTCCACATTGATACATGGAAAGCTTACAAGCTAAAACAAGTAACGCAAGTTAAATTGGAATTGCCGTGCCGGTGAAACAGTGCTGGAAATTTCACCAAAAGATGCACTGCTTACTGAATTATTTGGCGCGGAGTAGCTGGACATATTCAATATATTGTAACCGTCCATACGAAACTCCAGGGTTTCACCTTTTATAGTTGGAAAGGTTTTAAATATAGACATATTCACGATTTTATAGTTTGGGGCGCGTTCAGTATTCACATGCGCGGTTCCTAACTTTCCCACTTGTTCGTAGCCGTAAGCGCATATTCCGTCGTCTGCTCCGGTACAGGCGGTAACTGAAGCATCAGTGCCAAACCAATTATTTTTGCTTTGATTTTTGATAATCAGTTTTCGATATTGGTTGGCGCGAGCTGTGGGGGCATTTAAGTTAGCATTATTGGGACTAGTTATGGTTACAGGAAAACCGTCATAGAAAAAAGCGTTTCCAGAAAGTCTCCATCCGCCGACTGCTTTATCAACCACGCTATTTAAATTACTGCCCCACTTTTCTTTGCGGCCAAATGGCATCTTAAATATAAGGGTTCCATTGATTGCTTGACGGGTATCAAAGGCAGAAGGACCGTAATCAGCTCTCGGATTTCTTATATCTTGCCAAAAAGAATTGGCCCCGCTTACTCCATTTACAGTGTAAAATCCAGGATTGTTGGTCATTGCTTTTGACCATGTATAGTTTACGGTATATTGTAGCCTTTGGCCGTGCTCACCGTGAAGAACCATTTGCAAAGCATTGTAGTTTGAAACGCCTTCGGATTCGGTTAAATCGACTACGCCGGTATTCCCTACTAAATTATAAAATGGCGCGGCTGTTGGGCCACCACCTACTGCTGTCCACTCATTGAGCTCCACGGGCACGATTAAGTGCTGGGCTATTTCGCCCACATAGCTGGTTTGGAGAGAGGTATGCGGCAAGAAAAGATATTGCCATGTCAGGTTATATTGTTGTACGAAAGTGGGACGAAGGTTTTTGTCCCATGCTCTATATGTTGTCTGAATGGTAGTCTTGCTACCAGAGCTAAAGCCGGTCGAGGTTGCAATTGGTGATCCGCCAGATGTGGTTGTTGGCGTTGTCGCGTTATCCTCATACTGATATAAAAATGGCGCATTCATTGTCAGCCTGAGATTAGAACCGGTACCTTCCATATAATCGGTGATTCCGTATCCGCCGCGAAGCACGTTGCGTGGGTTGATCTGCCAAGCAAAACCAAAACGAGGCATTACCTCGCCAAAGAAAGATTTATAAAGAGCGCGGCTATTGCCATTTTTGCCGGCGTATTCTAAGCAGCCGGATGTTGATGTGCATGTTGAAGGATTGGAAATATCTACGTTGAGCTGTTTATTGTTTACTTCGTAGATTGGTTGATCGTATCCATAACGCACGCCTACGTTAAAGGTAAGATTAGGACGGAATTTCCAGTCGTCCTGAACGTAAAAAGAGTCACGAAATTGACGTTGTCCGACGGGGCCGGCTACACCGCCAACACCAGAAAAATATGCTTCATCCATAACAAATTCGGCAAACGGATAGCCTTTACCGGTTTTTACGTTTGGATTGAAGGTGTATTCGGTGCCGTAATCGAAGGTTCCTAGTGCTCCATCATTGCCTGGATAAAAGTTGTTTTGTTGATAACGTGCGATTTGGGCGCCAAATTTAGTGAGATGTTTTCCTCGTTGCCAGGTAAAATTATCGCCATAATTAAAGGTGTTTTCAACATAAGTTGTAGCGATGGCGGCATTTCCAACGGAAGTTATGCCGCTGGCAAAAGTCATTGCGGAGAACCCTTCGAAGGCTTGGTTTGTAAAAGGAATGCCGACGACGTTGTTGCCGTTTATGCCAAACTCTCCCGTGGTGTCATTGGGAATAGAATGTCTCCAAAAGACTCGTGTATACCCGGTCCGAAATTCATTAATAAGCGCCGGGGAAAACACATGCACCCAATTGGCTACAACGCTGTGAAAAGGATAGTCATTGGAAGCAGGGAAGGTAATAGCAAGGGGAGTTTTAGTTGTGGCATCGTAAGCATCTCCCACTGAAAAGCGTCCCATCAACGTATCTTTAGTATTCATCGTGTAATCAACACGAAGATCGCCTTGATCGTTGACGATTATTTTTTGGGTAGGCGCGTGATAGTTACTTGAAACGGTGCTGCTGGCGCTAGCACTGGCATGGTTTGGCAATGGATAAACTTCTGGATGGGCAAACAAATATTTAGCAACGGAATTGTTGATTGGGATCTGATTATTCGTATACGGTGTGGCGCTCTTAGTTCCGTTTGTCGTGTTGTAGAGTTGAATTTTATTTGCGGTTAAAAGTTCGGAGAAATCTCCGGTACGCATTGCAGCAGAAGCGACACTGGCTGTGCCCGTTCCAGCTGAAACGTTTCGTACACCTTCATAGTCGCCAAAATAGAAAAGTTTATTTTTTTTGATTGGACCACCTATAGTGGCACCAAACATGCTTTGATGAAATACGGTTTTGGCGATGCCAGAACGATTATTGCTATAGGTGTTTGCAGCCATAAGCTGATCTCTAAAACGGTCATAAAGGCTACCATGAATTTTATTTGTTCCGCCTTTGGTGACCATGAGCATTTCGCCGCCGTTTACGCCGCCATATTCGGCATCGGCATTTGCACTGATGACACGCATTTCCTGCAAAGCTTCTGGATTTGGATTGTAGCCGGCCAGGTTATTTAAAGTTTCGTTGATTTCAATACCGTCAAGAACATAGTTGTTTCCTTGCTGGCGGTTACCGTTAAAAGAAGTGCCGCTAGATGCGTTTGTTTGACGCTCAGCGCCAGCAGTGCTGTTGGTGGAATAGCCTGGATTTACCGCGCCAGGCATGAACAGCGTTAACGTCTGGAAATTGTCTCCGTCAACACTAATGTTTTCTAACATTTTGCTGCTAAAGGAAGTTCCCAGTGTGACGTGTTCTGTTTCCAGGACGGGAGATGTTTCCGCTTCTACTTGCACGGACGCGGAAACTGAACCGATCTTCATCTTAATATCGACTTTTGCGATCTGGTCAATTTGCAGTTCAAAAGGACCGACAGTTGCCGTTTCAAACCCTGGCGCTGTTGCAGTGATCGTGTATGTACCAATGGTCAGAAATTGGATCGAGTACAAACCGTCTTGGCCTGTAATCGTTTTAGTCTTAACACCTGTATTAACGTTTGTTGCAGTAACACTGCTTCTTGATAGAACGGCACCACTTTCGTCCAAGATCGTGCCGCGTACGGTAGCGGTAATGGTTTGTGCCGTTGCTGGTATCAAACTCAGCAGTAAACAAAATGCCAGCAAACAGCATGTTCTTGCGATGTGCCCTCTTTGATCATTTCGGTGGGCCCTTCCCGCACTACGATGAATGTTCACAAATACCTCCAAAGTGCTTTCTGGAATGTGGTTTTGGTACAACAACCGCCCAACATCAGCTGTAGGCCAAATCCCGTTTCAGAGGAAAAACTCTTATTCCCTCCATGAGGATAAATATATACATCTATATCTCTAGGTTTTACAAGAGAGATTTTTACTTTTTTGCGGGTTTTTTAAAATTTATGGGTTTATGCCTAGATTCCATGCGCGCAATTTATCTTGACTTTTCTGCCCAGACATGCTTACAGGCGCTTACCTTAAAAAGTCACAAGGCAGTGGAAAGTAGCCCAACACCAAATTTCAGCTTTGTGAGCACGCGCACTTAATTTGCGTAAGCGCTAGCGCGACAAATGTTGCGCATGAACGCCAAGCGAAGTTGCCACAAGCCGCTCCGTACCGCCGCTTGGTTTGTTGACAATTATGATTTTTCCTTTTTCATCTTCGCGCACCATCGTTGTCGAACCGCCACCATCCAAATTGAGTGCATTGTAGGCACCCAAGGCAAGCATGATTTCGGCCGATTCAGTATTCGTGGTTCCAAAACTATAGCTGGGCTTGCGTCCATCCACTACGACCAAATAGAGGTAGCGCCCATCACGCGAAAGGCCGACGACAGTTCGGGGATTGCCATATGCACCTTTATTCAGATCGTTCTCATTGCCTGTATTGACGCCATTTTTTACGACGATGGCGGAGCCGGTGATTGCCGTATAAACTTGCGATAGATCGGTTCCCGCAGAGATCACGCCGATTTTCGCTTGGTTGTTCCTGGTAATCGTCAGCGATTCATCATAGCTGTTATTAGACGATGGCGGCGAGACGATATGCCCTTCAGAAACGGCAAGACCAATGATGTCTTCATCGACTTTGCTCGAGCTACAGCACGGATCGAAGAAATTTGCATTAATGGCCAATTGCAAATGATGCTCCGTGGCAAACTCACTTGAAGCCTCGGAAATGCTCTCTTTTGATCCCGCATGAGGGGAAACCAAAAAGCTGATTCCTGGTGCTTTGAGATCGATGCGCATTGCATACGCCACACTGGCGTGCTTTCCGTCGATCATCGCTGTGGTCTGATCTACCCCCGTATAGACCGGCGACCATGGGTTGATTTTGACTGCCGCTTGCGCGGTCATTCCGGCAAGGCAGAGGAGGATGGTGAATAACGAAATCAATCTTTGTTTCATAGTTTCTCCATTTTACCTACTCTCTTCATTACCTTTTTCTGCCGCAGGGATTGATTTGGCCATTTCCTTTGGATTGTAGAATTTACAAATGTTTTACGGTCGATGTGTAATTTTCTTGACTATTCTAGCCTTTTCTGTGTTAAAAAGGGTGTACGCAAATTATCCCCCACCCCCCAGCGGTGTAGCAAGGGGCATTTAAATTCTCGCCAAGCCGAGCTGAATGGCTAAAGCGGAGGTAGTGTGTCGATCCATCAATGGGACCGACGGGGACGTAGTCTACCTAAAGCATGCCACTTAAAAATCATTTAAAGACAACAGGCGATAAATTGTCGATTATGGACAGATCTGAGGATAATCGGCAACAAATTGCCAGTAATAAAAAGGGCCATATGTCTATTTTATCTCCGCGAGTACATGTAGTTGGCATACGTTTTTCCTTGGAAGAATATGACACCATCCACGAGTTTTGTATTAAGAAGCGAGTACACACCATTGCTGAATTGGCGCGTCAAGCGATTAACGATTATATGGCGCAAGCCAATAAAAAGGACGCTTTAGAATTAGCCGCGATCAAACAGACTAAATACGTAAAAACGCTTGAGGAAAAGCTGGAACAGTTGAGTGCTGAGATGACATCGTTGAAAACCAATCACCTTGCGCACGCGGGTGAAAGCGGGCCAATACGGGGGCATACATAAGCTAGTGGCTTTGCCAATACTACAAACTGAAATCAGCCAAGAACGGCCTTGGAGTGTTTTGCAGGTAATTGCAAATCACGAAAAGCACGTTGCTCGGGTTTTGGCTGTACGTTCAATAGAACACTATTTGCCGCTCTATACGGAACAATCGCGATGGTCTGATCGCGTGGTTCAGTTGGAGCGGCCTCTTTTTTCTGGCTACGTTTTTGTGCGTTTTGCGCCACAGAGCCGCACGGCGCTGCGTTCGATTCCGAGCGTGCTGCACCTACTAGACAATGGCACCGTAAGCGCCGAGGAGATCGAGCATATCCGCGAAGGGCTGGCCGGCGGCTGCGTAATCCGGCCGCATCCCGATGTTGTGGTGGGCACACGCGTTCGTATCAATAACGGCTTTTTTGCCGGAGCGGAAGGGCTCGTCACAAAATTCTGCAAATCCTGCAAAGTCGTGATCTCTCTTGGAACGACGCAACAGCGGTTTTCGGTGGAAACCGATTTAGAAGATATTGTAATTTCGCGTGATGCAGCTTAAATCGAACAAATATTTGGAATGTGGAGCATAATCTTTGGATACCCTTCCTGAAAAAGAATTAACCCTACGGGATTTACTCAGCATTTACCGTCGGCGGAGTCGGATTATTTACGGTACGCTGCTCGTCTTTATCGTGCTGGGCGTGCTGTATTGCGTGGTTTCTACACGCCGTTATGAAGCCAAAGGCACGATTCAAGTACAGAAGCAGGGCTCCGATGCCATGGGCCTGGAAAGCATGATGAGCGGTGCTTCCGATTCAGCTTCTGACGCCTTGGGCGCAAACATCAATCTGCAGACGCAAGCAAACATCCTGCAGTCCGACACGCTGGCACTGCGCACGATCGAAGATCTGCATCTCGAAGAGACGCAAGATTTTAAGCATCATTGGAACCCGGTGGGGATGGTTTTAGGTTGGTTTTCCCCTGGTGGCCAAGCCGATCTGCCGAATGCCAGCCTTGAGAATGCGCCACAGCGCCGCCGCCGTATGCTAAAGATTTTCGCCAAGAACCTGAAGGTTAAGCCGGTGGGCGGCACGCGCCTGATCGAGATTAGCTATTTGAATCCCGATCCGAATGTTGCTGCAGCGGTGGTCAACAAGCTGACTCAATCGCTGATCGACTACAGCTTTAGGACGCGGTACGACGCTACGCAGCAGGCGTCGCAGTGGTTGAGCGGGCAAATGGGCGATTTGCGGCAGGAGAGCGAAAACCTGCAAGCCAAAGTGGTTGGTCTGCAAAAAGAGACAGGTGTTTACAGCTTGGGAATGATGGATGGGCAAGGCCGCGAACAAGCCTATTCCGGAGTGCTCGATCAACTGCAGCAGACTACGGCGGCGCTGAATGCGGCCAAGCAAAACAAGATTCTAAAGGGTGCCGTGGCCCACGCCGCAGAGACAGGCGATGCGGAAATGCTTTCGGGGCTGGCCGGTAACCAGATTGTCGGCCAATCGCAAGCCGTGGCCAATTCCCTTTCGTTAATTCAGAATCTGCGGCAGCAAGAAGCGACGCAGCAAGCCAGTTTGCAGGAGATGCAAGCCAAATTCGGGCCAAGCTATCCTAAACTGGCCGAGATACGCGGTAACCTGGCCGGGATCGATCGATCTCTGCATCAAGAAATTACCCGCGTGAAGGGCCGGGCGGAGAGTGATTTTAAGATTGCGCAGCAGACCGAAGCCGAAACCCAGCAGCAATACGAGCTGGCAAAGCAGCAAGCTGAAAAACTCAATGACAAAGCCGTTCAGTACGCCATTGTGCGGCAAGATGCGGAAGAGAGCCGGGGACTGTACGAGGATCTGACGAAGCG
>Ga0187858_10003077_pt1 | contig 16426 bp, 10 predicted proteins | sample June2016WEW_8_15_FD_133015 | JGI IMG/M metagenome (GOLD analysis project Ga0187858, IMG submission 133015) | Peatland microbial communities from SPRUCE experiment site at the Marcell Experimental Forest, Minnesota, USA - June2016WEW_8_150 | ecosystem: Environmental > Terrestrial > Soil >...
ATTTTCGTGCATCCCCAGTCCCCCACGGCTGGAAGTCTCATCATCGAAGGCATCGAGGAAGTGTCCAAACTGGGCGGCGGATATCTTCTGTGGGGAGGATGCGCGGCGGGTGACACGGGTGCCGCTATCGTAATAAAAGTCGGTTAGGCGGGCGGCGGAGGCGCCGCAGCCAGGATTTACGCAGCCGGAACGCCGCCGAGCATCGAGAAGCGGTGACGCGGATGCGGGAATTTTGGGAGTCTAGCAGGGTGATGAAAAAGGGTTCTCTGGTGGGAAAAGAGCCTTAAAAAGAAGGGTGATTTCGTCATTCCGGCGTCTTCTGCCGACAAAAGAGCCGGAATCCGGAGCTTTTTTGAACTATGTGATATTTAAAGCAAAACACTGGACCCCGGCCCCCGGACTAGACACTTCCGGGGCACGCTTCGTCGGGGTGACGGCCCCACGGGGTTTTTACTGCAAAGTGGGAATTTCAACCCTTTTTCAGCACCCTGCTAGGCACCCCAGTGCCCATGAGCTGTGGCTATAAAAGTATTATCCATATGGTGTGCGATAGTTTCTAATGATTCTTCTCCAGTATGTGTTCGCAGGACATATCTGTTAGGTTAACGGCCTAAGGCCCGGCCCCCTACCCCACCCGACCCCATCAAATAATCCTGTAGTTTCACCTTTTTATGTATAATGTGCTCGTCCGTAACCCGGTAAATCACAAGGAGAATCAGGACATGGCGCATAAGTCTTCTACAAAAGAGCATCCTCCTGAAACCAGCGATACAAAACTCCAGCAAGCTTTAGGCAACTGGCTCATAGAGGAGTCTCCGGTTTTCATGTTGGAGCTCGGCCACGATGGCCGGATTCTGCTGATAAATAAGGCCCTTTTGCAGGTCATAGGCCGTACGAAAGAGGAAGTCGCCGGCAAAGAGTACTTTACCGGTATTATTCCTGAAAGCGATCATGACGCGTTGACCAGGCTCTTTGGAACTGTCGGCCCTTCGCCGAAGACCATAATGTTGGAAACCCACCTGATTGCCGCCGATGGTCAGCTAAGACTAATTGAATGGCATGGGCGCGCGGTTTTTGATTCGGAGCGCCTGGGCAAAATCATATGCTGTGTCGGGACGGATATCACGGAACGCCGGAGCAACAGCGAGGAGCTTCTGCAAACAAGGGACTACCTGGAAAACGTTCTCGAGAACTCCCCGGACGCCATCGGTATAGTGGACCCCAAAGGCCGGTTTATAAAATGGAACCATACGGCAGTCGAACTCTACGGCTATTCCAACGAAGAATTCCGGGGCGAGTACGCTTTCAATTGGTATGCGGATAAAGATGAACTTGCCGCCATGGTGGCGGTATTGAGAAAGCAGGGATTTGTCAAGAACTATGAAATAAGCATGAAAAAAAAAGATGGCACGATCATACCCTTCGACGTATCGATAAGCCTTCTAAAAGACAAGAACGGTTCGCTGCTCGGAAGCGTCTCAGTCGCCCGGAACCTGAGCGAGACCAAAAAGGCGTTGCATGCCATCGAAACCGCCAACTCCAAGCTCCAGGAGGAGATGGAAAAACGCCAGCAGGCATCGGAGGCGCTTGAAAAATCTCAGAGCGAATATCGCACTATATTTGAAAATACAGGAAACGCCACGGTCATTATTGGAGAAGATTCGACCATTTTTTTGGCAAATGCCGAATTTGCCAGAATTTCCGGGTACGCCAAAGAGGAGATTGAAGGCAAGAAAAGCTTGACTGAGTTTTTCTCGGATGAACACCAGGCCCTGATGAAGGAATATCGCCGGCTGCGGCGAATCGACCCCCATGCCGCTCCCAGAAATTATGAAGCATCTTTCAAAAACATCCAGGGCCATTCCAGGGATATGTTTCTGACCGTTGCCGTTATTCCGGGCTCGCAAAAGACCGTGGCGTCCCTACTCGATATTACGGAGAGAAAACAGGCGGAGCTGGAGCTGAGGAAGTCCCATGAGGAACTGGAGCAACGCAGCTACGAAATCTCACTTCTAAACGAGATGTTGAACCTGCTGCAGGTGTGCGGCACGGGAGAAGAAAGTTACTACGTCCTCGGCAATTACATCCAAAAGCTTTTCCCATCGGATTCCGGCTTCCTGTATTTGCTCAAAGACGCCAAAACCACGCTCGAGGTCGTTTTTTCGTGGGGCGATTCCTTAACGAGCGAAAAGGTTTTTGATTACGATCACTGCTGGGCTTTGAGACAAGGGAAAGTTCACATGGTCGAGGAGCCGGGGGGTGTTGTGTGCCGGCATCTGAAAGGCGAGCCGACCAATGGATATTTGTGCGTCCCGATGATTGCCCAGGGTGAGATTATTGGCTTGTTTCATTTGCGCTGCGGTCCTTCCGATATCGAGGAGTTTCCGGAAACCCGCCGGAAGATCATGTTCTTAAAGCAGCGTCTGGCCGTAGCCATCACAGACCACATCGGTCTGGCCCTTGCAAATTTGAACATGCGTGAAACGCTTCGCGTGCAGTCCATTAGAGACCCTCTCACCGGGCTGTTCAACCGGCGTTTCATGGAAGAGTCCCTGACGCGCGAACTCAGCCGGGCAAAACGCCATACCACCGCCCTGGCGATCATTATGATGGACCTGGACCACTTTAAGAACTTTAACGATACGCAGGGCCATGAGGCTGGGGACCTTCTGCTTGCCGCAACGGGCGGTATTTTAAAAAAGTCCGTGCGCAGTGAAGATGTTGTGTGCCGCTATGGGGGGGAAGAGTTCCTCATTATTCTGTGCGGCGCTTCAGGCAAGGATGCTCTAGACCGGGCGGAATATATCCGAAATCAGATCAAAGAGATCAAACTAATGTACCATGGCAAGCAGTTGCCGGCCGTTACAGCTTCGCTCGGAGTAGCTGTGTTTGATGAGCATAACAATACGGCCCCCGACATTCTGAATGCAGCCGATAAGGCCCTGTACTCGGCCAAGAACCAGGGCAGGGACCGTGTAGTTATGGCGTGAATAGATGTCGGAAATAACAGGAAATAGCAGGAGCGGGGAGCAGGGAGCAGGAAGCGGGAAGGGTGAAGACACAGGACTGAGGGCCTCCGGCCCGGCGCTGGGCAATCTTGGAGTGGTGTTTCGCCGGGTTCTACGCGCCACAGAGGCCCCGGACTGGAAACTTCCGGGGTGACGAGGACTGAGGGTGAAGGGTACAGGTTGGCTCCGGCCATATCTGACAACTCACTATCCGGTTAAACGGTCATTTTTGATGCCAAAAATGCACCTCTATGGCCCAAATAAGCCATGCTTTGGGCCTATTATCTGGTAAATTCAATATGTTAGTTTGGCCCGACCCGTTTGTGTTCTTGAAACCATGCCAGCTAGGAAAAACCTGAGGGAATGGTTTCTCATGGGTATTAAATACCCAATGACATCGCTTTATACGAAAACACACCAGAGAATGTGGCGCTGTTTTTCCCACAGTACCCACAGTTCTTTGATATTATGAATTTTTCGTTAATGCCTGTCAGATAAAAAAAGCCCGGTCCACTAGAGGACAGTCATGAAACTCTATTCTTACATCATAAGATCCGCCGCACGGCCGAAGTGGGTGATTGGGTTGTCGAGCTCAGCCCCAAGGCGCCTCTGCAAAGTGTTCCTGCGCGGTTAATCCAAATGCCGAGTCCTCTGGCAAATCAGATGAAAAGACATTCTGGAGAAGGGAATCACTTGCGCTTTTCTGTCCTGGTGCTAGACTCTCCCTAACATATCAATCTATTGGAGTCAACGAGGGTGCAATTTCGAGAGTCTGGTGGCCAATGGCAGCAGGTTCCGCAATGGGCAGCATTTCTCATTACTTTTGGGTATCATTTCTACAGAACAGATTGCGATTCCAGGAGAATATCATTGATTTCAATGCCCTGCGACTCGGCAGCGGCGGGTCTGGTCACTCTCGGTGCAGTTCGTAGGTCCATCGAAAATCCAACTGACAATGACGTAAGTCGGCATTTCCAGAGGCTACAATATGGGGGAGATAGAATTCTTCGTCACAGACGCGAAGGCAAAAAGAGATTTAAGCTTTCCAAGCTTGATGGATTATGGGGGCAGCAGGTTACATCAACAAACAAATTTATCAGCTACAGAAGGTCGATATCTCAGCTAAATGCCCTTGATTGGTATTTTGAGGGTGAACCATTCATAGAGGCTGCTTCTGGTCAAAGGCTGCCATATGAATCTGTCTACAAGGGACTTATAGAAAACGCCAATAAGATTATTGAATCAAATCTGCGTACAACCTACTCCGGGATCTGTCTAGCTGGAAGAGTAACTGGAAAGACGAGGACTCGCAAGGTAATGGCCTGTCCGACTTTCAGGTGTGATTGCAATTGTGACGATACGAGGCTTGACTTGCTGCTTTCCATTCACGGCTGGTCTCCGGAAATGATCTCACGCGCTTCTTTTTTCAATACCCGGACCAAGACACGCGATCGGGAGACCGCCCCTCCTGTCCTGACCGTTGCAGATGGAGACGCTTCATTTATGCAAGTAGTCGATTCTGAAGGATTCGGAGGAAGCGAAATCATAGGCGTTCTTGATAGAACACTAGACAGGAGCAGACTGGATGCGGTCAGGGAGAAAATGGCCAGTCTGGACTCCTGGTATACCTTGGACATGGATTCACTTGAGATTGTCCCTGCCACTCCCAAGGGGATTTCGTGCGCTATCTGGCGGAGAAGGTGAACATGTCAGTAACAGCCACAGAGGTTTTTGATTTTCTGGAGCGGCATAATGCTTTCACGCACGAGCGGCACGAAGTCTCATCTAGAAGCTTCAGCAATCTCCGCCGCAACTTGCGCATGATAATTGTCAAACTGACGGATGCTGAAGACAGCGCTAAAGAGATTTCGGATGCGTTGCGGATTCGATTGTCTGAATGGCTCACGGTCCCTGTCCACTTCGACGACAGAATTCTTGAGCCCATTTCCCTTCTCGGAGATCCAAGGATGATTGAGATGCGATGGGGAGCTGACATACAGCACGCCTGTGATTCAGCCCGTATTTATGCAAAAGAGCTTCAGGTTGAAGAGAATCCCGTTCGTACGCTGCTCAGAGACACCATCCGCAGGCTTATGGCTGAGAAAAAACGGTTCAGGATCTTCTGCCATAGACTGGCCAAACCCCACTTTCAATCAATTTCTGGTACACATTTGCAGGACGACTCATTTATCCATACCAACAGGCAATATCGCGATGCAGGGTTATTTGATGTCCTCATAAAGGTTGGACCGTTCCGGTCCCGAGGCTGGAGTGCTGCTCCAGACGGACTCCTGACTTCACCACGTTTCGAAACTCTTGTACAGATCGTATGGTCCGGGTGCGGTGATGAACAAGGATTCGGCTTGGACCCAGTGACTGATAACTCCATTATTGGAAGGGGTGATGCAGCGCAAACAGGACTTCCGGGGAGATCTAAGGTGCATCGGCTTCAATGGGATTCGAGGGTTGAGCGAATCGGTGACTCATTGGATTTCAATCCGTTGATTGACGAAGATGAATTTCAGATTTTCCAGAGAATGGCGGAGTCAAGGGACAAACGTGCTGCCGTGCTCGCCCAGATAGATGAACAGTATGGCCTCCTTTTGCCCCCGCGCTCTCAGGTACTGAGCTTCGATCCTGAAGCAACAGATGGTGAGCAGTTAGCTCATCGGCTTTCCGGAGAGAACTTGATTGAAGGCATGTTCATCATCCTGCCCTTTTTAGAAGATGTTGATACCGGTGGTTTGCAGGCAAGAGACGGAAGATTCAGCCCGATATGGAAAGAGCGTCTGAGTCGTGAACTTGAAAAGGACAGTCTGGGCCTCTGCCGCAGGTTGCGAGATGAAGGGATTAATCTAATGGGCCTTAGTAACCGCGTTGAACACTGGCGCAAGCCACCGACCACGGTAATCCCTGCACCACAAATGGCACACCATTTTGAAATTCTGATCAAAGTTCTGGGAATCGATGGCAAAAGCCGTGAACTGGCTTCGAGTGGACAAAAGCACTGGTGGCAATATGCCTGGAACGAAATCCGACGCTCGCGCGGCGAAGCCATTCAGGCTGGACAACATGAGCAGGATAAAATTGATCTGCAGACATTTGGAATTTTGAAATCCCGAGTGAAGGAAATTCAGATTGAATGTGAAAAGCGAAAAAGCTTCAAAATCAAAATACCTCCCGGGGCTCCCCTCCAGGGCAATTTCGGGTTTTTCATGATATCTGCAATAGAGGAGGGATTCTTGGCTCCAGAAACCGCCCTGAAATTAATATGTGAGTTAAGCGAGCTTGAACAATGGCGCGTATGATCCCGTCCCATATGGACGATTTCACTCCTCCGGGGGAGCGTGATGTATTTAATCTGCTAGCTGCTGGTCCTGACGACTGGTGTGTAGTCCATTCTCTCGATCTTTCCCCATGGAACCACAACCTCCGAACGGAAATAGATTTTGTAACCATTGTTCCAGATGCTGGCATACTTTGCATTGAAGTTAAATCTCACCCCAATATTACGTTTGATGGTAGCGTATGGAGCCCAACTGAAATCAAACGATCCCCGTTCAAGCAGGCCGCTGATGGTCGACATACTTTCTACCGCAGAATGCGTGAACTTGCCCCTGAGTTCAGGAGGATTCCGGTTGTTCATCTTTGTGCTTTTGCTAATGCAATATTCGATCTGAAACCGAACCTCTCGGTTCAGAGCTGGGAATTGATGGATACCCGGGTATTTCGAATGTTCTCGAATTCCACTGACTTCTGTGACAACTTAAAGCAACGAATACTTAGTAGTATTGATGCAGACGCGAGATTAAAGCGTCTTGAGGCCTCGCTAACCGTCAGCGAAATTCAGAAGATTGTTAATTTATGCGTGCCCGTGCAGAAATTTCGTCCAGAAGCACGTGAGGAGATCAGACGCAGGGAAGAAGAAATAGAACGTCTGCTTCGGGAACAGCAAAAACCGGTCCTGCAACTCGCGATGTTAAACGATAGAGTGCTCGTCTCCGGGGGAGCTGGTACTGGTAAGACTCTGATAGCAATGGAACTTGCAAGACGAATGGCAGAGCGCAGACAGCGGGTTGCACTCTTCTGTTTCAATCAGCTGGTCGGTGAATGGCTCAAGGAGACAATGCTGCAGTTTAAGCCTGTTCTACCGAATATGGTGACGGGCCGTGCCATTCAGATAATGGCTGAGATGACAGGGATCGGAATACCTGAAAATCCCGATAGAGAGTTTTGGGAGCATGTCCTGCCAACCAGCATTGAGGAAAAGCTGACCGATCCGGAACTCAGGGCTATTGCCCCATTTGATTACCTTGTACTTGATGAGGCCCAAGACTTCTTCATCAGGCCTGGACTTTGGGCATGCCTTGTTCAGTTCATCAATGGTGGTCTCGAGAGGGGCAGATATACACTTTTGGGTGACTTTGAACATCAGGTACTCGGAGAGCGAGAATTGCTAAATCAAACGCTTGGTACTTTATCCAGTATGATAAGGCCTGCATACTGGAGACTGTCAGAGAACTGCCGTAATTATAAAATTATCGGCGAAACCGCGGTAAGACTCAGCGGTTTCGATAGACAGATTTACTCAGGATATATGCGTAAGGGCGGCAGCATCCAGAATTATGATGTATACTTCTATTCCAAGATCGATGATCAGACCGGCAAGCTTGCTGACTATCTGAATGAATTTAAGCAGCAAGGATACCTTCCGGAAGAAATCACTATCCTTTCCTTTGGGAGCATTGATAGTTGCGCCGCCTCCTCTCTGAAAAAAAGAGGGTACAGGCTTTGCCCTGCCTGGCAGCATGATCATTGCGTACGTTTTTGCACAATCCATGCATACAAGGGGCTGGAGAACAAGGTAATAATTCTGACAGATGTAAATCCGACATCAGCAGATTTTAATCGTGACCTGTTTTATATCGGAATGACGCGAGCCACTGAATCCATCCGGGTCCTGTGTGATACAAGAAGTCAGGCCATATTGATTGAATGGTTGACCAAGGGAGGTGCAATGCATGAATGGCAGATCTGACCTGATCGCTTACATCCGCGGAGAACTTGTCGGCCCTGCACGACACCTTAAAGATGCGACCATCATTGAGTTTGAGGACAGGATATTCACGGACCCGGAGCCGTTAAGGCGTGGAGCGCTGGGTTGGAGACCTGTCACGAATGGTTCGATAGAAGAAGTCCTTTATTTCGATCGGGAAACACCGTATCGCAAATATGGTGCAGGTCTTCTGCATCCGGCCGGGTCAGAGATAGCCGTACTCTCGTCAGACCAGCTAGCTGCTCAGGCTACCGACCACCTTGGTTTTGAACCCACAGAGGGAATTGTTGATGAGGTAGATTCAAATGGCCCTGACGAAACTGATGCTGGCGACCAGGAATCGGGGGGGCCCATTGACGATGATTTCGACGTGACCAGTCCCGATGTTCGCCAGCCATCCGCAATTGGAATATCCTTTTGCGTCACGCTTAACGAGCGCGGGAAAGTCATTGTAAAACTGCCTCGTTCAAGACAATTTTCGTGGCAGAGTGAAAACAGTCCGGCATTTCCTTTGAACGGTCGTTATGAATTGAGCACTCGTCGCGTGTCGAGTTCAGCGCAGCCATTAAGTCTTCCAATTTGGCGGAGATGCCCGGCGGTTTCAAATGATACTGAAATTATTATCAATCGCGATGATTTGAAGCCTAATAACATCGTTATCCGTAGTGTTTTGATGCCGGATGCCTCTCCAATCGAACTGAGGGTTGATGTTTTCCGCCGTGCCGTTACAGACCGGCCTGATACATGGCTGTTAACCGCAGTTTTACGCAATTGCACAATAGTGAGACCGAATCAGGAAGCTCATGAGGCTGTCTTTTACCAGACTTATTTTGAAGTATCGGTCGAAAATGGTTGCTTTCAAAAATACCCGGAAAGTCAACGCCCTTTTGACCAGCTCGATGAGGATGAACAGTCGCTTGCTCTTCTTTACCGCGAATCTGCCACTTGGGGGATTGGTCATGGTTGTGCCGCAGGCTGGGATGCTGGGCCGGGTGAAACACCGGTTGTGCTTTACGCTGATGTAATGCCTGCCGTACAGACCCCAAGCATGACCCCTGATATTAAAGATGGGGATGGTAATCTAATTCGAGTTTCCATGCGTTCTCTTGCGTCCCTGCCTAGCAAAGAACAGGGGCCGGCATGGCACTCGCTCAGAAGTCTCGCCAATGAATATGGATTATGGATTGAACGAAAGCGCGAAGAGGCAGCAGGCCTGCCTGATCATCTGAAGCCTGTTGCAGAGCAGCACATTGATGCCTGTCACATCTGTCTCAACAGGATAAACGCCGGGATAACCCTGCTTCTGGGAGATGCCAAGGTCAGGACAGCATTCAGGCTGGCGAATTTGTCCATGCTACTGCAGCAGATTGCCACAAAACAGCTTGCCAGAAGGCCTTTGCAGTGGAATCCGGTTGAACGCCGAGTTTCCCCCTCTGGAAATTTTATATCACCTTGGGACATCTATGAGAACAGTCAGGAATCCAATGATCTGGGATGGTGGCGTGCCTTTCAGATAGCTTTTTTGCTTATGTCCATCGAGGGAGTCAGCAATGGAATGTCTCAGGATCGCCAGATTGTGGATCTGATATGGTTCCCAACCGGAGGAGGTAAAACGGAGGCTTATCTGGGGGTGATGGCATTCTATATGTTTCATCAACGTTTGTTGATGAAGGATGGAGGTGTACTGAGGAGAGATGGCACCAATGTACTTATGCGCTATACCCTTAGAATGCTAACCACCCAGCAATTTCAGCGTGCTGCAAGCTTGATCTGTTCGATGGAATTTCTACGCCGAAATCCGAACATGCATCAAATGGAAGAGCTCCCAGGAAATCGCTTTGGCTTGGGCTTATGGATAGGCAGTAGCAGCTCGCCCAATACCATTCGGCAGGCAAAAATCGAGATCCGTGAATTTCGGTCTGGTGATATACCTGGAAATCCGCTGGTCCTTACTGAATGCCCATGGTGTAGGGCGGAAATGGGTAGATTTGAAGGAAAGAGACCTGCCAGTGTGGCCAAGAGCCAGTGGAATACACTGAGGACGAAAGGGATCAGTGATGTAGGTGATGAAGGCCCACTGCTGCATTGCCCCGATAGTAGCTGCAGCTTCGGACCAGAAAACCACCAGCACTGGCTTCCGGTGGAGGTGATTGATGAAAGAATCTACAAGTGCACTCCTTCAATCATAATAGCGACTGCTGACAAATTCGCGATGATTTCATATCGGCCAGCTGCTGGCGCAATTTTTGGTCGGGCCGTTCTTCACGGAGAGGTTGCTCAGGTCTTCGTTCCACCTGGTCTGATTGTGCAAGATGAATTACACCTTATTTCCGGACCATTGGGAACTATGTATGGTCTTTATGAAGGCATTTTTGAGCGGCTTTGCTCTGAAGAGTTTGCAGGAGGATTGGTAAAACCGAAGCTGATTGCGTCTACTGCCACAATACGAGGTGCCAGTGACCAGATAAAAGCACTCTACGCCCGCGACACGACACAGTTATTCCCGACCCCTGGTTTGCTAATGGGAGATTCTTTTTTTGGCACCTACGCTCGCCACGAGAATAATACCCTGCAGCCCGGGCGTCTTTATCTCGGCATTCATGCCGGCGGTTATGGTTCTGTTTTGACAACCCAAGTCAGAACTTTCTCGTCAGCTCTTTTTCGGCCTTTCTCGCTTACAGAAGAACACCGGGACCCGTGGTGGTCTTTACTGGTATTTTACAATAGCATAAGGGAGCTCGCCGGTGCTAAAACACTTTTCGATTCCGACATCCGGTCGAGACTCAAATTTCTTTTTAATCGCGAAAGTTTCCCCCCTGATAATCGACGGAACTTGAAAATTGTTGAAGAACTCACCAGCCGGCTTTCACAACCCGAAATAGTGGCTATGATGGATAGGCTGTCAATGCCATACTCTGCTGCAGGAACTACTATAGATGCCTGCCTTGCTTCTAATATCATAGAGGTCGGGGTAGATATCGACCGGCTTTCATTAATGGGTGTAGTGGGGCAACCAAAAACCACCGCCCAGTACATTCAGGTAACCGGGCGCGTTGGTCGCCGCTGGTGGGAGCGTCCGGGGCTAATACTGACTGTTTATAATCCTTCGAAGAGTCGTGACCGATCTCACTTTGAACAATTCCACAGCTATCACCGTCGACTTTATGAACGCGTAGAGCCTACGTCAGCAACACCCTTTGCACTCTCGGCAATCCAGCGTGCCCTTCCGGGGGCATTGGTTGCATGGGCACGACAGCATAGCAATGCTCCTGTCCAGGACAGGCATGCCTATCATGAACACATATCTGATGCTTCGGAGTTCTTGCGCGATAGGTGCCAGATTGTCCAGGTTCCTGAAGATCTGCAAAGATCCCTGGATGAGCTTGCAAGAGTGAGAAATGAGCTGGAAAATAAATGGGGTATGAATCCACAACTTTGGGAGGAATTCCCGCAAAGAATTACAGGGGAGTATTTGATTCTGTGGCCGGGGCAGTATGCAAGTCCTGTCCAGAGGCACAAGGGCACTGTAATTGCGAGCAGCATGCGCCAAGTTGATCAGAGTGCTGAGCTGGCCATTACACAGGGCTATGCTCTTGCTGATGAATGATGTCCTTCTGATGAAGAGGTTTTCAAATGAATAGGGAAGTGCGGATCGGGCAGCTCATTGCTCCCTTCGGTCCCGGGGCAATCTATACGGACAGACGGGGTACACCTCTTGTGGTGTGCGGTCTTGATCACTGGTTCAAACAGCCTGGAGGAGAGCAGTGCCAGGATCTTTCCGAATTTCAAAAATTTGAGCCTCGTCTAGCTGCGTTGCTTCATGTCAACCGCTTCTGCAAACCTGCAGATTTTCGGGAGGTACGTAAGGGGCAGGAATCACCTCCAAATGCACTCGTTTACACGCCTGCACAAAGATTCCCGAGGTGGTATCGAAATTCCAAGACCGGCAAAATGAGAAGGTTTAATCTATGTACTGAGCGCCTTGATAGGCCGGCTGGCGGGGGGCGATGGCTCCCGGTGCGTTTTATTGCAGTATGCCAGAATGGGCATCTATGCGAATTCCCGTGGAAGGAGTGGATAGGATGTCAGTGTCAAGGTGATGGAGATCTCTATCTTACGGATCGTGGCGGCGCGGAACTCAGCAGCGTCAAAGTTGAATGCCGCACATGCCCGGATGGTTCTTCGGGGCGGAAGGGAAAAAGTCTGGCAGGAACAATGTTAAAACCGGACCTTGAGAGTGGAGAACAGAGCGCTTTTCAAAAAGCAGGTATCTCGTGCCCCGGTGAACGCCCCTGGTTGGGCGAAGGAGCAGAGGAGCAATGCGAACTTCCTTTAATCGGTGCTCTCATTAACCAAACGAATCTGTACTTCCCAAAAACCATCTCGGCCATTCTCCTTCCCGATTTACAGGAGGAGGATGACTCGATCACCGAGCTCAGGAACCAGATTGAACAGGAAGAGAGCTCATGCTCATTGGGAGTTGCAAAGACACTCTGGAATATGAATCAGAAAGCAAACGCGATTGCAATGGTACACCACGCCATTAAGAGTCTTGGTATTCTCAGCGAGCCAAGGGAAGTTGAACGGGCGCTCGATAGCCTTTTTAAGACCACCTTTGCAATCACAGGGAACGCTGCGCAGCCAGCAGTTTCTGAAACTGATCTGCTTGCATTTCGACGTGCCGAGTACAACATAATCCGAAACGAGGTTAATAACCCAAAGATTCCAAATCTAAGAGTGATTCCATCCTCAGTGCCTCATGAGCTGGCCAGCTGGATTTCTAAAATCAACTTGGTGGAAAGGCTGAGGGAAACCCGGGTCTTCTACGGTTTCGATCGGATTGAGCAGAGCAGCCATCCTCTTGATGGCATGCCTCAATCTGCCATGAACCAGCTGTTCAGATATCCACCATCCGCGCCACAGGATCGCTGGCTGCCTGCAGTTGAAGTTTTCGGCGAAGGAATATACTTCGAAATAGGTGAGCAGAAGATTGCAGAATGGTATCATCAGAATTCTGAGTGGCTGTCGGTGCGATTAAGCGACGGTTTTGTTATGCGTCTGGCTGGCGTGTTCCAGACTCTCCCTCCAATCGGAGCTGCTGATAGAGCATGGGTGGCAAGGTATCTTCTTGTTCATAGCTTGGCCCACATCATGATTAACCAACTTATTTTCGAGTGCGGTTACAGTACTGCATCCCTACGGGAGCGCCTCTTTGTCTCAGCAGATTTGAGCGCACCAATGGCTGGTTTCTTGATATATACATCAGCAGGTGATTCCGAAGGGACACTAGGGGGACTGGTGCGTCTTGGTCGCCCCGAGCGCATAGGGCCAATTGTTCAGCGGGCTCTGAGCCGAGCTTCATGGTGTTCTGCAGATCCTATTTGTTCGGAAAATCTCGGTGGCACCGGATCGAGATTGGCCAATCTTGCAGCATGCCATGCATGCGTCCTGCTGCCTGAGACTTCTTGCGAAACGATCAACCAAGGCCTGGATAGAGCAATGGTGGTGGGAACTCCCTATGATCGCGATTGTGGCTTTATGGCCAATTTGCTCGAAAGCGGTCACGTTCTGGAATAATGCGAAATATCAATTAAGTCGGATTTTGAAATATTGCCGGTTTGAAGTCTCTTTGGTTTGCGGACTGAAGATCAACATGAATATCCTTGCTCTCATTGGGAATCCATTTCGAGAGAGCCAAGGCTGCCGTTCAGCATTCAATTATTTCGAGGTGCAAAAAGCTAAAAGACTATTGTTGGACCAAAAACACGTGAATACGCTTTCGAAGCAAGTCTAAATCATCCGTCTCACACTCCCAAATCACAAGGGTTTTCCACTTAAGCCCCTCTAACTTCACGAGATTTTCTTTATCTCTTATACGATTGCCTTCAAGTTTCGTGATCCAGAAATTCTCTCTGCTTTTTGGGGTGTAGGCGTATTTACACCCTTCATGCCGGTGCCAAAAGCAGCCATGCACAAAAATGGCTTTCTTCATCACTGGAAACACCACATCGGGGCATCCTGGCAAATCTCGCCTGTGAAGACGGTAACGGTGTCCCATGGAATGGACTAAACGCCGCACGATCATTTCGGGGCCGGTATTCGCATTTCGAATCCTGGACATGTTCCTGCTGCGGGCTTCAGGGCTGATCCGGTCGGACATTCAGACATTCTCCTTAAGACTCGGATTTTATCAGCTTATTTGACCATTTTGAACTTCGGCAAGCAACTCGTATACAATTTCGGCGATCTGTCTTGCAAGCAATGGAGGGACAGCATTTCCAACCTGAATGTATTGATGCGTCCGCTGGCCTTCAAAAAAGTAATTGTCCGGAAAGGTTTGAAGCCTAGCAGCCTCCCGGACAGTCAGACTTCTGCATTGTGAGGGATCATAATGAATGTAGTAATGACCATCCTTGGCCAAATGACATGTAACCGTTGTTGCTGGCCTGCAAGCAACCTGGACGCGGAATCTGTCATCAAACTTCCCGTTAACAGCTTCCTGAATGTTATCGTGTTTCGGTCGGAGTTCTTCGGGGAAATCGCATATTTTGGGAGATCTTTTTTCTGCTCGGGCGAAACAGGACGCAAAAAAATACCTATGGAGATCCTGCCTCATGTGAGCCCTTGCAGAATGATTGCAAACTCCTCCTAAACGCTTGTCTCCAAACCATTCCTTGAGGTAACCGGGCTCGAATTGATGCTCTAGAAACTGACCTCCGGTTCCAAGTTGTTCGTTGAGGTTTTCAATTGCACGTGCGCATTCCTGCCTGAACCCGTTCATTGGATCATCGGTTGCCCATTGCTGCTGAAGCGATGATCGAACAACTTCGATCCAAATCTGGCAGGAGTCCGACTCTCTGGAAAGCATGCTCCTAATCTTCGGAAGGTCAGATAAAACTTCTTCAACGGAAACAGGATTATCTGCCTTACGCAGGATGCGGGGTACGACATTCAGATCTTTGCGAACGCCCAGAATGATCAAGCGGTGACGCGATTGAGGTATTCCGTAATCTTCAGCTTTGATAATGAAATTAGTCGGTTCTAGCCTGTCCGAAACAGCCTGTTTTACGAGCGAGTATAGCCGATATGTCTTTTTGTCAAAGGGAATCCCTGGCTGGGTGCGAACATTTACCGCCGCCGCAGGAAACCCTAAGTCTTTAATGATCTCATTGATGATACTCTTCCCTTTGTGTTTTGCTGAAAGTATTCCAGTAACATTTTCCATAATAAATAAAGGTGGCCGGAATTTTGCCACACATTTCAGATAATCTTTGTAAAGAGTATGCCTTCTATCCTCCTCATATTTCTGGATATCATTGTTTCTCTTCACGGCCAGACGTGAGCGGCCCACTACTGAATATAATTGACATGGGGGCCCACCAATCATCACCCAAAGGCTGTCGTCTTTTTCAGGAATAACTTTGCTGATCTTCCTGTAAATAGTGGTATTGTTCTTTCCCAATTCTTTGAGGAGCGCTACCCCAGAGGCAGTCTCCGATTCTTTGGGGAATCTCTTAAACAGTTCGGCCCTCGAAATCTTCCCTTGTAAATATTGATAGTACTCGTCCGGGATTTCGCCTGGAACAAATTGACGTAAAAAACACCTCAGCAGTAGTGTCGCATGTGCGTGGACATCCTTTTCCACAGCCAGTTGAACTCTGAAAGGGCGTGTTCCATCCGCGTTCTCAAAACTGGCAAAGCCCTCGCCCAAACCGCCAGGCCCGGCAAAAAGATCTATGACTGGAACATGCTGCCTCATTCTACCTTACCCAAAATCAGCCATGACGGAGATCATCATTTTAAAAGACTGTCCTCTCCAAAATAGTGATCATTTCAGATTATACGGAAAAAGGAATTCTGCCAATAATCAATGTTCCAAACCTACTTTTGTCGCGGGGACAGTTTACGCATTCACATCTCGACCGCAACGCCCAGCCAAATGGAAAAGTTGAAGCGACAACATTGAGGCAGCCGGAGAAAAAGGCAATCTTCTTTATCGTTTGGGGTCGCGCTAAAGTTTGGCTGCTTAAGGAAAGAGCGGTCCTGATTGGCTAAGGGATTGGGATTTAGTTTTTCATCGTTCGCTATTCACTGCACTTTGCGGACCACGAAATGGCCTCTTTAACATCCACCTTTTCCCGCGCATCTTCTCACTATCCACTATTAACCCCCAACCTCTGCCCCTAATGCCAACTAACCAGCTCTCTTCCCCCTCACCCCTCACCCTTCACCTTTCTTTTTTCCGCTTCCGGTTGCCGTTTCTATTGCCGTTTCTATTGCCGCTTCTGGTTGCCGCTTCTGGTTGCCGCTTCTCGTCGCCGTTTGGCAAAGCAAAATCACTGCGCGGTACAATATTGTCGAA
>Ga0187858_10003090_pt1 | contig 16371 bp, 18 predicted proteins | sample June2016WEW_8_15_FD_133015 | JGI IMG/M metagenome (GOLD analysis project Ga0187858, IMG submission 133015) | Peatland microbial communities from SPRUCE experiment site at the Marcell Experimental Forest, Minnesota, USA - June2016WEW_8_150 | ecosystem: Environmental > Terrestrial > Soil >...
GATGGCCGCGGCAATCCCTATTACTGGATCGCGTATAAGCGACATGGCTTCGTGCCGGCGGAGGATGGCACCGATCTGGCGGCGCTCGACGAGCATTGCATCGCCGTCACGCCGCTGCGGCTCGACATGACCGACGAGCCTTACATGACGAAGCTCGCCGAATTGTTCGATTAGAGGCTTTAGTTGCGGCTCGGCGCGGCGGCCTCTATGGCCCGCGCCAGCGCATCCGATTGAAATGGCTTCTGCAGCGTCGGCGACTGGCGATATCGCTCCGGCACGCCGCGCTGGCCGTAGCCGGTCGCGAATACGAACGGCAGACCGCGCGCGAGCAAAACCTCAACCACCGGCGAAATCGGCTGGCCGTTGAGATTGACGTCGAGGATGGCCAGGTCGAACTCGCACTGTTTCGCCAGCGTCAGGGCTTCATCGATCCGGCCGGCCTCGCCGGCAAGCGTGTGACCGAGGTCCGCCAGCATGTCCTGGAGCAACATGCGGATCATCAGCTCATCCTCGACCACAAGGATGCGCTTGCCTGCGCCAGAATTTTCCTCAGATGTCATCGGGAGTCCCGTGCGTGTGCCGACACTATCAGAGTACTTCCGCAATCCGCTCTGCTGCAAACAAACATTTTGCCGCGGAAGGTGCGGACCGAACCGCACGAGGGTGTTAACGTTGAAGGAGCGCGATTGGTTCCGACGTCGGGTATCCCAGTACAAGCCGCAGCGGCGGAATGATAGAATGTCGAAACGCATGTCGATCAGGGCGACGGTATTGTGGCCGAAATCAAAGCTGCCGACGTAGAACGCATGGAGTTTCAGCTTGGGCTGCGCCAGCGCGGCATCAGCGACCAGGCGGTGCTGCGCGCCATGGACGAGGTGCCGCGCGAGCACTTCGTCACGGCTGAACTCACCGACAGCGCCTATGCCGACCGGGCGCTGCCGATCGCTTGCGGGCAGACGATCAGCCAGCCTTATGTCGTCGCTTATATGACCGAACAGCTCGACGTCGAACCGCAGCACGGCGTTCTCGAGGTCGGCACAGGCTCGGGCTATCAGGCCGCAATTCTCTCCCGCCTGGTGCGCGAAGTGGTGAGCGTCGAGCGCTACCGGACGCTCGCCGATACCGCGCGTGAACGGCTCAAGACGCTCGGATATTCCAATGTCACCGTCATCGCCGGCGATGGATTTGCCGGGGCGCCGGAGCGGGCGCCTTTCGACCGCATCATCGTCACCGCGGCTGCCGATGAAGTCCCCGATGCGCTGGTCGCGCAGCTTGGCGAGGGCGGCAAGATGGTATTGCCGCTCGGTCCGCGCAACGGCACGCAGCACATCGTCAAGCTATCCAAAACGGCCGGCGGACTGACGCGCCAAAACCTGATCGCCGTGAGGTTCGTGCCGCTGCTGCACGGGCAAGCACGAGAATTGTAACCATATTACGATCCTTACGGCTTTCTTAGACTCCCGGCCCGGTACTTAAAGGCCTGTTTACCGCAAAGATGTTTATTCGCTCGTAGGTATAGTTGCGCCCGAGCGAGTGATCATGTGCGCGTCGCGTAGTTCGGCCGTCTGGCCGCAAGTCGTTGCCATTGCGTTAATGGGATTGGGCGCAGCCAGTTGCAGCAGCGATTCTGGCCGCTTTTCGGAATACGGCGCTAACGGCGCTCCGCGCGGTGAGGTCACCGGTTCGATCCCGCAGGGCGCGAACCACGTCGAAGCCCATCCGTTGCCACATCTTGCCAGTAATGCCGGGGACGGCGCCTCGGGTGGCGGCCGCGGCATAGGTTCCTACCAGCCAGGCAGCAGCGACGTCACCGGCTCGTTGCCGCCGCAGACGCCACCTCCACCGGCTTGGAGCTGGGAAGGCGGCACGCCGGTCACGGTGGCACCCGGGGAGTCGCTAGAGACAATCTCGCGGCGTTACGGGGTGCCCGTAGCTGCCATCATGGAAGCCAACAGCATCACCAGTCCGGCAACGGTGCACCCGGGTCAGCATCTCGTGATCCCGCATCGTCGCGGCCCCGCGTCCGCCCTCTCGGCTCCGCAGACGCGCATGGCGTCCAACACGCCGACACTGCCGTCCGCCGCGCCGGTTGGTCCGCCACGGACCGCGCTGGCGCCGGCCGCGGGCGTCCACGTTGTGGCGCCCGGCGAAACGCTTCACAGCATCGCGCGCCTCTACGGCAAGCCGGTGCTGGTGCTGGCCAAGGCCAATAATATTCCGCCGGACACGATGGTGAAGGTCGGCGACCGTATCACCATTCCAGGAGCCGGGTCAGCCACAGCCGCCGTTTCGCCAGCGGCACCGCCGGCGCTGGCCGCGCCACATGGCGAAGCCGTGGTCGGGTCGCTCGCGACCGCGGACTCTCCCCACAGCGCGCGGCTCGCCTCGCCCGTGCCGTCGGAAGGACAGGAAAGCGCGGTCAAGACCGCGGAGCCCGCCGGCAGCCTGCCATCGTTCCGCTGGCCGGTGCGCGGCCGCGTCATCGCCGGTTTCGGACCGAAACCGAACGGCTTGCAGAATGACGGCATCAATCTGGCAGTGCCCGAGGGCACGCCCGTCAAGGCCGCCGAAGACGGCGTGGTCGCCTATGCCGGCAACGAGCTCAAGGGCTACGGCAATCTCGTGCTGGTGCGCCACAGCAATGGTTTCGTCACCGCCTATGCGCACGCGAGCGAAATTTTGGTCAAGCGCGGCGACGCGGTCAAACGCGGCCAAGTCATCGTCAAATCCGGTCAGACCGGAAGTGTGACCTCGCCGCAACTGCACTTTGAGATTCGCAAGGGCGCCACTCCGGTCGATCCCGCGCAATATCTCAGCGGCGCATAAGGGTAACGACGCCCCACGGATCAGCGCTTGTCACCGTCTCCCCTACGACGGGTCTTCGGGCGTCTCTCACGGGAGCTGGCGCTCGTCCGCCACTTTCACACCCAGCCGCCCCGCTAAATCCTGCACATATTGCCACGCAACGCGGCCGGATCGCGCGCCCCGTGTCGTTGCCCATTCGAGCGCTTCGCGGCGCAGCTCGTCACCGGCGAGAGGAATGCGATAGCGGCCTACATAGGCGTCGACCATGGCGAGGTATTCATCCTGGCTGCAGCGGTGAAATCCAAGCCACAATCCGAACCGGTCCGACAGTGAGACTTTCTCCTCAACCGCCTCGCCAGGATTGATTGCGGTCGAGCGCTCGTTCTCGACCATGTCGCGCGCCAACAGGTGGCGGCGGTTCGATGTGGCGTAAAAGATTACGTTCTCCGGGCGCCCCTCGATGCCGCCTTCGAGCATCGTCTTGAGCGACTTATACGAGGTATCGTCGGCGTCGAAGGAGAGGTCGTCGCAGAACACGATGAAGCGTTGTCGCGCCTTGCGAAGGAGCGCCATTAATTCCGGCAGCGACTCGATGTCCTCGCGGTGAATCTCGATAAGCCTTAGTCCCGCGTCGGGATGTGCGGCTCCAACCGCGGCATGGGCAGCCTTTACCAGCGACGACTTTCCCATGCCGCGCGCGCCCCAAAGCAGCGCATTGTTCGCCGGCAGGCCGCGCGCAAAGCGCTCAGTATTTTCCACCAAAAGATCGCGCACCCGATCGATCCCTTTCAGGAGCGACATCTCGACACGGTTGACGCGGGCGACGGGCGCGAGCCTTCGCGCTTCGGGCTGCCAGACGAAGGCCTCAGCTAAAAAATCAGCTCCGGCCGGCGGCGGCGGCGCAAGGCGTTCGAGGGCATCGGCAATCCGATTGAGGACACCATCGGCGCCGCCATCGGGGGAGAATTGCCGTTTTGCCCCGCCGGCGCGCTTAGCCGCGGGCTTGGTGCGGACATGTCGTGAAGATTTGGCCATGCTTGTACCGGTTTTGCGCCATCCCCTTAGCGGGGCTCTGAAACCCCCGCAAGCTCGCTGGAAGGCAAGCCGCAACGTTGCAATTAGGCCAACGGCAGCTATAGTCCGCGCCGATTTCCCGCGCAAAATCGGCCCTACGGCGAGGCCGGCGCGTTCCCAAGCGGAACCGGAGGACTAATGCTGATCACGCCCGCATATGCGCAAGTCAGCTTGCCGTTCGGCCTTGGCGGCGACAGCGGCGGCATGATTACCTCGCTGCTGCCGCTGATTTTGATCGTCGTGATCATGTATTTCCTGGTCTTGCGTCCGCAGCAGCAGCGGGTGAAGCAGCATCAGCAGATGGTCAAGGCGCTTCGCCGCGGCGATACCGTCGTGACCAATGGCGGGCTCGTCGGTAAGGTCACCAAGGTCGTCGACGACGATCAGATCGAGGTCGAGATCTCCGACGGGGTGCGCGTGCGGCAAATGCGCTCCATGGTGTCCGAGGTGCGGGCCAAGAGCGAGCCGGTGAAGGACGACAGCACAAGCTGATCGCGGCATCTTCGGCCGGCGCGGATCCTAACGAGGACATTCGTATCGATGTTGTTTTTCACGCGGTGGAAGGCGGCGGGTATCCTGCTCACGGCGCTCCTCGTGTGCCTCTTTGCCGTGCCGAATTTCTTCTCCGAGAGTACTGTGCGGACGTGGCCGACATGGGCGCAGCGCCACATCGTGCTCGGTCTCGACCTGCAAGGTGGCTCCAGCCTGCTGCTTGAGGTCGATACCAATGCCGTGCGCAAGGAAAGGCTACAGGGCGTTGCCGACGACGTGCTGCGCATTCTGCGTCAGAATCGCATTCCCTTTACCGGGCGCACCATTCACGGCAACGCCGTCGAAGTCCGCATCACGCGGGAAAGCGACGTCGATAACGCGGTCAGCAAGCTGCGCGAACTGTCGCAGCCGCTGTCCGGCATCATCGGCTCCGCGGGACAGCGCAGCGTCGAAATATCCGAAATCGGCGGCCTGATCACGCTGACCCCCTCCGACGCGGCGATCATCGAGCGCATCCGGCAGGCCGTCGATCAGTCGATCCAGATCATCGAGCGCCGCGTCAACGAGCTCGGCCTGGTCGAGCCGACGATCCAGCGCGAGGGCGCCAGTCGTATTCTTGTCCAGGTGCCGGGCCTGCAGGATCCTTCGCGGCTGAAGGAGATTCTCGGCAAGACCGCGAAGCTCGATTTTCGCATGGTCGATCAGTCGATGACGGCGGAGCAGGCGGCCGCATCGCACCCGCCGCAGGATTCCGAAATTCTTGATGGCGAGCGGGGCGAGAAATTCCTCATCGAGAAGCGCGTCCTCGTCTCCGGGGCCGATCTCGTCGATGCCCAACCGGGTTTCGACCAGCGCGGCAGCGAACCCATCGTCAGCTTCCGGTTCAATTCGAGTGGGGCGCGCAAGTTCGCGGAGGCGACCCAGCAGAATGTCGGCAAGCCGTTCGCCATTGTGCTCGATAACAAGGTGATCTCGGCGCCCGTCATCCGCGAACCCATCCTCGGCGGCTCGGGCCAGATTTCCGGCAATTTCACCGTCCAGTCGGCGAACGATCTCGCCATCCTGTTGCGCGCCGGCGCGTTGCCGGCGCCGCTGACCGTCATTGAGGAGCGCACGGTCGGCCCGGGCCTCGGCCAGGATTCGATCAATGCCGGCGAGCATGCCGCCTATGTGGGCGCGGCGCTCGTCATCGTCTTCATGCTGGTGACGTATGGCCTGTTCGGGCTCTTCGCCAACATCGCGGTGGCTATCAACGTTGCCATGATCTTTGGTATGCTGTCGTTGCTCAGCGCCACGCTGACGCTACCCGGCATCGCCGGCATCGTGCTGACCGTCGGTATCGCGGTGGATTCGAACGTGCTTATTTATGAGCGCATTCGCGAGGAGGTCCGCGCCGGCCGCACCGCGATCAGCGCCATCGATGCCGGCTTCTCTCGCGCGCTCGCGACTATCCTCGATTCCAACATCACAACCTTCATCGCTGCGGCGGTCCTGTTCTACATCGGTACCGGGCCGGTCCGCGGTTTTGCCGTGACGCTCGGCATCGGCATCCTCACCAGCCTGTTCACCGCCTTTACGCTGACGCGGCTGATCATGGCTTATTGGGTACGGGTGTGGCGGCCGCGCACGGTCCCCATCTAAACACAGTGTGAACCGCCCTTGCGCCTCCTCCGCATCGTTCCCGATGACACCAAGTTCGACTTCATGCGCTTTCGGCGCATCAGCTTTCCCATATCCGCGATGCTTTCGATCGCGGCGATCCTGCTCTATTTCTTTCATGGACTGAATTTCGGCATCGACTTCGTCGGCGGCACTCTCATGGAGGTGCAGACGAAAGCCGGACCGGCCGATCTTGCCAAGATGCGCGGAACGATTGCCGGGCTTCAGCTGGGCGATTTCCAGCTCCAGCAGTTCGGTGCGCCGAACGACGTGCTGATCCGCATTTCGGAACAGCCAGGCGGTGACGCGGCACAGCAGCAGGCGGTGCAAAAGGTTCGCGCCGCTCTTGGCAACGACGTCGAGTACCGGCGCGTCGAAGTGGTCGGACCGAGCGTCTCCACGGAGCTTCTCTCCTACGGGACGATCGGACTCGTGCTCGCGATCGGCGCGATCCTGATCTATCTCTGGTTCCGTTTCGAGTGGCAGTTCGCGCTCGGCGCCATGATCGCCAACGTGCACGATCTGGTGCTCACCGTCGGATTCATGTCGCTGACGCGGATCGATTTCGACCTCACCAGCATTGCGGCGCTGCTCACTATTCTCGGCTATTCGCTCAACGACACGGTGGTGATCTACGATCGCATCCGCGAGATGCTGCGGCGCTATAAGCGCATGCCGATGCCGGATCTGCTCAATGCATCGATCAATGCGACGCTGTCGCGCTCGATCGTCACCCACCTCACGGTATCGCTGTCGCTGCTCGCTCTGCTTCTATTCGGCGGTCATGCGATCCGCAGTTTCACGGCGACGATGATGTTCGGCGTCGTGCTGGTCGGAACCTACACCTCTGTGTTCATTGCCTCGCCGATCCTGATCTATCTCGGCGTCGGCCGCACGCGCCAGGGTGAGCCGGAGGATACCGAGACCGAGGCACCGCCAACGGTGCCGGCCGCGCCGCCGCCGCCGAAGCCGTCTTCGCCCCGGCAGCGTGCGCGGTCGCGCCGATAGTGGTGGCAGAGCCACACTTTCCGCGGCAGGTGCTGATCGACGCCCATGGCGACGGTGGCTTCCGTTTTGCCAGTATGTCGCATCGCGGCTCGCTCCTGTGCCTACCCGACGGGATCTGGGCTTGGCCGGTCGCGACCATCGCCGCGCTGACGGATGAGGCGCTGGCGCATGTCTTTGTCCGTGCTGGCGACTTGGATTTTTTCATTCTCGGCACCGGTGCCGAGCCGTGCAGCATGCCGAACCCTTTGCGCGCGCGGTTTCGCGAGGCGCACGTTTCGCTCGACGTCATGACCACCGCTCCGGCCGTCCGCACCTATAACGTGATGCTGATGGAGAGCCGCCGCGTCGGCGCCGGTCTGATCGCCGTGTAGCTTTGAGCATGATCTTATCCGAAAACCGGTAACTACTTTTCGGGATCATGCTCTATCGAATGCTAAGCTTGCCGGCATGCAGGATGCGTTCACCTATTGCGCCGAGCTTGTCCGGGCGGCCGACCGGGACCGCTTCATCGCTTCCTTATTCGCGCCGGCGGAACGGCGCGGCGCGCTGCACGCGCTCTACGCCTTCAATGCCGAACTGGCGCGCGTGCGTGACGTGGCGCATGCGGCCTTGCCCGGTGAAATTCGCCTGCAGTGGTGGAGCGACGTCATCAATCGCGAACGTGACGAGGAAGCGCGCGCCAATCCGGTTGCGGCGGCGCTTCTCGACACGATAGAACGTTATGGATTCGCGCCAGAGAAGTTCATCGATCTGATCGAGGCACGCCGCTTTGACCTTTATGACGATCCGATGGCCGGGCTGGCCGATCTTGAGGCGTATGCGGCGAAAACGGCCTCGGTGCTTTTTGCGTTCGCTGCACAGATTCTCGCCGGCGTCGGTGCGGAGGCGGTCTCCACGCCCGCGGGCATTGCCTACGCCATCGCCGGCCTACTGCGCGCTTTTCCGCTTCATGCCGCGCGGGGTCAGCTTTATGTTCCGGCAGAGCTACTCGAGCGCTATCAGGTGCGTCTGCACGACGTATTTGCCGGGCGAACTTCGCCCGGTCTCCATGCCGCGCTCGCGGAAATGCGCGACCTCGCGCGTCGCCATCTCGACGCAGCGCATGAGCACGTCACGACGCTGCCGCCTGCGGCCACGCCGGCTTTTCTTCCCTCGGCCCTGGTGCGTCCTGCGCTCGATCGCCTCGAGCGCTGCGCACCATTCGCGCCCGCCGAAATCCCGCCCTGGCGGCGGCAATGGCTCATTTGGCGCGCGGCGCGAAACCCGGCGCGAATTGCAGGATGAGAAGATCAGAACGCGAAACGGTCGCGCAGATTGCGCCGGCCGGAAACGATCCGGCCGACCAGCGATCGCTCAGCCTCGGTCTTGACCAGCGAAGGGATGAGATCGATCTGGTTCATGGCCACGAGTTCGAGAATTTCGCTGCGCACTTCGCCCTGCGCGTTGCGTGGCAAGGCGTCGACGATCTGCAAATGCTCGGGGGCCGAGTTGCCGAGAAAATCGCGCAACTCGCGGTCGTCGGCGCTACCCTCGATGAAGGCGTAGAGACCGGTGCCGGCGCGGCGGTCGGGGAAGGCGACAATCGCGACATCGCGTACCCTGGGAAGCGTCATAAGGCGCGCCGCGATCGCTGGCGCCTCGCGCGTGAACCGTATGCCGCGGCCTTCGCGGTCGGTGACATTGAGCCCGCGCGTTATCGCGTAATAGACCTTCTTGCCCGTCGCCATCCACACTCGGGTGAGATAGCTCTTGCGCGCGAGGACGCGACGCTCGGCGGCGGTCAGCGCGCCGGGGGCATAGCGGCGCTTGTGCTTGAGCAGATGGCGCAAATCCTCGTAGCGCGCGAGGCGGAACAGGGCACCCCGGCGACGAAAACAGGAAGCGAGCTGGAAATCGGTGACATAGGCGCGCCCGTCGGCGTAAAGCCAGTTCTGCTCCTTGGCGAGATCGTTGTGGGTAATTCCCGCACGATGGAGCACCCGCAGCAACGCTTTGGCGGAGCGGAAATAGGCGGCGTCGCCGTGAGGCTTGGCGATGTGCAGAGGCACGCCGTCAATCCAGCCGCGCACCAGCATGCGGCGCCCGGCGAAGAGCAGCGGCGGCGCGATCCCGAGTGGCCCGGCGATTGCGAGCGCCCGGCGTTCGCGCCGAAACAACAGATGCGCCAGTCCCCCGCTCCACCAAGGCACGCCGTCGATGCGGCGGAGCACCGCTTCGACCTCGCTGGCCTCGGTGCGGAAACGTCCCCGTTCGATCGTGGAGAAGACATCGCGCTTGAGCACGACGTCGCTGCGCCATCGCCCGGAAAGTTCCTTTTGGTCTTCGCCCTCGATCATACTCATGTATCTAGCACAAAAGCCGGATTACTCTGCCGCGTGAGGCACGGCCGTGCCGCTCCACGTCTCAAGGTCGGCGAGCGCGCGCGCACATAGCGCCTGTTTGTGTGCACCGCGCGCCATGCGGCTTCCGAGCGGCGGGAACAAGCCGAAATTGACGTTCATCGGCTGAAACGATCGCGCAACCGAATCGATCGTCTCGATATGGCCTCCGGTGATGTGACCGATGAGTGCCCCATGCGCAGTTGTTGGCGGCGGCAGATGCGGCCGCTCTCCTAGCCGCTCCGCGGCGGCAAACCGTCCGGCGAGCAGGCCGATCGCCGCCGATTCCACGTAGCCCTCACAGCCGGTAATCTGTCCGGCAAAGCGTAGCCGCGGCATGACTTTGAGCCGGAGCGTCTCGTCGAGAAGCTTCGGCGAGTTAAGGAAAGTATTGCGGTGGAGACCGCCGAGCCGCGCGAACTCGGCATTAGCGAGGCCGGGAATGGTGCGGAAGATGCGCGCCTGTTCGCCATGTTTCAACTTGGTCTGGAAGCCGACCATGTTGAACAACGTGCCGAGCTTATTGTCCTGGCGCAATTGGACCACGGCATAAGGTTTTTCGGTGGGCCGATGCGCGTCGGTGAGGCCGAAGGGTTTCATCGGTCCGTGGCGCAGCGTTTCCCGTCCGCGCTCGGCCATCACTTCGATTGGCAGGCAGCCGTCGAAATAGGGCGTTGCCGTGTCGAAGTCGTGGAATGAGATTTTCTCGCCGGCGAGAAGCGCGTCGATGAAGGCGTCGTATTGTTCGCGCGTCAGCGGACAATTGATGTAGTCAGCACCGGATCCTGCGGGTCCCACCTTGTCGTAGCGCGACTGGAACCAGGCAATACCGAAGTCGATGGTCTCGCGGTGCACGATCGGCGCGATGGCATCGAAAAAGGCGAGCGCTGCTTCCCCGGTGAGCGCGCGGATTGCGTCCGCGAGCGCCGGCGAAGTGAGTGGTCCGGTGGCGATGATGACGTTGTCCCATTCGGGCGGCGGCGCAAAAATTTTCTCACGGCGAATATCGATGAGCGGCTCTTGCTCCAGCGCCGCGGTGATCGCGGCGGCAAAGCCCTCGCGGTCGACGGCCAGTGCGCCGCCCGCCGGCAGCTTGTGAGCGTCCGCCGCGTGCAGCACCAGCGACCCAAGCCGGCGCATCTCGGCATGCAGGAGGCCGATGGCGCTGCCCTGCGCGTCGTCGGAGCGGAACGAGTTCGAACAAACGAGCTCGGCGAAGTCTCCAGTCTTGTGCACGGCGGTCGAGCAAACCGGCCGCATTTCGTGCAGCACCACTGGCACCCCGCGGCGCGCGACCTGCCACGCAGCCTCGGAACCCGAAAGACCGCCGCCGATGACATGGACCGGCTTAAGGCGGACCGGTGTCAGAGAGCTCATCATGGCTTCAAAGTAGGGACATCCCACGCCTGGCACAACGCGCGCGTTCCGGGCAGAAATCGACGCCGGCAGCCTGCCAGTTGGCTCCTAACTGGCGCTCTGCTATAGGCGTTTCGTTCCGCATTTACGAATTCGAGGTTTTGGGGCCACTTGCATGTCCGTTGACGCCGATACTGTCAGCCGGGTGGCGCATCTTGCGCGCATCGCGGTTGCCGAGGACGAGGTCGAGCATCTTCAGGGCGAGCTCAACGCCATGCTGGCTTTCGTCGAGCAGCTAGCGGAGGTCGATGTTTCGGGTATCGAAGCAATGACGTCAGTGACGCCCATGGCAATGACGATGCGTAAGGACGAGGTAACCGATGGCGGCATCGCCGACGCCATCATGGCGAATGCGCCGGCGCGCGAAGATCACTTTTTCCTTGTGCCTAAGGTGGTGGAATAAATGTGTATGGCTTGTGAACAAGACGCGATGTGGTTCGCCTATCTGCAAAGAAAAGGCCTCATCACGCCCGATGGCTATCTAGTGGAGCAGCCGCCGTCCTTGTTTGCCGCCAAACCGGCCGAGCCGGCACCCGTTGCGGAAGAAGTGAAACAAGAAACCCCGCCGGAGCCGGCAGAAAAAAATAAGTTCTCCTGCGACGATCCAACGGTTAGTGCGGCGGATTTGAATTTCCTTCAAACAAGCCGCAAACCCGAATAGGAACTTCAAATCCAAAAGCCGCACTAGAACAATATGTTTGCTAGTGTCCTTTTGATTCCGAAGTTCGCATTAAACAATTCCGCTAGCACTTGCGAACTTCGGAATCAGGACACTAGATGACCGATCTCACCTCGCTCACGCTGGCGCAGGCGCGCGATGCACTGCGCACGAAGGAATTTTCCGCAACCGAATTGACCGAGGCGCACCTCGCCGCCGTCGAGGCGGCGCGTGCGCTTAACGCATTTGTGCTGGAAACGCCTGATCGCGCCCGCGACATGGCGCGCTCCGCGGACGCGCGACTGGCCAAAGGGGAGGGGGGGCCGCTCGAAGGGCTGCCGCTCGGCATCAAGGATTTATTTTGCACCTCCGGCGTGCGCACCACCGCGTGCTCGCACATCCTGGAAAACTTCGTTCCCACCTACGAATCGACCGTCACCGCCAATCTGTGGCGCGATGGTGCAGTGTTGCTCGGCAAACTCAATAACGACGAGTTCGCCATGGGCTCGTCGAACGAAACGTCGTATTTCGGACCGGTCGTGTCGCCATGGCGCCGTCGCGGCACGGACGCGAAACTTGTGCCCGGCGGCTCGTCGGGCGGGTCGGCGGCGGCGGTGGCGGCGAAGCTCTGCATCGGCGCCACCGGCACCGACACTGGCGGCTCGATCCGTCAGCCGGCGGCATTTTGCGGCATCGTAGGACTTAAACCGACATACGGCCGCTGCTCGCGCTGGGGCATCGTCGCGTTTGCGTCTTCGCTCGATCAAGCTGGGCCATTCGCGCGTAGCGTGCGCGATTGCGCGATCCTCCTGCATTCGATGGCCGGTCACGATCCGAAGGATACGACCTGCGTCGACCTTCCCGTACCTAACTACGAGAAGGCCGTCGGCTCGTCAGTCAAAGGCATGCGCATCGGCATCCCAAAGGAATATCGGATGCCGGGCATGGCTTCCGAGATCGAAACGTTGTGGCAGCGCGGCGCCCAATGGCTTAAAGACGCCGGCGCCGAGATGGTCGAAATTTCCCTGCCTTTCACCGAATATGCTTTGCCGGCCTACTACGTCGTCGCACCCGCGGAAGCGTCGTCAAATCTCGCGCGCTATGACGGCGTGCGCTACGGACTGCGCGTTCCTGGCCGCGACGTCATCGACATGTATGAGCACACCCGCGCGGCCGGCTTCGGCAAGGAAGTGCGGCGGCGCATCATGATTGGCACTTATGTGCTTTCCGCGGGCTATTACGACGCCTATTACCTGCGGGCGCAGAAAGTGCGCACCTTGATCAAGCGTGATTTCGAGGCGTGCTTTTCTGCCGGCATCGACGCCATCCTGACGCCGACGACGCCGTCGGCGGCCTTCGCTATCGGCGAGAAGGGGCGCGCTGACCCGGTTGAGATGTATCTCAACGATGTATTCACAGTGACGGTGAACATGGCCGGCCTGCCAGGGATTTCGGTCCCGAGCGGCCTCGACGCTCAAGGGTTGCCGCTCGGCTTGCAGCTTATTGGACGGCCATTCCAGGAAGAGACGCTATTCGCCCTCGGCGCCGTCATCGAGCAAGCGGCTGGGCAATTCACTCCAGAGCGATGGTGGTAGGCACGGTCCGGTGCCTGCCGGATTAGAAAAGGTGCAGGGTATCGTGAAAAACTGCGGTGACATTCGTGACCAGCACCACGGTGACGAGCAGATAATAGGCTATGCGCTCTATCCGACGCAGAGTCGTAATCATCGGCCCTCGCAATCTCCCTCGCTCGATTGTGCGAATTTACGGCAAACAACAGTTAGCGAACTACCGCACTTTGCCGTCGTGATCGAGCCTCGGCGTATTGACGGGACGCCAGTCGTTAGCGCCCGCGTGCGGCCCGGACCTCCTGCGCTTCGTTCGATTTCAACTCTGTCTTCTCGGTGGTTTCGTAGCGGCGTCGCGGCAGCGCGGAGGGATATTCGCGCTGGAGGAAATCGATGAGTTTTTCACGCACCTCGCAGCGCAAATCCCAAACCGATGACGCGCTGTTGGCGCTCACGAGCGCGCGCAGCTCGATCGTTGTTTCCTTGCAATCGCTGACCTGTAAGCTAACGACCTTGCCGTTCCACAATTTGGACTGTGAGGCGATTTCGGTGAGCTTCGTGCGGATTGCGTCGACCGGGGCAGTGTGATCGACATAGAAAAACACGCTGCCGATGAGTTCGCCGCCGATCCTGGTCCAGTTCTGGAAGGGCTTTTCGATAAAATAGCTCAGCGGAACGACCATCCGCCGCAAATCCCACAGCCTGACGACGACGTAGCTAAAGGTGATCTCCTCGACGTTGCCCGATTCGTTCTCAACGATCACGGCGTCGTCGATGCGGATCGGCTGCGCTACGGCGATCTGCACGCCGGCGATGAAGTTGGTCAGCACCGGCCGGGCCGCGAGGCCGGCAATAATGCCGGCGACACCGGCGGAGGCGAACAGGGTAATGCCGAATTGCCGAACCGCCTCGAAAGTCATCAGGGCAAATGCGATGGTGATGAGCATGATCACCGCGTCCAGAACACGCACGAGCACGCGGACTTGCGTGACGTGTTTGCGCGCGAGCAGATTGTCCTCGACATCAATTCGGAAGCGCATGAGGTAGAGATCGGCCGCAATGCGCAGGGTGATCACCGCGATCCACCCGAGCAGGCAAATAGTCGCCAATCCGAGAAGCCGCGCGAGTACTTCCTTGGTATCGCCCGCGAGCGGTGTCGTGGGCAGGGCAATAGCTAATGCAATGAGCAGCAGGCCCAACCGCGTCGGCCCTTTAGTCGCGCCGAGGAGCGTTCGCAGGAAGGGCCGCCGGTCGCCCAGCATTCGGCGTACAAGCGCAAGAACGGCAGCGTGCAACAGCAACGCCGCAATCGCAGCGCCGACGAGGAGCGCCGCCGATAAAGCCCAATCCGCTGCGGAGGACAGCGTGCCGACGAACTCGCTCTGGACGTGTTGGATAGCGGTTTGCCACATGCCGCAAGGTAACATGAAACCCAAATCAGCCGCTTGTGAGAACCAACGCGCCGTTTCGCCGGTTCCGGCGATCATTCCCTGGACAGCGGCGATGTGAAATGGCATCAACGCGCCGTTAAAACGGCAACATCCCACGCGCGATCGGGGCCATACCGGCGATGAAAACTTTCCTGCTGCGCCTTTTCACGTGGTGGAACGGCCAGACTTTCGGTACCCAGCTGTGGACGAAGCTTTACGGTGAGTTCGTCGGCGAGGACGAATTCGGCAATCGCTACTACCGCACCAGGAAAGGCAAGATCGATCCGACGCTCAACATGGAGCGGCGCTGGGTGATCTACAATGGGATCGCCGAGGCATCCATGGTGCCCCCGAGCTGGCACGGCTGGCTGCATCACACCGTCGATGTGCCGCCGCCAGTGGACAACATCAAGCCACACCCTTGGGAGAAGCCGCATCGCCCCAATCTTACCGGCACGCCGGGAGCCTACCGACCCAGCGGCTCGACCTTGGCGCAAGGCCGTCGCCCGAAGGCGACAGGCGATTACAAGGCGTGGACTCCGGGCAATTAAGGCCTCGGCTGTCAGGGCGCGGCTTCCCGGGGGCCGGCCGGGGCGTCCGCCCTTTCCGTGCCGCATTCGGCATGTTAACGGGGCGCATCGCGATGACGCGCTTAACCCGATCGCGCCCCCAGGCTCCATGCTCCGTATCGCCGCTCTTTTAGCCGTGCTCGGCGGAACGCTCGCAGCGGGACCGGCCCAAGCGCAGTCGAGAGCGTACGGCGATTTCCCGCCGCGTCCGCCGGCTGACGTCCCCAACGGAACATTTCCCCAACAACCGCCTCCGGTGCAGTTCCCTGGGCCATCCACGTTCGCGCCGCCGCCGGCCGGACCGCCGCCGTCCGGCATCCAGGCGCAGCCGTTGCCCGCGCCTCCTGGTGGGACGCTGGCGCCGCCGCCTGCGGCCGGCCAGCGGGCGCGTAACGCTCCTCCGCCTGCGGGTCCGACGCCGCAACCCGCCAATCCGCCACCGGCCCAACCGGCGGATACGGCCCCCCAGCCTGACGACACGGTCGTCACCGAGGTGCCGACGCAAAAGATCGACAATGCGCGCGCAGTATTTTCTGGGCTCGACAAGATCACCGGCCGCATCATTTCCTTCGACGCGGCGGTCGGCGAAACCGTGCAATTCGGCGCGCTGCAAGTGACCGCGCGGGCGTGTTACACGCGCCCCCCGACCGAGGCGACCAACACGGACGCCTTCGTCGAGGTCGACGAAGTCACGCTCCAGGGCGAGATCAAGCGCATTTTTTCAGGTTGGATGTTTGCATCCAGTCCGGGTCTGCATGGGGTCGAGCACCCCATTTACGACGTCTGGTTGACCGATTGCACCGCGCCGGTGCGGCTCGCCGAGCCGGCCGCTCAGCCGACGCCCGCGGCGGCCACGCCCGCCCCCCGCGCACGCCCGCGTCAGGCCGCGCCTCCGCGCCAGCCGTCTGTGCCGCCACTTGCCCCCGCGCCAGCCGTCCCGGCACAGCCGCGCTAAGGCCGATCATGCCGGCGCAAGGCGCTCCAGCGCCGCGCTGCCGGAAACCGGCCGATCGAGTGCGAGCGCGCCAAAATCTCCCTCGCCTACGAGCGCCGCGTCGAGTAGCTTGTGATAAGCCTGCCGCGACACCTCGACGGCGCCGAATGTCCGCAGATGTTCGGTAACGAATTGGGTATCGAGCAACCGGTACTGGCCCGCCTTGAGCCGCGCCACCAAATGAACGAGGGCGACCTTGGAGGCGTCGCGGGCACGGTGAAACATACTCTCGCCGAAAAAGGCTCGCCCTAGGCTTACGCCATAGAGGCCGCCGACCAGTTCGCCGTCTTGGTACACCTCGACCGTATGGCAGTCTCCGC